>Ga0111191_1044_pt1 | contig 12433 bp, 8 predicted proteins | sample DeeMarSWOR324_28_FD_80363 | JGI IMG/M metagenome (GOLD analysis project Ga0111191, IMG submission 80363) | bacterium SM23_31 | reverse complement strand
AAACTTTCCGTTACTTCGGGATCAGGTCTTGCATCCCGCCAGGAGGGACTATTTCTACCGGAGTAGGATCCCGCTTAGCGGAACATGTGTCTCTTAAATATTCAGCCGGAGACTGATCCGACTGCGGTAGAAATTTACGCCGCTGTATTCTGCTATTTCTTTGTCCCCCCGCAGAATGCGGTGGGATCTTTAGAAGCGTATATCAATACTGAATGTGTTCATCATACATTCGTTTTTATCAAAAATAATCGGGATTATAAACTTTTGACTTTTGAGTTTTAAGTTTTGAAGATTATAGCCCAGGTAAAACATGGGATGGAGAAAAAATCCCCCTGTGTCCCCCTTTGGCAAAGGGGGAATAAAAGCGTAAAACTGCTTAATCCGCTATCTTTGCCGAAGGGCTGATTTTTATATGAAAATTAAGATTTATGTCAGAGCTTAACTTCGATATTGCCGAGTCGTTTGAGGAATCGTGCAGAAATCTATTCATGATGAACATACGTAAAACCGGTGAAATTATAATTAAAAACAATTATGAATAAATAATTTAAAAAAACTACATAAAAATATGCGAATATATTGAACTTTTTATCCAATAAAGTGTATAAGAAGAAAACCTGTATTGAAAACTGCCGTGAAGGGAAGGCATGATTGTAAAAAAAGATGAGGAGCTTATAAAAGCATGCACTCAGGGTGATCATGCGGCATTCGACATACTTTTTAAAAAATATGCCCGTCCGTTAACATTTTTTATCGACCAAATACTCCATAATCGAAACCGTGCCGAAGACATTTTTCAGGATACGTTCATAAAAGTTCTTGAAAATGCCGGTAAATTTGATAACCGGTATAAATTTTCTACATGGATATACCGCATCGCATTGAATCTGTGTATCAATGAACTCAGAAAAAGACAGCGTGAGAACAGGCGAATATATTCTCAAAACATGGATAACATATACTGTAATATTCTTGACAGAATACCGTATTTAACCACCCCGGTGGACATTTTAGAGAAAAAAGAGTGTGCGAACCGCATAAACGATGCGTTAAGTTACTTATCAGTTTCAAAACGAACGGCATTTGTTCTGAAGTTTTATCATCATCTGTCATACGAGGAAATTGGGGAGATAATGAACTGTTCCACCGGCACGGTAAAATCCCGGATTCATTATGCAGTAGAAAAAATACAGGTCATTGTTCGGGAGTAATATGGCACTATTTTACGAAAACTGCCCTGTAACGCAAGAAAGAGTCGTAGATTTTCTCCTTGAAGAATTATCATACGAGGAAACGGCGGCATTGGATAATCACCTTCGTGAATGCGAGACATGCAATGCGCTTGTAGAATCGTATGTGAATCTGTTTAAAAATGTACGCTCGATCAAAGCCGCGCCTGTTTCTCCCGAAACTTACGTTAATTTGAAACAGCGGGTATTCGTAAGCGGACAAAAAAAGACCGGAAAGAAAAAGAAAGAACCCTATCTTCAAATGTTTTCACTTTTTTTAAGCGCTGCTGCGGTTATATTATTGATGACGATGTTCTCAGAAAATGTATTTATTTCAGAATTACCGAAAGCGGAGTTATCGATGAACGAGTCCTGGTTCATAGACACAATGATGATAGCCGCTATACCGGTGCAAGCTCCTTTGCATGACTCTCTTATATTTATGAATAATTTTCTTGCGTCTACGAAACAGCGAATTATATCGACGCCGAATTTCATAACACAATTTTATTCGTTCACATCCGATATATTAGCACAATACGCGGCACGTAATACAACAATAGCTCCGGAATCGCTTGATTTGATTCTTCTATTCCAGATGAGGGAGAAAGATATTTCAAATACCCCTGAATCCGGAGCACAATGTATGCGCATCAGCTTCCGTAAATCAGAGCGCACAGTGTAGCGGCATTATTTAAAAAGGCAAATAATACAAACATACGATTTTCCCGAAAGGGCACGGTAAATTGGATAAATTGAAATCGGTTTTTACAAAAGATATTGAATTAGCCTGGTTCGGTTTAGCGACCTTTTTGATAGCGTTCGGCATTTATGTTAAGACAATTGCGCCAACCGTATCATTCTGGGACTGCGGCGAATTTATTGCAAGCTCGTACACACTTGGCGTACCCCACCCGCCGGGTGCACCATTCTATATAATACTCGGGAAATTTTTCTCGTTTCTTCCTTTTTCCGGAGATATTGGTTTCCGTGTTAACCTCATATCGACCATATCAAGCGCTCTTACCATACTCCTGCTTTACCTTATAATAATTCAGATTGCCCGGAGTTTTCGCGGCGTTCCCAAGAACCGGTTTGACAAATTAGTTGTATACGGTTCTGCATCCATCGGTGCACTTACATACGCATTTTCAGACACATTCTGGTTCAATGCGGTCGAGGCGGAGGTTTATGCCCTCAGTATGCTGTTCATGTCTGCAACGCTCTGGCTGGCGCTTAAATGGTTCGAAGAGCGGGATGAGCTTAATTCCATTCGCAATCTATTAATAATAGTATATTTCTTCGGTCTTGCCTACGGCGTCCATTTATTGAATTTGCTTGTTGCTCCTTCGGTGCTGTTATTAATATTCTTGAATAAACCTAAATATATCTTTAAATGGCAGCTTTGGGCGGCTGCAATTACTGCTTCGGTAACATTCACCTTACTTTCTGCCATGATAGGTAAAGATAACTTACTGATCGTTATCGGTTTGTCAAATCTGTATTTTTGTTTTTTACTGTTTTTGGCTGCTGCAATTGCATCAGGATTAGTATTATTACATTACAAGCCGCACCTGCTTGACGATTGGAAGTCTTTATTACAGGGGATTTTTATTGCTACTTTAGGTGTGCTTCTGATAGCGGCAGTTGGAAGGTCTACTTATTTTCTGATATACATACGTGCCGGTATGGAGCCTATAATTAACGAAAATGACCCGTCCACGTTAAGCAGTTTATTATATTATCTTAAACGGGAACAATACGGAAGCGGAAGCCTTCTCTCCTCCATGTTTAAACGTGTCTCACCGTTGTGGGACTATCAAATAAAATTTATGTATTTGCGCTATTTCGGATGGAATTTCATCGGGAAAGGCATAACTTTTGGCGATCGCGGTTTTATACAGGAGTGTTTTACATTAAAAGGTCTCCTCGGTCTGCCTTTTATTATAGGTATTATTGGATTTATCTACCATTGGTTTAAAGATTGGAAAAAGGCTGTATTGCTTTTTATATTCTTCATCATCAGCGGTTTAATGCTTGTCATTTATCTTAACCAGGCGGATCCTCAACCCCGTGAAAGAGATTATGTGTATGTGGGCAGTTTTTTTACATTTGCCATCTGGATAGGCTTAGGGACAATGGGTATTATTACTGCTGTTAGACGGTGGTTAGAGTATGGTGTAACACAAAAGATCGGAGCTGGACTTGTTGCCGGACTGTTGGTATTTATTTGTCCCTTTAACCAGTTTGTCTATAATTATCATTCGCATGACCGCACCGGCGATTATGTCGCATCCGATTACTCATACAATATTCTCATGAGCTGCGAGCCGAACGCCATATTATTTACTAACGGGGACAACGATACTTTCCCATTGTGGTACTTGCAGGAAGTAGAAGGTATCAGGAAAGATGTCAGGGTTGTAAACCTGAGTTTACTGAATACGGACTGGTACATTCTTCAATTGAAGTATTATGAACCGAAAGTGCCTATTTCACTTCCTGATGAAAACATCAAAAACGTTCGCAATTCTCAATGGACGGTGCAGGAGGTGAACGTTGATGTGCCCTTTGAAGCGTTTGAATCGTATTTTCGTGATTACGGGCAGGAGGTGCCGGAATCACATCAAGAGATAAAATCCATTGCAGTTCAAATCAGTCCGACTTTTACGGCAGGCGGCCGTTCAGCTCTAAGGGTTCAGGACCTTATGATAATGCATATTATCCTTAATAACCAGTGGAGGCGACCGGTATATTTTGCCATTACAATTCCCCCACCATCCCTTCTGGGATTTCGAGAGTATATGCGGCTTGACGGTCTGGCATGGAAGGTAACACCGGTAAAAAATCCGCCTATAGCTCCCGAAATTCTAAGCCGTAATCTTTTAGAGGAATTCCGCTACCGCGGATTAAGAGATCCCGGGGTATATTTAGATTACGGTACATTACGGTTGTTGAACAATTACCGCAACGGATATTTACAGCTTGCACAGCACTATCTGCGAAAAGGGGAGAATGAAAAGACTGCGGAAGCACTTGACCGGATGAACGAGAACGTGCCTGAATTTCGCATGGGACGTGAACCGGATTTTATAGAGATGATCGGAGGAATGTATTATAATGCGGGTCGTCCCGAAGAATTCAAGTCCCGCATTCTGAAAATGCTTGAGTGGAAACCGGAAATTTCGCGTGACAAACAGCTTAATTATGCCGGATTGCTATATACTTATTTTAGAGACACAGAAAACGCAGAAATAGTTTACAGCCGGCTCTGGGAATCAGATCCTAACGACAATAAGGCATTAAGCTCGTTAATCGGCATTTTTGAGCTAACCAAACAGTATCAAAAGGCGGTTACCAATATGGAACAATGGCTCAAGTTCCATCCGAATGACAGCAATGGACAAAAAAAGCTTCAGCAACTGCGCGACAGCGTAAGATCGAAATAAAGAAAGGAGAATAAGTAATTCCCGGCAATTCCGGTAAATAATGCACCGGATGGAATATTCATGTTATTACGTTTATGAGACAATCATTCAAGAATGTTCAAGCAGGCTTGACAGTTTATATAAAAGGTGAGCAGCATGATTAAGAACTGCATGATTGTAAAAAGCTTTTTATCTTTTGTGTTAATAGTTTCGGACTGAAAGGTTTTGTTTCATACAGATCCGCGCCTACCTGATAACCCCTTACTTTTTCCCACTCCTGTCCTTTTGCGGAGAGAATGATAACATAGATATTTTTAGTTTCCGCGTTTGTTTTTATCTGTTTACATACATCTAAACCCGATAGACCGGGGAGCATAATATCCAAAATTATAAGCGCCGGTTTTTCTTTTTCGGTCATCGATAATGCTTCTTTACCGTTACCGGTTTCAAACACGGTAAATCCCTCTTTTTTTAAATACATAGTAATGACGTTTCTAATCATTAATTCATCTTCTACAACCAAAATTTTGTTGTTGTCCATCATGCAAAAAAATCTCCTAAATTAGAATAGAGCATTATCAGATTTGCACATTCGATTGCATAAAGCTGCTTTGGGCGGCGTCAGGTATAAAATATTATTTTCTTTCAAAATATCCTTTTTTTAAATACGATTTAAATATAGCTTTGCATCGTTCGCTATAGGGATTTGGTTTTTTAATATAATTTTCGAGATTCAAAACCATCGCAATAGCCAACTGTTTAATATGTTTATAGAGGCGCTCGCTTGTTCCCGGAACAATTTTAAAACCCAATCTTTCATATTTTTTTCTTGTTCGCGGATGAGTAGCTATGAAATAAATATTTTTATTGGGATTTGATTCCCATGCATCTAAAAGAATAAGTTCATGGATACCATCCTCTATTCCTTCTTTTACACACCAATATTCAGGAAGTATTGCCAATCTTGATATTTCAAACGGCTTGGAGTTTTGTATTTGCGGTGGATTATTGTCAGAGGAAAAATCTCTTAAATATTCTTCAGGAATGTCATATGTATGCATAATGGGGAAAAGTGTTGGTTTATCAGATAATTCTGAAATTCTATGCCCATCCAAGTTATACATTATATCTTTTATTAAATCGGCATAAGGTGATCTATTGTCTCCGCTTATTATTCGAACCGTCCCGACAAGACGTTTCCTTTGATTGGATACTTCAAATACACCCAAAAACGTTGAAAAAAAATCATAACAGTCAATATCAAGTTGATGTTTATTCGGTTCAATAAAATTCACATATCTATAAACAAGATACCTCAATGCAAACATCTGCCATAACTCAATTTTTTCATTAAGTTCCTTAAATATAAACTTTTTTTTATATCCCGGTTTAATATCGTCATATGCAATTTTCTCTATTTGAGCAAAAGACCTATACTCTTCGGAAGCTTCCTTTATCTCATGTCTTTTGAGGGCAGCAATCATCGTATCTCCGTATTTAGATTCCCGTTTTTAATTCATTCGAATAACCGCACAGCAAATTCCTGTCAATCAGTCTATAACAGGTTAACCATGTTTATACTATTATATCGATATCATATACCATATCTTCCCGGTGCAATAATATTATTCGGATCGAATAATTTTTTCAGTTGTTGAAATGTTTCATATTTACCTTCATCGCTATATTTAATGTTTTGCATTCCCAATATGCCGTGCCGGTACTGCCCTATACCTGCTTCAGAACATTCTTTCTTAAGTTCATCATACAATTGATATGCCCTGTTTTTTTCTTCCGAAATAAATTTGTTAAAACTGATACTTAATATGCCTATAACCCGGTCGGGTTTAATAAATGTTATCGTTACCGGCATCTCAAATTTATTTTTTTTGTAGAGTCGTTCAGCTATAGCCACGACTTTTCTTACAGCTTTAGCCTCAGCCGATACCGTTGGTGAAAACCATATAAGTCCCATTTGTTCGTCGTTATCGATCCTCCAGCGAATATTTTTTACGGGTTCATCTGAGGGTATTCCTTTCATCAAACCGTATACATGTTTGTATGATTCGATACTTTTTTTTATGTTGGCGCTAAATTTAAATTTCTTAAAAAACCTGCTGCCGGTCAAGCGCTCGATAAGAATAATTTTTGAATCATGGAAAAACGACACTTTTCCAATCCCGTTAAGGGCTTTTCTAACCTCGATTTTTTTGGCTTTAACTTCTCTTAATGATCCGTATAAACCGCCCGTACAGCTCCAATAACCTACTTTGAGCAATGGTGAACTCATAATTTGCCGTGCCATTTCGCATGAAATCAAAGTATTGGCAAATTCTTCGGGACAGCTTTCAACAGTCATTAAATATCGTGTTGCGTTTGCAACGTGAACAAGGCTTGTAATCGTGCCATTTTGACGTAATAAACGGAGTGCGTCGATAAGAGGTTCGAGTCCTGCGTCTTCGGGAACCGAAATGACAAACGATTCAAACCGTTCGGGAATGGGCAGAAGTTCCATTTTAGCGGATATAACAATGCCGAAATTCGATTGAACAAACATCCCGCTCATGTCGGCTCCTAAACCCGGAAATGTGCCGGTTTGTAAAACAGAGCCGCTGCCAAGTACAACTTCAAAGTCTGAAACGGTATTCCTGCGATTACCCTTAGGAGTATGTCCGAAGCCTCCTTCCAATGAATTACCGATAATACTGGATTCAAGCCCTGCTCCTGTGGCATCCATCCAGAATTTCGCTTTATGTGTCCTTAAAAATTCAAATAACTGCTTCTGAGTAACACCCGGCTCCACAACGACATTACCCTTTATGCTGTCAAAGCTCCTGATAGTATTCATCCTGTGTAAATCTACGATCAATTGCCCGTCTAAAACCGGAATTTTATCTCCATATCCGATATTTTTACCCATACTAACGGGATAGAGGGGAATAATATACTTATTTGCTATTTTCACAATCTCCAGTACTTCTTTTTTATTTGCAGGATAGACAATTCCGCATACCTGTCTTTCTAAACCGAGAGTATTTACGGTTTCATTCTTTAATGTTTCGATGTCAACCTTTACATTTTCAGCCCCAAGAAGCCGCTCAATATTTTCAAGCGCTTGCGAAATATTTTCAGACATATGTATTCCGGATATTTTATTCACGTACTATTTTACTATATTTTAAACATCTAAAAAAGGGTACTGCGTTTAACTTATTTAATAGGCATTTAACTCTTAACTTTTGATTTTTAACTTATTGAATAGGCAGGGTGAAATTAAAAGTCGTACCTTTACCGTATATGCTTTTTAACCATATTTTTCCGTGATGATTTTCTATAATAAGTTTTGAAATCGGCATTCCGAGCCCTGTTCCTTCAGAATGATGGTCAACATCTTCAATTTGTTGAAATTTATCAAACACTTTGTCCTGGTCTTTCTTTTTAATACCTATTCCATTGTCGGCAATCGATATTTCAACAACATTATCTTTCACTTCACCGGAAATAGCAATATTTCCTCCATTGTGTGTATATTTTATTGCATTGCTGATAATATTGGACAGCACCTGAATAATTTTATCCGGGTCTACGCTGACAACTAACGGAGAATTTTTCAAATAATTTACAATAGTGTGCTGATGTTTATTTGCTAATCCTGTTAACCCTGCGACACTTGCATCGATTAACTCGGCAATTTTGACAGATAGAAAATTAAAGGGCATCCTTCCCGCTTCCATTTTTGACAAATCAAGAACGTTGTTGATGAGGCGCGTAAGGCGGTCGCTTTCACTTTTGATAATTCCCAGGTACTTTTTCTCTTCTTCTTCAGTTGCCGGCATTTCATCCAAAAGCACTTCGGTATATGCAACGATCGATGAGAGCGGGGTTCTCAGTTCATGGGAAACAAGCGCGAGAAAATCATCCTTCGATTTATCCAGCGTTTTCAATTCTTCAAGCGCTTTCTGCAATTCCTCGCTGTATCTTCTTAATTCCAGATTTTTCTTGCTTAAAGCTTTAGTTCTCTCAATTACCCGTGATTCGAGAATCCTGTTCCAGTTTTCAATTTTTATTCGTGATTTTTTCAGTTCGCCTGTCATCTGGTTGAACGACTGCGCCAAAATACCTATCTCATCGTCTCTTTTTATATCAACCGAGTAATCAAGATTCCCCTGTGCGACAATTTGTGTGGCATTCATCAGTTCTCTGAGTGGTCTTGTAATAAATCTCGTTGAAATAACGGTTAACAATATTCCCGCCAGTACAACACCAAACGTAATGATAAAAGCCTTTTTCTGATTGGCGGCAATTTCTTTATTCAAATTGTGTAATGAAACGCCTAAATGAACTGAACCCAATCGCTTTACATTGACATTAACGACAGGCGTATTCGTTTTATTTTGAACTTCATTGTTAAAAAGCAGGTCCTCGTTTGTATTGGGTCTTTCAGCTGCAATTTCTATCGGGCTTACAACTTCAATAGTATTACCCTTTATTTCGATAAATTCCGGTTTATCCGTATATAACTTTTCGTTATTCCCGTCATTGTATGTAATGAATTCGATAGGTTTATCGAGTAATAATGTGTCATTGGGTGCAATCACTATCCCCGAATCATCGGTAATAATAGCGTAAATGAATTCCTCTTCATTTATGACCCCGTTGATTAATTCAGTGAGTTCATCCTTATCATCGAATAAAACACCTATCCGGGAGTTATATGCCAGGTTATCAGCAAGAGCAGTTGCACGCTTGAATAATTCTTTTTCGACAGAACTTTTTTGACTGTTTGTAAAGAATAAACTGAATATTAACGATATAACCGTAATAAGTGCCGAAATAATTAGTGTTGATTGTCCTCCCAATCCTTTAAAAAAATAGATTTTCCTATTATTATTCATAGTCTTATTTACCCGTTTTAGATATAATAATCAAATTTTTCATTATATTGTCCGAAATTTCAAGCCCTATAGACTCAATAGTCTTTTCATTAATGTATATATTTGATTTTTGTGGAGTTTCAATAGGTATCAACGAAGGATGAATCCCTTGTAAAATTTTAACCGCCATATCCCCCGACTGCCTTCCAATGTCGGGAAAATCTGCACATATTGCAAATGGTGCTCCTGCACTTACAAATTTTTTATCAGGAGCCATAACAGGAATATAATTCAAAGTCCCCTCCCTTATTATTCTTTTATTTGACTCGTGGCTTGTGCTTGTATTTTCGACAATAATCCAGAAAGCGTCAACAACTCTAATTAGATTATTTAATGTTCGAGGTTCACCCTCAAAAAGCTGAATATTTAATAATTTTGCGGCTTGCTGTGCTTCCGTAATAAGATCCTTATTCTGATCGGAATTATGAATGACGCCGATCGTCCGCAATCTCGGGATAATTTCTTTATAAATGGTAAATTGTTCAATTACCGGTACAAAAAATGTTACACCTGTTATATTATCATATTCTGTTCCTTGAACTTCTGAATTATTAACGTTCGGCTTGAGATAGGTTGAAAATACAACAGGAATATCCTTAATGTAGTGTATGATGGAGTGCGTTCGTGAACCGATACTGAAAATCAGGTCAGGATTATCCCGGTTGATTTCATTTAATAAGTCTTCATCGGATATTTCATCATTTATACTATCTTTCAAAATAATATTGTATTCAATTCCCGAATCCTGCAATACGTTTTCGAAACCATAGAGTATTTCCCGGAATTCTTCCCAATTTCCGGTCATTAAGACTAATATCGTAACATCGGCTTCGGATTTTTCTTGCCGGGCATAGCTCGGCAGATAACTTAAGTATAGTGAAATCAGGAGAAAAGATATAAATGTGAATATATATAATATAAACTTAGTCTTCATAAATGTATTCAAGTTAGTTTCCAATGGTTACAAACAAGAGATTTTATCATCAAAAGTATCATTTTAGCCTATAATCTAAGCGGAAACTGATCCTTCTGCCAATAGTCTCTCCAATAGGATACTCCTTGTGTTGATTATTGAACACATTTTGACTGCTCAATACCAGGTTGAGATTAGTATTCGGTATCGCATAGGCTAACCGGGTATCGAACGTTGCATAGGCTTTTGTAGTATGTTTCTCAGGGATATTATTATTGTCTGTATCAATATCCCACCGAGCCCTGTCGACAAAATGTCCCAATGCATTTAAGGAAAGCCCGTTTTTGAATGTAAGATCACAAATAATATTTAGCTTGTTTTTCGGGGGCGCCTGGTATTGGTTTAGGGTGTAGCGGTTTCTCATTTTTAGATACGAATAGTTACCCCTCACTCTCATCAAGGTATTTACCAGCAGGTCAATTTCAATTTCACCACCGTGAGCCTCAGCATCTCCTGTGTTTACAAATGACTGGGTTACCACAGATGGAATAGGCAAGCCGGTAGCCGGATCTAATATTATATCCTGGGTAATAGGATTTGTAACGAAGGATATTGGAAAATAATCTCCCGTTCCGATAAAATCGGTAATTTTATTGTAAAATAAATCTATTTTTATTCTTGCTTTTCCTTTAAGAAGTGTCTGGTATCCGAGTTCATACGTTTGAATTTTTTCCGGATTCAGATTTTCATTACCAAGTACGGTGATTTCGGTCTGTGAACCCGGCGGCAGGGGTGGTGAGGGCAACGGAACCGGCTGCAGCGGTACAAATGTATACGAATCTGAAAAACTGGGATTTCTGAATGCCCTTCCAGCGGATAACCGGAAGGTGTGATTTGCCTTGGGTTCAAATATCACACTCCCTCTCGGACTGAGGTTGTAATCGATCAGGGGATGATGGTCTGCCCGTGCACCAAGGAGCAATGTAAGGTTGTCGGCAGGTCTAAACTCATCCTGAAAAATTCCGGCAACCAAATGCTGATTGTGTTTTTTGTCATTGCTGTTGGATTCAATAGTGTTGAACCGGTAATTCGCAAGAAGAGTAATAGTATTTTTTGAGCCGGTATTAAAAGTGTGCTGTAATTCGCCGTCAAGCGTATTATACTTTTGATACACATTGGCTCCATAATTGACATATGAAGGCGATTCTACACGACCATGATTCCAAAAAGCCTGGAACTTTGTATCCAGATAGTTGTAATTAAGTTTCATATAGTTTGTAGATCCTTCAAATTTTAGTATGGAAGACAAGATAATCTGTTCAATAGTACCGCCTTCGACACCTGCATCGAATGATAATGACGATTTTGCATTTACGAGGTAATCAAGTTTTACAGTTCCGCTCCCTCTTTTTTCAGAATTAATATCGCTGCTTCTCCAACTGTCAACATTTCTCAGATGTCCTGAAAATTTGTATCCGAATTTCCCGTTTCTTCCTCCATAAATAATTGTAGAGCGCCTGTTGCCTAAATTCCCGCCGTTGACTGAAAATTGAGTTCCCTCGGACTCCCTGGGTGATTTTGTAATAATATTAACGATTCCGCTAAATGCATTAGCACCGTATAATGCAGAGACCGGGCCTCTAATTATTTCAATTCTCTTTATATCATCCAACTGCACGGGAAGAGAATCCCAGATTACCCCGCCGAAATAATCGAAGTAGACAGAGCGACCGTCAATCAGAACTAACATCTTATTGGAACGTAGTTGATTGAGCCCGCGCGCATTGACTTCCCAGTGCGACGAAGTGATTTCCATAACGTCTATTCCGGGAATATATTTGAGCAAATCCGGAATACTTATTGCGCCGGATTCCAATATATCTTCTTCAGTTATAACGCTGATCGTTGAAGGCGAATCTTGGATGCGCT
>Ga0111191_1042_pt1 | contig 12799 bp, 10 predicted proteins | sample DeeMarSWOR324_28_FD_80363 | JGI IMG/M metagenome (GOLD analysis project Ga0111191, IMG submission 80363) | bacterium SM23_31 | reverse complement strand
GACCAGGGATGATCAGGCACTCAATGAACTGGAAGATTGGTATCCGTTCATTTGCCAAAACACGTTATTCCGAAGAGCATCTGAGGACGCGTACGCCGCATTACAAAATCCTGTAGAGGCAGTCTTCTTCATATATCGGGGAATGGAATGGCTTCTGCGCGCGGGTAACATTGGATGGAAGGAATTGGCTGAGGATATTGGGATCTCCTTCAACGACATCAAGAAATTCAAACAGAGTGCCAATTCTGATTTAGGGCAGAGACATGGGATTGTGTCTGGACTAAAACTCCGGGCAACCGTTGAAGAGTATGGGTCATTGTTCGCAGATTTTCTCTATGGCATATGTAAAGTCAGAAAAAGGGTGGATTCCAGCTATAAAGTGATTTCCGAGCAGCGAGCCGGGCAAATTGCTCTAAACTCTATGCCTATAGTGCCATATCCTTGAAGGCATAACATTGTCTGGAGACATTGGCTAACCACCGCATGCATACTGACTAGCGCTCTCGTCAACCCGCTCATATGCTCCAAGCGGGGTGCCAAACCGATTCTGTCGCGATTGAAGCGTTCGCAGGTGATGCCAAAGTTATAAGGGTAACCAACGAGGCACAGTGGAGTCATTACAACGATGCATGAAAATCTCAAGACTATAGAAAATAGTATTCTGTTTGTGATAGGTCTGTTGTTATCATTTGCGTTATTTGGCCTACTTTCTCAAGACAGTTTGCGAACTAAGGAACTCCAAGATGAATATGAACGCTTATCTGAGTTCTTACGCAATCAACAGATTTTTCACAGCTATCTTGATCAAAAACGAGACCTATACTGGGAACTTAATAAAAAGGCAGCAGAATCGGATTCAACCAAAGAATCAATTACACTCGCCAAGTATGGAACATATGTACCTCTTTTCCAGTTCCGAGGTGGCTGGGGGTGGGACGAACGTTCATTGGACGATAGGTATAGCTTCGGAGCAGTAGTTGAGGATATATTTCTGGGCGATTGGAATTATTGGACAACCGCTGGCAAAACAGAATTGAAGAAAAGATGGCCAAACCTACCCGATGAGTTTCTTGATATTGAAAAACGTTTGAAAGTGTTCATTGACGATGATCAATTCCTAATAAACTTTTTTATTAGTGATCTTGAATTAAAATTGCGTTTCATAAAGGATCTCTTGAAGCAATACGACATTGCATTGGACGACAAAATTTTCAATGAAGTCAAGGTGCCCATCGTTGGAGATTATAAAGAGTCATTCGTTAGTTTTTTGAATGATTCGGTGCGAGTTTATTTTTCTTTTATTCTCCCTTTCTCTCTTATTTTTTCCGAGAATTGGGTTTACTTTTATGAACTAAATGATGCTAATCGAGCCATTTGTGAGATCTTATACAAGGAGTACATTAAGAAAAAATTTACTGTTTGGGATCCGGAGATATTTGATGATAGGTTGCCATACTCATCTTACGTTGACCGCGTAACTCGAAAAAAGCTTTTCTTAGAGAAAAAGCTTGGCGACAAGATAGATACGTCGAACAAAATAAAACCACCTCTCGTTCCAGCAGAACTTGATATTACTTTCTTTTATAAGGTACTCTTTTGGCTATTTCCTGTATCTGCTTTTGTTCTCCGAAATTTGCTTACTCTTAGGGAAAAGGTAAAAAAAAATGTTGATAGAAGTACCGGTCCAGAGACAATAGCAAATAATATTGGCTCGGCCCTGATAAGTGCATTAGTTTTATACTCCAAGGATGAGAATAAAACCCTTCGTAAGAGCACATTCTTGATTCTTACGATCTTACCAATTGGATTGTTGGTTGGCATCACATTGCCACATTATCAAATCGTCTATGGGACCCGCATGGCATTTATAGTTCTGGCTATTATTCCCATCATTTTGACTACTCTTTTATTCTTCTTTCGATTTGATAGAAAGAGCTTTGTCACCATGAGGCAGTCTAACATTGCGTCCAGCCGACTGAACCGCTTCGGATCTTAGTCTGCTTTGTCGTGATCTGAAGCTCTTTTCAGTTTTCAAGGCTAGTCCTGAGCGGTTCTGCGGCTGACGCCCACATTCTCCACTTTTTTCTCCCTCCTCACCCGTCCCAAAGGCAGCCCATGCATCCCTCAACCATTTATCACCGCTGTTTCAATACTCAATCCTCATTCTAAATGTGAGCTATGAATGGAAAGCCCATAGTAATGAACGAAGGGAAAAATTCTTGCAAATAGAGGAAAAATTTTGTAATATCAAATTGTATTTATAGTAAACGATTTATATTTAGGGTTTTATCCCGCTGAGCGGGAATGGTTTTTTCTTACTATCACATTTGGGTGTTATATAGCTGTATGTGCTGTATATAGGTTATTATACATGATCTGTATAAACCATAGTTAGGCTCTCAATCTACATAGAATTGAAGGATTAAATCGTGCATTTCGAATGGGATGAGGAAAAAGCATGAAGGGTAGAAATAAAAAGATCAAGGAAGAATTACGTCCGGAGTACAATTTCGATTATTCAAAAGCCGTCCGAGGGAAATATTATAAAAGGCTAATCGAAGAAGGTTCTAACGTAGTCGTTCTTGAGGCGGATATTGCTAAAGCTTTCCATGACTCGGCATCAGTTAATGAGGCGCTAAGATCGCTTCTGGAGATAACTCGGTCTACGAGGCGCTTAACAAGGCGCTCCAGTGGACCCGAAAAAAGCGCGAGCCGCTGAGCGCTGACGTTCTCCAATTTTCCCTTTTCCCCCTCACCTACCCCATTGGCAGACCCGTGCATCGCTCAACCATTTATTACCGCTGTTCCAATACTCAACACTCATTCTAAAGGTGAGCTGTGTATGGCAGGAAATTCGAGGGGGAGAAGATATACTCGACCTACAAGCCATACCCTTTCATTATAGACTCGCCTGCAAATGATTACTCCAGTGGAACACCTCACGGATCCGGGAAGGAAACTGCCGTGATTTCTTTTTCCTGTCCGCAAACACCGGAAGGGGCTAAAAATACATATAGAGAAAAATTAATGAAAATTAAGGATACTGCAATTAGAATTTTTGCAGGCGCAGACTTAATCAAAAACTCCCCGAATAAACTTAATTTAATACCCATGATAACCTCCTGTAATTTGTATATTACCGTAATATCAACATTTTTTGGCATGAAGCAAGCGTTTTAGGTTCAATTTTTAAAAGTATTTTATATACTTAATGTGTTGAATGAAGAAAGGATAAATTTACAAATGGTTGTGAGGTATTAAAAGCCGACACGGGAATCTGCTGTTTATTTTCATCTGCTAATCGGAATTTTAACTACAACTATAAAATAAGCAATATTTACATCTTGAGCAGTATTTGCTGCCGGCAATGTAAGTTAATACCCACCGGGAATAATAAATGATAAACATTGAATTGAAAATTTATCATTAAATCCGATAAATACTTTTTAATTTTTCATTAAAAGTGTTAAATTATATGCAAACAAAGATTTTTATGAATAAACCGGGTAAAACAATTTCCCATAAAAACTAAAAATTTATTGCATTAAAACGGAAAAATTATTATTTTAGTGTAGTATATTACTAATACAATAATACAATAAAATATCGAAAGGAGAAACCTGTGTTAGAAGCAAAAAATCTTACAAAACGCTACGATGATGGTCTTTTGGCGCTTGACAATCTCAATCTTGAAGTGAAAGAGGGAGAAATATTTTGCCTGTTCGGCGCCAACGGCGCGGGAAAAACCACAGCAATTAATCTTTTCCTGAACTTCATCCCCCCGACCGAAGGTACGGCTCTCATTAACGGCATCGACGTTACTAAGGAGCCGTTAAAATCAAAACGTTACATTTCTTTCGTATCTGAAAATGTAATGCTTTACGACAATTTCACTGCGTTTCAGAATCTCGATTATTTTGCGAAACTCGCCGGCAAACGTTTATTGTCAAAGAAGGATTACCGCCGGGCACTTCAGAAAGTGGGATTGGAGGAATCAGCCTATACCATGCGCACAAAAAATTACTCCAAAGGAATGCGGCAAAAGCTGGGCATCGCCATTTTAATGATAAAAGATGCGCCGAATATTATCCTTGACGAACCGACCGCCGGTCTCGATCCTAAAGCAGCAGCGGAATTTCTCGATCTACTTCTGGAGTTCAAAGAAAGCGGTAAGGCAATATTCATGTCCACACATGACATTCTCCGCGCTAAATATATTGCGGATAGAATCGGATTTTTAAAACAGGGCAAACTGGTCATGTTAAGGACGCAGTCGGAACTGGAAGGTGAAGACCTCAGTAAGCTCTATTTGCATTATATGCATGAACATGGAGAAGTAAATTAATAAGCGTTCAGCGTTCAGCTATTAGCTTTTAGCTGTAAAACAGGGCGTTTTAAAATTAAATGACGTTAAAATTGCCATAATCAATACAAAAACAGGAATAAAACAATGTTACGTGATATTATTAAAAAAGAAATTTTAGAGACAATTACCAGCCCGAAATTTGTTTTTACGTTTTTGTTGTGCGTAATCTTGATCCTGCTGTCAGTTTATACCGGTATTAACAATTACACATCGGAATTGCATGAATACAACACAGCCGTAGCGCTGAATAAGAGAAACCTTGATAGCCAGTCGGATTTTGGCGCATTGTTGTCTATGGGAACAAAAATAAACAAACCTCCGCAGGTGTTGAGCTCCATCATTTCCGGTATACAGGAGGCGGTCGGGCGCCGGGCTACCGTGACCACCTCAATAGACCCCAATTTAATCGACTCAAAATATAATAGTAATCCGGTCTTTGCAATATTTGGTGAACTTGACCTGACGTTTATCATCAAGATAGTTCTGAGCCTCTTTGCGATCCTGTTTACTTACGATGCTATTGTAGGCGAAAAGGAGCGGGGTACCCTGAAACTCACGCTGTCAAACAGTATACCACGGGACCGGTTAATCCTGGGTAAGGCGATCGGCGGATTCATCAGCTTGATGATGCCGTTAATTATTCCACTCCTTTTAGGTTTAATTTTACTGGTTATTTACCCGAACATCTTGCTAACCGGAGATGATTGGATCAGGATCGGTTTAATATTCCTGATGTTTCTTCTGTATATATCGGTATTTTTTACGCTAAGTCTTTTTGTTTCCGCACGGACCAGCCGTTCTTCATCAAGTCTGCTTATCTTGCTTTTTATCTGGGTAACGTTTGTTACGGTTATACCGAAAGCTGCTGTGATGGTCGCAGCAAGGATATCCCCGATTCCGTCGGTTCACGAAATAAACGCCGAAAAAGAAGAATTCCAAAAGGAAGAACAAGCAAAGTTATTGCCGGAAATGACGAAGTGGCAGCAGGAACACACGTTTCAGGGAGATCCGGGAAATCAAGAACAAATTGCCGCATATCAAAAAGAATTGACAGATTACATTGCGGAAATTCAGATAGAGTTCAACTCAAAAGTTGAAGAACATAATGCATTAATTGATGAGGGATACCATGCGAAACGCCTCAAGCAGCAGATGCTTGCGCTGAATTTTTCACGTATTTCACCTGCGTCAGCGCTTATGATCGGTGCCATGAGCCTCGGCAAGACGGGAATTGAAGAGCATGAACGATTTCTCAATTCAATTAGGTCTTATAAGCCTATATATTCCGAATGGGCTACCAATAAAGCAATGAAAAGCCTTGATTTTACTAAAATAGCTGAGGGCAAGATGCCGGAAATCGATATAAGCGACATGCCCGAACATAATTTTAAACCCGAAAGCTTGCGAAATTCCTTCGCAAGAGTGCTTCCCGATTTTTTTATAATGATTGGATTTATTATTGTTTTCTTTGTCGGTGCGTACGTCTCATTTCTCAGGTACGACATCCGGTGATAAAAATGTTGTTTGTATCTTGAATATAATTCTCATACATTAAATCTGTAAGTACAAATGATACTTGTAATAACTCTCGAAGTGCCCTAACTTGAAATTCAGCTGCCAGCTTTCGGCTCACAGCTCATAAGAAGTGTTTAATTGTAGTGGAAATTTTTTATTAACATCGACATAAGTAAAGGAGATTAACTATGCTGCGTGATATTATTAAAAAAGAGATTTTAGAGACAATTACCAGCCCGAAATTTGTTTTCACGTTTTTACTCTGTACAATACTGATACTGCTTTCAGTAGTTACAGGTATTAATAATTACAAGGCGGAAAAGCAAGAATACGATGCAGCCTTCAGATTAAACCGGGAAAACCTTGAAAGTCAGCCGTCTTATATGACATTAGCGGGAATAGGCACTAAGATAAATAAGCCGCCACAGGTTCTTAGCACAATCGTAAGCGGAATTCAGCAGTCTGTCGGCAGAGTTGCAACGGTCAATATTGCATACGATCCAAATCTTGAGGATTCAAAATACAACAGCAATCCTATATTTTCGGTTTTCGGTGCGCTTGATCTATCTTTTATAGTAAAAATCGTCCTGTCGCTTTTTGCCATTCTATTTACATTTGATGCAATCGTCGGTGAAAAGGAACGTGGGACATTAAAACTTACACTTTCAAATCCCGTTCCAAGAGACCGCATAATACTCGGCAAAACGATTGGAGGATTTATAAGCCTTTTACTGCCGCTTATCATTCCCCTCATGCTTGGAATTCTAATTTTAATGATTTCGAATATTTCTCTATCCGGTGAAGATTGGGGACGTTTAGGTTTGATATTTTTGCTGTTTCTTTTTTACCTGTCGGTCTTTTTTACCTTAGGACTTTTTGTTTCAACATTAACACAGAAGTCATCGACGAGCTTTCTCATATTGCTTTTCATCTGGGTTACCTTTGTAACTATCATTCCAAAAGCTGCCGTGATGACCGCAAGCCAGGTATACCCAATCCCTTCAGTTCATGAAGTTACAGCTGAAAAAGATGCATATCTTCAGGATATTCAAACTGAGGCAATGGAAAAAAGGCAAAGCTATAGCAGGGAAAATCCATTTAACGTGCCTCAGAGCGACCCTGAATATCAGCAAAAACTTGATGAATACCGGGAAAATCTTAGGACATATATTGAGGAACTGCAGCAGGACCTCACACGAAGAATCGATGAAAAGAATGCTGCTTTGGAAGCGGATTATCAGTCTAAAAAAGATAAACAACGCCAGTATGCAACAAATATTTCACGTATTTCTCCTGCTTCCGCACTCATGTTCGGTTCAATGAGACTGGCAAAAACAGGTATAAATGCGCATGACAGTTATCTCAAAACAATCAAAGAGTATAAACGTGAATTTACTGTATGGGTAAATGAAAGAATGATGCAAACAATTAATATGCAGACAGGACAGCAGGAAGGCGATACGGATTTGTCGACAATGCCCCAGCATCAATTTCAGCCGGAAAGATTAAGTGATTCAATCAGCGGTGCGCTCTCCGATTTTATTATATTGATTGGGTTTATTATTGTTTTCTTTGTCGGTGCGTATGTTTCATTTATCAGGTACGACGTCCGGTAATAAAAATGTTCTTTGTATCTTGAGTATTATTTTTTTACATTAAGAACGGAGGTATAAATGATTCTTGTAACAACTCCCGAAGTAGCCGGGCGCGAAATTTATCAGACATTAGGATTGGTGCGGGGAAATACCATCCGGGCGAAAAACATTTTCAGAGATATAGGCGCCGGATTGAAATCCATTGTCGGCGGCGAACTGAAGGACTACAGCAAAATGCTCACAGAGGCACGTGAACAAGCTATAAATCGCATGATAGAGGAAGCAGAGGGGCTCGGCGCTAATGCAATTGTGAATATACGGTTTGCTTCTGCCGATGTTATGGGCACCGCCGCCGAAATTCTTGTGTACGGCACTGCAGTAAAGATGAAGTAGGAATTTATACTTGCAAAAAAACGGCTTTTTACTCGTAAAATATTATTATTTTGAAAGTCTCATTATTTATCTTAGCTTTTTAAGAAATGCGAGATGAATAAAACCTATGGTAAGAGGAGGATGAATGGCTGAACAGGCTGTTTTTACGGATGAAAATTTTGAGGAGGAAGTGCTCAATTCGGATATTCCGGTGCTTGTTGATTTTTGGGCTGAGTGGTGTGCACCATGTCATATGGTTGCTCCTGCAGTTCAGGAAATTGCAAATGAATATGAAGGCAAATTAAAGGTCGGAAAGGTGGATGTTGATTCGAATCCACTAGTAGCATCACAACTTCAGATTCGAAGTATACCATCTTTGATATTTTTCAAGGACGGTAAAGTTGCCGAACAAATTATCGGCGCCGTACCAAAACGTCACATAAAAGATATGGCGGAGACCATAGTATCATAGACAGAAAGGCAGTATCGTGATGTTCTATGTTCCGCGGCATAACTGAATTCATAGGTTCAAGTTTTATAAAAAGGGTACGGTCTTTAACGACCGGAAAAAGTCAAAAGAAACAAATATAAGTAATAATTAATCTAAAAAGTTTTTTTACCATGATGCCGCTGCGCGGCAGAATCGCACCGCAAGTACTCCGGGTAATTACGTGAAAAAAAACCCCACAAAGTAATCCCTTTCCCAGGGGGACTGCTTCGCAGCTCGACAAAGAAATAAAAAAAGATTGTTTTTATTTAATACAATGCTTAATATTTATAAATTCATAAATAATTCAGGATAGAAACATTCACAGCTTCAACGCCCATGAATGAATTCGGTCTTCAGGAGAAACTTTATCATCATTTAGATGAAGAGACCCTCGATTATCTGTATAGTGTTGGCGCGGTATGGCAGTATGATAGAGACGATGTGATATTTCTTGAGGCGGATCCTGCGCGCCATTTTTATCTCATACTTTCGGGAAGTGTAAAAATTTCCCGTTTGAACCGCGAGGGTGACGAGGTTGTTATTGCCATATTAACGCCCGGCAATTTTTTCGGTGATATGGCGATTCTGGACGGTTTTCCACGCTCGGCAGATGCCGTGGCAGAGGAAAAAACAAAAATTCTTGCAATTCGAGATGACGACTTTTATAATCTTCTTGAGAATTCTCCCCGCATTGCCATAGAACTTTTAAAAGAACTTGCCCACCGCATACGCAGTTCCGGCTCTCAAATTAAGGGACTTTCACTATTAAACGCCAGGGGAAAGGTTGCTTCGGCATTACTCCGCTGGGCACAGGACCAGGGTGTCCGTAAGGGCAGCGGCATGGAGATTAGAAGTGCTCAAAATCAAGAGGAAATGGCAAGTTACGTTGGTTTAAGCAGAGAAACCTATAACCGCATTTTACGAAAGTTAGAGGACGAAGGTTTTATAGCAAAACATAATGCAAATACAATAATAATAAATAATTTCACCGAATTTAGAAAAGTATTCGGTCCTTTTTGCTAAACCGGATAAAAGCAAGAAGTAATACTAATAACCGCATGTAGCATAAAACGTTCGCAAAGGCGGATATGAAAAAGCCAGCATATTTTACACTCTATATGTGGTTCTTGTTTTTTCTGTCATGTTCTCCAAATAATCCGACCTCTTCCACAAATGACCGGAATTTACCTAATTCGGTTTACAACGTAGTTATCAATGAAATTGAAACGGGAAATATTGATGCCGTAGAATTACGCAATACCGGATCCGAAACCGTAAATCTCGATGGTTGGATTTTAAAAACCGGTGATATTGAACAAGTGCTGCATTTTGAATTACCGTCGATAGATTTACTGCCCGGAGCCTGTATTCTGCTCAACGAGAAATCCGGAACTCCCGGTGATTCGGTTTGTTTCCTGGAAACAAGTGTCGAAGGATATACGAACATAAACTGGTCGGATTACACGGCGGGAGCTGTTGAACTTATCGACGACAACTTTGCCTCCGCCGATTATATCGAGTGGGGCAATTACGCTCTGAAGAATATTTTGCCCGATAAATGGTCCGGTCCCATTATCGATATTCCGCTATTAGGATATACCATTGGCCGGGACATCAACTCGACCGATACAAACCACAGCAGTGATATTATTCTCCTCATAGGCACGCCCGGGCGGATTAACCATTCAAATCCGATCATATTGAGTACGGCTTTGGATGAATGCGTTGTCGGATTACAATATGAGGATAAAATCAAAGCTGCCGGACCCGCTCCTCCTTTTAGTTACGAAATAGTATCGGGTTCAATGCCTGAGGGTCTTTCCGTTGAATCCGACGGTTACATCCGCGGCACAGCTTCGGAAGCGGGGGAGTTTACATTCAACATACGCATCCTGGATAGTCAATCGCCTCCAAAACCCGCACTCACCACGATGAGGATTACCATTTATGACGTTGACCTGACATTCAGCAAGAATGCCCTTCTTGTGAACGGTGTGCACTGGGATACGTACGGCGATGAAATTAAGAACGCATATATAGCTAAAGCTTTCTGGGGGAATTATACCGTTGATTTCTGGGACGTCTTTGAAGAGCCTTCCGGCGGTTATCCGGGCACACTACCAGCACCCTTAGGGCACGGCGCCGTTCCAATGAGCGTATTGGGCGGATATTCCGCAGTGATATGGATCGGGAACAACTATGCAGGAGACCTTGAGCCCTGGCGGGAGACACCAATATTTACTTATATTGAATTTGGCGGAAATCTTCTAATTATGACCCGGGAAGCACAGGACTTTATTGAAGGGGAGTTTAAAGATTATCTCGGAGTTAACTGGGGCGAAGTAAGAACAGAAATTAATAACTGTATAGCTGTTTACCCGGGACTATTAAATATCGCCGTCAATTCAAATCATACTTATGTGGATGTTTTTCATACATCTTTATTGGATGACGAGAGTACATTGATTTTTAAAGAAACGCAGTCATTCTTCGGCGAGCGGGGTTTGGGTGTCTGGAAGAAACCTGCTGCCGGAGGCCGATTCAGAATAGACGGCGGGCAGGTGGTTCTCTTAACTATAAGACCATACAGGGTAAATGCAGTTCATTTGCGCGCGAATGTCGAATTTATTTTGAGTAATTTTTTCAATATATCAGCTTTTAATGCGTCTAAGAGAACCAAATAGTCATAAATGATGCATAGATCTTTGCATAATTAAACTTATTTCAATTCCAGCTCAGCCGGATAATATAGTATATACAACTGTGCCACATAATTATATAACAGACCCCAAAAACAGGGGCAAGCTAAGAATGTCTGTTTCACTATTTTCTTTTGTGATTTAACAAAAATTGTTTACTCAAGATTTGTTCAGGCAAATTAAAGGATTTCTAATAATATGAGACAAAGGAGATTTTTTATAATCCTGTTGGGCGGGATTGCAGTTTTATTCGGTATTTTTGCATTACGATTGAGCACGATTTTTGTTTACGGTCCTGAAGAAAAATCCGCACCTGTAAAAAGCGATGCAATGAATGCGCTTAATTTCTGGTCCGACCAGCGGTCATATCCGTCTGCAGTAATGCCGGATGCAGGGTATTACAAAGCCTTTGAATACTCAAAGTACCATCTGAATAAAAGTGAAAAGGGATTAAAAGCGGTAGACACGTGGGAGTCGATAGGTCCGAGAAACCGGGGGGGCAGGACAAATGCGATTGCTGTTGACCCTCAGAATACCGATGTAATCTATGCCGGTGCCGCAAGCGGAGGGCTCTGGCGTTTGACCTTCACCGGGCAGGATCAGTACTCCTGGGAATATATCGATACCGGATTTCCTGTACTCGGCGTTAATGCTATCGGAATCGACCCGAGAAATTCGGATGTAATATATATCGGAACAGGCGAAGTGTATGGTTACCAGAGTTCGATTGGAGGTCTTTATATCCGTACTACCCGGGGGAGCTACGGTATCGGGCTTCTGAAAACAACCGACCGCGGAGCCACATGGGAAAAAAGCATAGATTGGTCGTATAACCAGCAGCGAGGGATTTTGGCTATTGAAATAAATCCGCTAAATCCCGATGTAATTTTTGCCGGAACATCGGAAGGCACGTATAAATCAATAGATACCGGAGAAACATGGACAAAAGTACATTCCACGTTCATGGCAGTCGATATTGCTATAAATCCGGTTGATACGAACATTGTATATGTCTCCTGCGGGAATCTCGGTTCGCCCGGTTCCGGGATTTACAAGTCGGTAAATAGCGGTGAAACATGGACGAAGCTGGGCGGCGGGCTGCCGTCAGACTGGTCGGGAAAAACACTGCTCGCAATTTATAAATCTTCACCGAATATAATATATGCAGATGTTGCGGACGATTTTCATACGGTCGGAATTTATCGCAGTGAAAATCATGGAGCTGCATGGACACAGGTTATTATGGGTCCTTTCGTCGATTACGCCACTTATCAGGGATGGTTTTCACACTATGTCAGGATTAATCCCCTTGATTATTCAAAACTATTGATTGCGGGCGTTGATTTTTACTATTCCAATGACGGCGGAGTAACGGTTACCGAAAAAAGCGGTATGCATGTCGACCACCATGCCTATGCCGATCATCCCACAGATCCAAACACAGTATATTTTGCCAATGACGGCGGTGTGTATCGAACCACAGACGGGGGCGCTTCGTTCCAGATGTTAAACGACGGCTATGTTACCGCCCAGTTTTATAACGGATTTTCTTCGTCGGCAACAAATCCCGATTTTGCTATCGGCGGGCTGCAGGATAACGGGACTTATTTTTATAAAGGCACACCGCAATGGGAATATAGCGGGCTCGGCGGTGACGGCTGTTATACAGCAATTAATCCCTCGAACGACCTCATCGTATTCGGTTCAGCGCAGTACTTGAGGATAAGGCGTTCAACCAATCGCGGTCAGGATTGGGCAATTA
>Ga0111191_1047_pt1 | contig 12808 bp, 9 predicted proteins | sample DeeMarSWOR324_28_FD_80363 | JGI IMG/M metagenome (GOLD analysis project Ga0111191, IMG submission 80363) | bacterium SM23_31 | reverse complement strand
ATTTTTTCACCGCTGCGGGTTCATAAACTGCGGGGTCCCTGTAAAAATATCCACCAAATCTAATAAAATCAGTCAGGAGTTTCAGGCGGGGCTTCAATAACGTTAAAACATTTAATAAATAACTATCTCCCCTTTCATGCACCAATTTTGCAAGGTCGTCATCCTGACCGATGTACGGTTTCAACCTGTTCGCAAGTTCCTTTTCAGAGAGCGCTGAAATGTATTGCCCATTCATCCAGAGAAGTTTACGTTCATCGAAAACCGCCGATTTTTTCGCCGTATCTTCAAGACGAAATGTATTGATGACCTCGTCAATTGTAATAATTTCCCGGTCATTACCCGGCGACCAGCCGAGCAGTATAATATAATTCCGAATAGCTTCCGGAAGATATCCACGTTCACGGTAAGCCTCTACCGCAACTGTCCCATGGCGTTTACTGAGTCGTGCCTTATCGGGTCCCAGGATCATCGGCATATGCGCAAAAACAGGAACTTTCCAGCCCAGCGCTTTATAAATGAGTATCTGTTTCGGAGTATTCGAAAGGTGGTCATCACCGCGAATAACATGGGTTATACTCATCGTGTGGTCATCAACCACAACGGCGAGTTGATACGTAGGTATATTGTTCCGGCGAAGAATAATAAAGTCATCAATCTCTGAATTTTGAAAGACAGTGCGTCCGTGTACCACATCATCAAAAACAGTTTCACCTTCCGGTACACGGAAGCGGACGGCGTACGGTCTGTTTTCTTTTTCACATTCACGTTGTTCTTCAATAGATAAAGACCTGCATGTTCCGTCGTAAAAGTACGGTGTTTTTTTTTGCTGCGCTTCTTTTCGTTTTTTCTCAAGGGATTCAGGAGTACAATAGCACTTATACGCAGAACCGTTCTCAAGCTGTTTTGCAGCGGCTTCACGGTGTTTTTCTATATTATGCGACTGAATATACAGATTATCATCCCGGTCGAGACCAAGCCAGTGAAGAGCGCCGGTAATAGAATCGAAATACTCTTGCGTTGAGCGTTTTTTGTCTGTATCCTCAATGCGCAGCAGGAATGCGCCCCCGCAGTGCCGTGCATAAATCCAGTTAAATAATGCAGTTCTTGCTCCCCCAACATGAAGATATCCCGTAGGGCTCGGAGCAAAACGGACACGGCATGTTTCAGAAGGCATGGATATTCCTTTATAATTAACCGCAGAGAGGCAAACACACAGAGAAAATATTAAATGGTTTAAATTTGTAAGCTGTAAGCTGATAGCTGACTGCTGATAGCTAATAGCTAATAGCTATAATCACTTAAGATTGATTATTTATTTCCTTTTGTAATATTTTGTTTTTTATATGCAACAGGTATTCAAACGCGGCATCGTGCTCATTTGGAATATTTCCGTCCAGTATTGCCTCTTCAATCATAGACTTGAGCTTTCCAACAAGAGGCGAGGGATTAATACCGCAGACTTCCATAATTTCATTACCGTCAACGGGGGACTTAAATGCCCGGAATGCATCAATTTCCTCGACTTCTTGAATCCGTTTTTCTACAAAGCCGAAGTTTTTAAGATGCATTTTAACCCTGGCAGGATTTCCGGATGTAATATCAGCCCTGCAGAGCTTTAGCAAGTCTTCCAAATCTTCGCCGGCGCCCACAATGAGACGGCGGATAGCACTGTCTGTAACCAATTCGCCCGAGAGATTAATAGGACGCAGGTGAAGGTTAATTAATTTTTGTAAATAGGGTATATATTTTACAGGCAATTTAAGACGGCGTATTATTGAAGGAATCATCTTTGCACCGAGAACTTCGTGGCTATGAAAAGTCCATCCTGATTTTTCCTCGAAGCGTTTCGTCTGGGGCTTTGCAACGTCGTGGTATAATGCAGCCAGGCGCAGCTCGAACTTGCGTGATACAGCCGCAACGTTATCGACCACCTTTAAGGTATGAAACCAGACATCTTTATGATGATATGTTCCCCGCTGGTCGACACCGATTAATTGATACAGTTCGGGAAAAATGATCTCAAGCAGACCTGTTTTACGTAAAAGGTCGAGACCGATTGACGGAATATCGGCTTGCAAAATTTTCACAAACTCATCGGTAACACGTTCCTGTGAGACAATTTTTATCCTATCACGTTTTTCTTTTATAGCCTGTAATGTATCTGAATCAATAGTAAATCTCAGGCAGACAACAAACCGAACTGCCCTGATCATCCTCAATGGATCATCATCAAAGGTAACTAACGGATCAAGCGGCGTTCTGATGATTTTATTTTTTAAATCTTCCCTTCCATTGAACAGGTCAACCATTTTGCCCGGACCTTCACGCGTCAATTTTCGTGCCAGTGTATTAATAGTAAAATCCCGTCTTTCGAGGTCGGTATGCAAATCTCCGACTGAGACTATCGGTTTACGTGAACCCGGTTCGTACTTTTCGGAACGGGCTTGCACAAATTCAAGTTTATAATCTTTATACGGAATAATGCACGTGCCAAATTTCTCAAAGCAGACTATGTTATTCATGCCCAATGCATTGGCGAGCGCCCGGGCAAACCCGATTCCATCGTTTATCACCGTGAAATCTATATCTTTTACATCACGCCCGAGATATTTGTCCCGCACATATCCGCCGACAACATATACTTCCGTGTTCATCTTTTCCGCAAGCATCCCTATGTAGTGAAATAATTGGGATGTACTTGATATATTTTTTGCCATAAGAGTTTATAATTTATTTAACCATATTAATCCAATAAATTTAACACATTGTTTCAAATAAGTATTCGGCACATAACATTATAGTATTACTATAAATATATTAAACTGAAAAGAGATGTGCAATTAATTTTATGCGATTACGTGGGAAAAAGGGGATCAGGCGTTTTGAAATTTCCATTTCCCGTTGCGGAAACGAACATAATTGAACAGGGAACGTGTAGCTTCGTCGCAGCCATGAACAAACCATATACCGGCTAATGCAAACTGAAATACAAAAACAACTGCCCAGGTGACGCTTACCTCAAAAATGAGCACACCTATTATTGTCAACCACATAAGCCACTTCAACTCACCTGCTCCTCGAAGATTACCTGTAAGTACAGCATTCAGTCCTTTCGGTATTTGAATCAGGGCAAAAATGATTATTACTTTTAATCCGAGATTTAAAACATCCTGATCGTTTGTGAAGAAATGAAGTATTGCTGATGAGAATAAAGAAATTAATAAAACAATAATAAGAACGATTAATAACGTTACTCTCCCGGCTACTTTAGCGGTGCGTTCAGCGCGTTGATGCTCCTCAGCTCCTACATTTTTGCCTATAATGGTCATAGAACCCATGCCCAATCCCTGGTAAAACATGGACATGACTGCCTGCATGAGAAGCAGAATCTGGTGAGTGGCAAGAACAACTACACTAAGACGCGCTGCATATAAGGAGATTACTAAAAGACCGAATGACTGTGTGAGTTGTTCGACCGTAGTTGGAAATCCCGTTTTAAAAAGCAGTTTAACACTTTCCCATTTCGGTGTGGTCATTTCACGCATTGAAAGAAACAGGCGGCATTTCCTGCTCCTGAGTAAAACAGCCGTTAAAAGTAACCCTACAGAAAAAGCAATCCCCTTTGCAAGCGCAAGACCAACCACTCCTAATTCTGGAAAACCAAGCCGACCGAAAATGAGCAAAGGCGCAAGAACTATATTTATTCCGATAATAACCAGATTGATTATTAACGCAAAATGTGTGTCACCGGAACCTCGAATGATACCGAGCCCGATAAAACAAATGATGATGACCGGCGCAAAATATGCAATTGTTTGTAAATATTGAATTCCGGACTTAATACCGGAGACCGTTCCAATCGGTTCGCTTTCGTTAATAATCCTGAAAAACAACGGAGCGCCGGCATACCAGATAAAACCTATGATACATGCAAGCCCAATCCCAAGCATCATCGATTGTCCGAGAATATGATTTGCCGCCCATGTATCGCCGCGACCGAGATGCCGGTTAATTATCAATGAGCTCCCTATTACAAAGGTAAGCACAGCTGTTAATGTGACAATGATAAATTGAAACGCTAACCCTACACCGCCGAGAGCAGCAATACTAACTTGACTTATTAGAACCGCCTCATAGAGCCATACTAACGGCTGGCTTGACAAATCAATAACTGCCGGAAGAGAGGTTTTAAGAAATTCTTTAAGCGCGCCCTGAGGCTGTTTAGATTCTTCTGTCATTATCTGTATTTTTTTGTGATACGTATTAAATCTAAAACCTAACCCGGACACGCCGGAACTATCCCGCTAAGCGGGATTAACCGCAGAGAACTCAAAGAAGACACAAAAAACAAAGAGAAATAATAGAAAATAAAGTTTTAATAGAATTATCAGAACAGTAATTATAGTATACAAAAATATGCTACAAGGTCTCTGCGAACTCTGCGGTTAAATTTCCTAATCGTAATATTCCATACCGAGGTGCGTAATCGGTTCTTCGCCTTTGATGTAGCGGAGAGTATTTTTCAATTTCATTAATTGTATGAATAAATCGTGCTCGGGGTAGAGGTCCGGTGCACACATCGGACTTTTAAAATAAAATGAAAGCCATTCCTGGATACCCCGCATTTTACACCGTTTAGCCAGATCGAGAAAGAGCACCAGGTCAAGTACAATCGGTGCGGCAAGAATACTGTCACGGCACAAGAAATTAATCTTTATTTGCATATCATAGCCGAGCCAGCCGAAAACATCGATATTATCCCATCCTTCTTTGTTATCCCTGCGGGGCGGGTAGTAATTGATTCTTACTTTGTGTGTTATATCATTGTATAATTCGGGATACTTATCGGGCTGCAGGATGTACTCAAGGACGGAAAGTTTGCTTTCTTCTTTAGTTTTAAACGAATCCGGATCATCAAGTACTTCTCCATCCCTATTCCCGAGTATATTTGTAGAGAACCAGCCGCGTAAACCGAGCAAACGTGCTTTTAAACCCGGGGCAACGATGGTTTTCATCAATGTCTGTCCGGTTTTAAAATCCTTGCCGGTTACAGGGACATCCATGTCACGGGCAAACTCCGTAAGCGCAGGGATGTCAACCGTGAGATTCGGAGCACCGTTTGCGAACGGTATACCGGATGAAATAGCGGCATAGGCATATATCATACTCGGGGAAATATCCGGAGAATTGTTTTTTAATCCCTGCTCGAAGTTGCTTAAAGTCTGATGTGTTGAGGTAGGTTTTAGAAAGATTTCGGTGCTCGCACACCATATCATTATTAAGCGGTTAAGTTTGTTTTCATCTTTAAACCTCCGGCAGTCTTCGATCAATTGCATTGCCAGATCATATTTGGTTTTACCCGATTTAACATTCGAACCGTCGAGTTTTTTAACATACTTTTTATCAAAAACCGCCTTCATCGGCTCGATTCTCTCCAGTTCATTTTTAACCTGGTTAAGGAGACGTTCATCGAGCACTCCGGCATTTATTGCCGCCTGGTAGCAATTATCCGTGAAAATATCCCAGCCGCCAAAAACCATATCTTCAAGGCGTGCAAGCGGAACAAAATCCTTTATGGCAGGCACATTTTTATCCGTGCGTTTCCCCAGCCTGATCGTTCCCATTTGCGTCAACGAACCAATCGGTTGGGCTATTCCTTTTAATACAGCGTTTACACCTGCGATAAACGTAGTGCTGACAGCGCCCAATCCGGGAATTAATACGCCTAACTTTCCGTTACTTTCTTCAATATGTAGAGCTTTACCCAATATCCTCGCCTCCAATCATTTTGTATACATTATTATTATTATTATTATTATCCAGAACCGCAATTCGAGGCTTCAAAGACTTTGCTTCTTCAGGTGAAACACGGCAGAATGCAAAAATAGTAAGCAAGTCTCCAACCGAACCGAGATGTGCGGTCGCCCCGTTCAGGAGAAAAATTCGGGACTGGCGCGGACCTTCGATAACATAGGTTTCGAACCTGCTGCCGTTCGTTATGTTTGCTACGAGAATCTTCTCGTAAGGAATAAGTCCGACAAGGTCCATTAAATCGCGGTCAATTGTGAGGCTTCCTTCATAATCAAGTCTCGTTTCAGTCACTTTTGCCCTGTGAATTTTGGATTTTAATACTGTTAAAATCAAATAATTGCCCTTATTCATCGGAGTCTTGTGTTAATAATTCTCTCCCTCTGTTTGTTAATTTATATATGTGCATTATTCGCTGGAATGCGGTATAATTCGCCATAATTGCAATAATTATTAGGACAATAATCAGCGGATACGGCTTGATTGCCGAGATTCCCGACAGAATTGATGCGAATCCTATATAAACAACTCTTTCAGCCCGCTGCACAATGCCGACCCGGCAGTCAAAATTCAATGCTTCACTCCTGGCACGGATATAACTTGTCATAAGAGAACCCCCCAGCGCTATAAAGGTAACAATCGAAGAAAAATAATATTCATGTTTTATAAAAAAATATCCGATACCAAAAAACATTGCAAATTCTGCATACCGGTCAAGTGCGGAATCATACAGTGCACCAAATTTTGTTCCGATACCTCTTTCCCGGGCAACCTGTCCGTCAATTATATCGCACGTTCCGGCAATTAAAATTAAAATTCCTCCAATAATAAATTTCCCTGTAGCTAAAAAATAGATTGTAAATAGCTGAATGATTAATCCCAAAGTAGTAAAATGATTGGGATGAATCTCCAAACGGATGAAAAATTTAATAACCGGAGTGATTAAATTTAAATACCATGTGCGCATACTTTCAGGTAAAAAATTCATTGTACTATTCCCCTGAATTTGGATTGTAACAAACCAACTAATGCCGTTATTTTTGTGCACCCCTGAGAATCAAGACATATTCACCTTGCGGTTTTTTCCTTTCAAATATATCAACAGCACCGGACAGGTTAGTACGAATCACTTCTTCATACAGTTTTGTGACTTCTCTGACAAGAACCACCTCACGGTCACCACAATAACTGAGTAAATCTTTAACGGTGCGATTAATCCTGTGTGGTGACTCATACAACACAATTGTCCGATTCTCACAGGCAATGGATTCCAGGCGCTTTTTCCGCTTATTTTTTGCAGGTAAAAAACCTTCAAAGGTAAACCGGTCGGTCGGCAAACCCGAAATGACAAGCGCCGCAAGAAACGCAGCCGCTCCCGGTATTGCAACAACCGGTACAGCGGAATCAATACAATTGCGTATCAGGACATAACCCGGGTCCGAAATACCCGGAGTTCCCGCATCTGAAATAAGGGCAATACTCTTTCCGGACTGCAGCCTCTTGAGAAGCTCAGGAATTCGCCGGCGTGCATTATGCTCATAATAGCTTATACGCGGAGTCGAAATTCCATACTTGCGTGTCAGGATCGACGCCCGGCGCGTATCTTCAGCCGCAATCAGGTCAACGGTTTTAAGTATTTCCACCGCCCTGAGAGTGATATCCCCTAAGTTGCCGATGGGTGTGGATACGACATAAAGGATTCCGTGTTTTTGCACCTCATAATCCCGCTCAGTCACATTGTACCTGCGACTGCCCGGAGCGGGGCTACTAATTGTTGACGCTGCCGACATCCTTACTATCCACCATCCCGCTTAGCGGGATAAAAAGGAATGTGTTAACCGGTTTCCGCTACATATAAAACATACTGCCGGAAGTATAAAACTAACTGCAACAGGTTAATGTATAGTCGACCATTCCCAGGCGTATCGAAATTCGTGACCTATGGTCCGGGCGGAAATTTTTGCAATGACCGGCGACATTTTTTTAAATTGATTTCTTCTGACTCTTGTTATAACATTCTTGATAAAACCGGAATTAAAACCGGATTCTTTTAATTCGGATTCACTCTGTCGCCGGTCTACCCATAAATAGAGGAACCGGTCTACTTCCGCATATGAAAATCCCAGATCGGACTCATCTGTTTGTCCGGCTACTAAATCGGCGGTCGGCGTTTTTGAACGAATGTATCCCGGTATCTTAAGTGATTCTGCAAGCTGCCTGATTTGAGTTTTATATAAATCGCCAAGAGGATTGACGGCACATGCAAGGTCGCCAAAAATAGTACCGTACCCGAGGAGCAGTTCGGACTTATTACTGGTGCCGATAACCAACCCCTGTTCACGTGCAGAAATATCATACAAAACGGACATGCGCTGTCTCGCCATCATATTACCGCGGCGGTTATCGTCCGCCCCGAGTACTCGAGACTGCTCGAAATAAGCATCTACCATGGGGGTTATGTCTATTAGTTCCGTTGTAATTTTGATGTGCCGTGCAAATTTTTCCGCATCTTCCCGGCTTGTGCGTGCACTTGTTTTGTACGGTAATACCACTCCCAACACTTTATCAGCGCCCAGGGCGTTTACTGCCAATGCGGCTGCTACTGATGAATCCAGACCCCCGGAAAGCCCGATAATGGCTTTTTCGCTTGCAGTTTTATGTATACAATCGGATATGAATCCGGTTAATATCTTTGTTACAACTGCGGTATCGATCGACAGATCAACCGGCTCACCGGTTTCGATTTGCTCTACTTTTTCAATCATGAAAGATCAGATATTTATATTAAGAAAGAATAACGGACAGGAATGTTCGCAAAGCGGTCCCGGGTACTCGGGTCTGTCCCATCAATTCTATACAATCGGTAAGATTAGGAATTCAATTAATTAAAACCAAATATTATTTACTGTTTATTGGTGTTTACGATTGTTTTTATGTGCGTCACAAAGTAAAGTGTCTTCGCTGTTCCTGCTAAGCGGGATGTTATTCACCTTCGACTCAAGACCAAAACACAACTGTAACTGAAGGCAAAAACACAACTGCAACTTTTAACCGAAAACTGATACTATTCTACCTGTTATCAATTTGAGCGCGCTGCAGTTTTCCGGAAAAATCAACGTATACTGTTTTTGTTTCGCTGAAAAATTCATACACTTCCCATCCGCCTTCCCTGTGACCGTTGCCTGTTTCTTTCACGCCTCCAAACGGCATGTGGCATTCCGCTCCGATTGTGGGTCCGTTTATGTACGTTATGCCTGCTTCAATATCACGCATTGCACGAAAAGCTGCGTTAACATCCTGTGTATATATTGAAGAGGATAATCCGTAAATACTGTCATTCAGTGCGGAAATGGCTTCATCCAGCGAATTTATTTTAATTACCGAAAGTACGGGTCCAAAAATTTCTTCCTGAGCAATTGTCATACCGGGAGTTACATCACCAAAAATAGTCGGTTTATAAAAGAAGCCTTTAGCACATTCCCCGTCTGTTTCGTGTTCTCCTCCGCAGAGTATTTTTGCTCCCTCTTTTTTGCCTATTTCGACATATTTTTCAACGACATTTCTCTGCCCTTCATTAATAAGCGGACCAACCTGCACTTCTTCATTCAATCCGTTGCCGAGTTTCAATGCCTGAGTTCTTTTAAGCAGTTTGTCCATGAATTCATCGTAAATTGCCTCGTGAAGAATCAGCCTGCTTGTTGCGGTACAGCGCTGCCCCGTCGTACCGAATGCGCCCCACAAAACACCATCGAGTGCAAGGTCTATATAAGCATCATCCATGACGATTTGCGCATTTTTACCGCCTAATTCCAGTGAGATCCGCTTAAGCTGTCTGCCGCCCGCCTCTGCAATAGTCTTTCCCACTTTCGATGAACCGGTAAAGGATATGATATTAATATCGGGATGGTTTACAATAGGAATGCCGACACCGTTACCCGTTCCGTGCACTATATTTACAACTTTTGGAGGAATCCCGGCTTCAAGCAGAATATCAACAAATACCGCAGCCGTAGCAGGAGTATCGCTGGCGGGTTTGAATACAACACAGTTGCCGCATACCAGCGCAGGAAAAATTTTCCATGTGGGAATAGCCATGGGGAAATTCCATGGTGAAATAATGCCCGCGACACCAATCGGCTGGCGAAAGCTGATATTCATTTTATTGGGCAATTCGGACGGGGCATTGTGTCCGAACAGACGCCGCCCCTCACTTGCTGCATAATATGCAGTGTCGATGCCTTCCTGCACGTCGCCTCGGGTTTCATCGAGTACTTTTCCCATCTCACGCGTCATCAACCGGGCAATTTCTTCTTTTCTCCCGCTTAAGATATCGCCGACTTTCTTAATAATTTCCCCCCGTTTCGGGGCAGGCACCAATCGCCAGTTATTAAAAGCCGATCGAGCCGATTCAACCGCCGTATTCACATCTTCTTCATTTGACCGCGGGAAGGTTCCAATAACTTCATCCCAATTCGCCGGATTCCGGTTTTCAAACCGTTCTCCTGTACTGCTTTCTCTCCGTTCTCCGCCAATAACGTTATAATATTTATCCATAGCCACCTCAACTCAAATTATTACAAATATTTGTTAATACTAAAAATATAATAACATTAAATTGAATTTATAAAACATTTATTTTAATTAATTTTTATATCAAAGTCAAGTTAAATAGTGATGCCGATTGTTTAAGAATTTCACCGATTTTCTATGTTTATCTTAAGCCGGTAATAATTTTTTGGAATATTTTCTTGTTTTAATTGTATAAGAAATTTACTACCATCCGTTTAAGAATTAATGCGTTGAATGTAACTATAAATCAGAAAGGATTATACCCCTTAAAGTTTTTCGAATTTTTTCAGCATTATAAAAAAGGAAAACATACGATGAAAATCAAATCTGCTGTTACTGCCGGCTGTGTACTGCTTCTTATCCACTGTACAACAGTTTACAATAAGGGTAACGAACATCTTGCCCTGCAAAATTATGACGACGCCGCTGCCGAGTTCAAACAACTGGTGGAAATAGACGAGAACGATTATACCGCCTATTTTGGTCTTGGCGATGCATACCGCGGGAAAAAGGAATTTGATGCTGCGATTGAAGCGTACTCCGAGGCGCTGCGTCTAAAACCCGGCTGGGAGGAAGTGGAATCCCGAATTATCGAAACACGGCTTGAAAAGGGCAATTTTCTTGAAGAAGATGAAAAGCCTCGCGAAGCGAGGGACGTATATGAAGAACTTAAAGCGGATAATCCCGATTACATGCCCGTATACCAGGCTCTCGCACAATTCTATTACCGTAACGGCAGTTTTGATAAGGCACGAGAGAATTTTGAGCATATCGCAGGTATTGATCCCGCCGATACCCTGACTTACGAAGAGCTTGGAAAACTGGACGACATTGATGCCCGAGCGGCTGAACTTTTTAATGCAGCTAAAAAGGAATATGACACGAAATATTATTATGAAGCGGCGGCTTCTTTCAAAAAAGTTTTCGAATTAAAACCGGACCATAAAGAGGCAAAATACATGCATTATCTCGCTCTGGGGCGCCACTATCTCAAGGGGGGCAGCGAAATGGAAATGTGGAATGCCATTGCCGCATTCGGAAATGCAACCGTGATAAAACCAGACGAACCGGAACTGCAATTTTATATGGCAAGAGCTTACGAAAAGAAAGATAAAAACGACTATAAAATGCCGATAGAACACTATAAGAAAGTCATTGAACTTGCACCGGAGAGCGAATTAGCGAAAGAAAGCGAGAAAAAAATAAAGGAAATCACCGAACTTAAAGAAAAGATGGAAAAATTCTTTAAGAAGAAAAAAGGAGGCAGGCGTATTTAACGGTAATAACCAATCGGGAATAAACTATATTATATAATTTCCCGGGAAGGTAGCGGGGGCGAAGCATTTCTGAATAATTCTTTTCCGCCGGAGCCGGATTAGATTCTGTTTGAGAAATCCGAGTTTTTCTTTTATATGAAATGCTTCGCCCCTACTATCTTGAACCAGCAGAGGAGTGGCTAAATGCATTTAATCTCGTATCTATGTCTCTAATCCGGTTACCATCATTCCCGGTCTCTAATCCATTTACACTCGTTCCCAGTATCCAATATCTTTATCCTCGTTCAAAGTCTCTAACATCCTTAGTCTCGTTACCGGTCTCCGACCGGTAACGTTGTTTGCGTTTTCAGTCATTGCGAGGATCCCGCTTAGCGGGAGACGAAGCAATCTCGTTTCTGTTCTCCGACCGGGAACGCTCAAATTTGAAGCGGAGATTAGATTGTTTTTAAAGATAGGTAATGTATAAGCGAGGATTATTTTTTAGTTTTCCAGTCGGGATCTTCAGGCAAACCGTACACTATCGGATCCGTACACTATCGGATTAATTTTGTATTTGCGGATTTCGGCAAAGCCTTCTTGGTCTCTGTTACCATCATAAGCATAACCATATTTAATAGTATTAAATCTTGATGGAAAAATATATGACCCTATAAACTTTTCGTTGTTCAAATCAAATATGTCTACAAACCTTTCATTATTATTAGTTTCTTTTTTATTAGCATCTTTATATTTATATAGAAAAACAAATGCATAATGACCATCTATTGTCATCATCTCTACCGAAGGAAAATATTTTTTATTTTTAAATATTTTATCTAATTCTTTTTGTAATATTGGAAATTCTCTTCCTAAGGGAAACTTTTTTGATAGATTGTCAGGATATTTAATAGGATTAAACTGATGGATTATTTTCTTGTCTTCATTACTGTCAATTGAAATAATGTGTATAGTATAATATGATCCTATTTTTTCGTCGTGTTTATCTTCATCAGTGTTTATATAAATAATTCTCCTTCCTGGCAGTAGTTCCCAATATAACATTCCTATATATAAAAAAAAGCCGTATGATTCTTTAGTTGTAATGACACCAGGCTCTTTTAGATGTAATATAGGAACTATTTTTTGAGAATTTTCGTGAATTATTGATATAAAAG
>Ga0111191_1088_pt1 | contig 12813 bp, 10 predicted proteins | sample DeeMarSWOR324_28_FD_80363 | JGI IMG/M metagenome (GOLD analysis project Ga0111191, IMG submission 80363) | bacterium SM23_31 | reverse complement strand
ATGAACCGCAGAGACGCAAAGACGCAGAGAGAAAGAATAAATTAAAAACTGGAAATTTATTGAACATTGGGTGGCACCCCCAAACTTGTTTGGGGGTGTAGCGCTTCGTTCTTTGTTGGTCCCGCTTAGCGGTATCATCAACAGAGAATAAATATTGTTGAGTATTATAACGCTGTCAATAAATAAAAAAAGGGACCTTTTCAGGTCCCCTAATAGCATTTGCCATCCACCTCCGGTGTTCCGGATTGATTTAGTTATAAAGAAAATATAGTTAAAAGTCAACAATTTTTTTAAAAAATCTGATTTATATTTTAATATTGAGCGGATCAATTGTATAAAAACCTGAAGGAGTTATTATGCGACGAACGATAATTGCCGGCAATTGGAAAATGTATACCGATACCGGTGAGGCAAAAAAACTTGCGCAGGGGATTGCAGACCACGTCGGGAACCGCACAGAACCCGTTGTTATCCTGTGTCCTCCTTCCCCGATGCTGACGACGGTATTCAATGTGATTCAAAACAATCCCGTGCTGCTCGGCGCTCAGAATGTGCATCCGGAACCATACGGCGCTTTCACCGGCGAGGTATCCGAAGCTATGCTCGAATCGGTCGGCTGCTCTTACGTGATTATCGGACATTCCGAACGGCGTATCCTTTTTGGGGAGAAGGACGTTTTTCTGAACGATAAAGCGCTGAGGGTAATGACGGGAAAACTCACTCCTATCCTTTGCATCGGCGAAACGCTGAAGGAGCGCGAAGCGGAACAGACGTTCAACCGGATAGAACAACAATTGCGGGACGACCTTAAAGGAGTAACGTTGAAAAACGGGCACGACCTCGTTATCGCATACGAACCTGTGTGGGCTATCGGCACGGGTCGTACCGCGACGCCCGAGCAGGCGGAAGAAGTGCACAGTTTCATCCGGGAAAGGTTGGTTAAAATGTTCGGCACAGCTATTGCCGATGACATCACGATTCAATACGGCGGAAGTGTAAAACCGGATAATGCGAAAGACCTGCTCTCTCAACCGAACATTGACGGCGCTTTGGTCGGCGGAGCAAGCCTTAAAGTGGATTCGTTTGCAGCGATTATCGATGCAGCAGGATAGTCTATTAACAGAATAACAAATGTGCCCTGTCTCTAAAAAATCCGGTATTGCAACTACTTTTATATTGCATAATATACAAAAACAATTTCCGGATATGTAAATGTTAATAGAATTGCCCGAAGTGCTTAGTGTAAAAAACTCAGGCAAATTATAAAATAATAGAGGCTTATAAACAATAATAATATCCCGTCAGGGAGTAATGCAATGGAATCTTTTCAACAAAAATACGGATCCTGGGCTCTCGTAACCGGTGCGTCGTCCGGAATCGGAGCCGAATTCTGCAGACAGCTTGCACCAAAGGGTATAAACCTGGTCATGGTTGCCCGGCGGAAAGAGAGAATGGAACAATTAGCCGGGGAACTTAAAGATAAACACGGTGTTCAAACAAAAGTTATACCGGCAGACCTGTCTAAAGATGATTTTATGGAGACATTACTTCCCGAAATTTCCTCGCTTGAAATCGGCCTGCTTATCAACAACGCCGGTTTCGGTATAAGAGGAGCCTTTTTGAACAGCAACCTTGAACGTGAACTGGAAATGCTGAGCGTTAACTGCAGGGCACCCCTGATTTTGACCCGTATCATCGGACAGCAGATGCTGAAACGCAAAAGAGGGGGAATCATATTTATTGCCTCCGTTCTCGGATTTATTGAAACTCCCTATTTCGCCAATTACGCCGCAAGCAAGGCATATAATCTTTATATGGGTCAGGCACTGTGGTATGAGCTGAAACATCACGGTATTGACGTGTCGGTGCTGTCGCCGGGAACAACGAAGACTGAATTTAGTAAAATCTCCGGTGGGAATGGAATGCCGGCAATGAAGGTTGAGCCTGTTGTGAGGATTGCACTAAAAAAGCTCGGCAATAAGCCTTCTATTGTAGCCGGTCTCCACAATCGAATGTTTGTTTTATGGTGTAAATTATTCCCGCGCCGGATAATGACGGTGCTTATTGGTTCCGTAATGAAAAAAATGATAAAAAATTGAACTATTCAGCGGATTTGATAGTAAAATTATAAATGATGTACTCCATTTAAACTAAAAGACCTTTAAAAGACTTTTTTATTGCTTTAAAAACATAAAAAGTGTAAATTAATATTTTGGGTAAATCAATAATTATTACTCGCAAAATGACCCGTTTTCAGATCCTATTTTTACATAAACAGGAGGCTGCATGTTAGGTGTAGTTATCTTTTTACATATAGTTATCAGTATACTTCTGGTAGTGGTAATTTTAATGCAGGCAAGCAAGGGCGGGGGACTTGCCGGTACTTTCGGCGGTTCTGGTGGAATAGGTGCAATTTTTGGCGGCCGCGGCGCGGCTACATTATTAAGTAAAATTACAACGATATTAGCCATCCTGTTTATGTTAAGTTGTATATTCCAGGTAATAATTTCTAAAACCCGGTATGGTACTCAACAAAGCCTATTACAGCAGGAGTTCAGCAATACAATGGGGACATCTCCTGCATCAAGTTTACCCGGACTGCCGGGTATTGAGGTCCCAAACCAAAATGTAACAACTACTAAACAGGACACATCAAAATAATCGAAAGTACGTTTCGTAACGCAGCATTCTTTACGCAGCAAAGCAGCCGTGAAGTTGTCCGTTTCCCGGTTTAAAGCGGTCGCCGCACAAATGGGTCAGCCTTATATTGGAACAATGCTACAAATAACTTATATGTTATTTTAGCCGTTTGCTACCTGTTTTCATTATAAAGACAAATAACTTCCTAAAATATAAAATGATACAAATATGCCCGAGTGGTGGAATTGGTAGACACGCTATCTTGAGGGGGTAGTGAGCAAAACTCGTGCCGGTTCAAATCCGGCCTCGGGCACAAAGCAATTACCGTGTAAAACGGATTTTTTATACCCTCTTTTCCGTTTTTTCTCTTCGCTCTTCAAAGTAAGGGCATTATTACCACTTCCCGAAGTTGGAACATTTAACCGCTGTTTTCTATTCTTACTTGTTTTGACAATCTATGTAAAATAGTTGGATAAATATGACCCAAATCACAGCAAGGAATGTATATAGATTGTACATTATTGAAAAATTCTGAAAAAATTTAAAAACGGAACAGTCTTACCCGATTATTTAATAGAGAGAATCTCAAATTTGTTGGCGGAGAACAGCCCCCAATTTAAATTACATTAAGCATGTGAAACGGCATTTGAGTTACCGGCATGGTAATTGCACAATTTCACAATATAAGGAAACTGATTAATAAGACAATTTGTTTAATAAAATATATAAGGATACTAAAAAGTACTTGACATATATACATTTGTATATTATATTAAGTTGTACAAATGTTTATATAGCTTTTGCAGGCAAAAGGAGTATTTATGAAAATCATACAAGAAACAGCGATCCCTGAAAATATTCATTTGTATTTAGAGAAAACACTCGACGAGATGCAAACGAGACTCGCCGCTGTGCAGAAAAAATATTCAGCACCTTTTGAAGTCATCAGAGAATACCTCGAAATTAACGAGCCTATTTTAGTCGAGAGTATGGATATGCTTGAGAAAGAGTGTGATAGCGGCATACTTATGAAGTGCGCTGAAGGTAAAGCATCTTCAGACGAATGTACCGATTGGTTAAGGTGTATTCGTGATTGGAAGCATCTCTTCTTAGAAGGCATCAGCCGGTTTGAAAATTACCAGATTGTTGCGCATGTTGCATAAGGCTGATAGTAAAACACATTATATTTAAATCTTTTGATTAATGACGAGCTGTTTTTTATACATCCTTATTGTCTCACTTATTATTTGTGAATTACTTTACATTATATTTCAGGAAGATTTTTATTCACTGAAAAAGATTCTCAGCCCTATCTTTTTATAAATTCCAAAAATTTCTCTTGATTCATTTCTTAATTACCAGTAATTTATATATACTGTTATAAAATAATACGTAGGTATAAAATCGAGAGGAGTCATGGATATTAAAAAAATATTTAATAATAATGCAGCTCAATTTTTTATAGTACTAATACTTGCTTCCGTTATCAGTTTCGGATTTTTTATCATTTATTGGTACTCCGAGCCTTCGTATATAAAACTCCTTATACTCTGGATCGGTTCACCGTTATTATTTGCTGCTCTTGGCATCCTGATGCAGTTCAGGTTTAAAATGACCTATGCAGCTCTGCCGTTATTTATTGTATCCTTCTGCTTGTTATCGGCATATGTTGGGCAGCGGTTATCCGGTGTTGATTTTTTTCGCGATTACCGCATAAAAAAGGCACAAAATGAAGCGTTAGAAAAAATAAAAGATGAGAATCGCCCCTATGTAGCCAAGGCACTGCTTAACAAAGCGACGGAATACCTTAAAAAAGGAGAATTAGGGAACGTAAGGCAAACACTGATTTCGGCTTTAGATTTCGATTCGACTAATGCTCATATTTACTTCACTTTCGGGGAACTCTATACAAAAATGGAATATCCCGAGGTCGCTTTGGATTTTTATTATCGGGGTTTGATTAATGATTTCGACAATGCTGAAATACACAGCCGGGTTGGGGCATTGAATTATAAAATTGGAAATTTAGACGAAGCCATTGAGGCATTTGGAGCTGCTAACAAACTTGATCCCTCTCTGGAAACCGCAGCAGCGAGTCTGCAAGCCATGAAGTCCCTGAAGGAAAGAGAAGAACAGGAAATCAAGGAAGGCAAGATGCGGGTCTGTCAGGTTGTTCTCAATACAAAAGAAGAGGCACAAGAAATTCTCGAAATGCTAAAAAACGGTGCCGACATCGGCGTACTTGCGTATAAATATTCAGTCGACCTTGCAACCAAAGAAGTTGGCGGTAAAATCCCTTTTCTTGACCCGGGCAAACGGGAATATGTTTTTATTGATAAAGTTCAAAAAATGAAGATCGGTGAAGTAAGTGATATTCTTGAAACGGGGGGCAAATACTTTATAATAATGAGAATAAATTAAAACTAACGATACAATGTTCGGACGTCTTCTTATATTATTTATTTTAGTTCCACTGATCGAGTTAATAATATTAATAGATATCGGCCGGTTAATCGGCACCGGCCCGACAATCGCAATAGTTATCGGTACCGGGATTCTCGGTGCATATCTTGCCCGTATGGAAGGTTTCAGGACGCTTTTTACAATACGGCACAAATTACAAACTGGTCAGATTCCCGCCGATGAATTACTGGATGGTTTGATTATTCTTATTGCCGGTGCGCTGCTCATAACACCGGGAATTATCACCGATTGCTTCGGATTTTTAATGCTATTCCACCCAACTCGTACACGGTTTAAAAGCTGGCTTAAAAAGCGGTTCTCCGTCTACACTAACATATATTATTCCAAACACCCGCCCGGCGGAAACAATTTATAGGCGGAAAATCTTCATTCTCTTTCAGTCAATCCACTTAAAATATTAGATAAAATCATGAACATTGACAGACAATTCCTTGCCGGCATAATTGATTCGACGTTCCTTCGTGAAGGGGCAAAAATTGAAGATATAATTCAATTATGTGATGATGCGCTAATGCATCAATTTTATGCGGTTTGCGTTCCTCCCAAATATGTGAATTTTGCGCTTTCCCGTATTTGCGATACTTCCGTAAGACTCGTCTCGGTTGTCGGTTTCCCGTTTGGAACTGAATCTACGATCATAAAATGCCGCCGGGCAGAACAGGTAATTAAAAATGGGGCGGACGAAATAGACATGGTTATGAACATCGATTGGTTTCTCAACGGCAAATATAAAGATGTGACCGAAGACATTGCAAATACGGTTACAACAGCAAAAAACATAAGCTGCCGGCGTTTTCCGGCAGGCACCGCCGTAGTAAAAGTAATTATCGAGACGGCGCTGCTGCGCGAAGAAGAAAGAAAAAACAATTTTACCGGGGGATACTTAATTCGAAAGGCAAGCGAACTGGTTGTTGAAACGGGGGCTGATTATGTAAAAACTTCCACAGGTATGCACCCCACGGGCGGCGTGCAGCCGAACGATGTTGCCATTATAAAATCTATCATACCGGAACCGGTAAAAGTTAAAGCTGCCGGAGGTATAAAAACCTGGAAGAATGTCGAACAATTATTGAAGGAAGGAGTTGACCGTATCGGAACCAGCTCCGCTGTCGCTATTATTGATGATTTCTCCCAAAATACGATTACGAAATAAAAGTGAGGTCCGGTAGAAGTAAATTTTTGTGTTTGACCGCGAAAATATTTTAATGCTCGGGATTACTCATATAGTGTACATAATTTTCGCCTCAGGGGTGGGATTTTCAGCATCATAAAAGCGAATCCTCCGTCAGAATAAGCGCCGTCCCGGCACGGTGCCTGCCCTTTTTACCTGCCGTTATTTACCCTTCTCTGCCAGAAGTTCTGAAATGGTGCATAATTCATATCCCTGCTGCCGGAAGCCGTCTATTATCCCGGGCAGTGCTTGATAAAGAAAGTCCTCTTTTCGATTTGAACCGAGATGCATCAGAATAATCGCCCCATTTGCCTTGTTCGGTTCATTGCGTTCGAAGTTGAGCAGCGCATCCTGAATTTCCTGGGGAGATTTATAGAGCTCGGATGTTTCGTCGCTTACCCAGTCATGCGTATCCATACTTTCGCCGGGATCATGTCCCTGCGTCCACGATATATGTCGATATTCCATTTCGGCTGCCCAGCGGCGAAGCTCCAAATTGTGTTCTCCAAAAGGCGCCCGCCAAAATTTCTTTATACCGGAACCGGTTACCGCTTTAAAAAGCGAATCAGTGAGAACCAGTTCCCGCTGGAATGATTCATAAGAGATTTCCGGGAGGGTTTCATGCCGGGAATTCTGTTCAAAGTTGGTTAAATGTAAATGTGAATAAGTGTGATTTCCTACTTCGTGACCTTCTGCAACTATTCTGCGGGCAATATCGGGGTATTTTTCTATAAATTTACCTGTGAGAAAAATTGTGCACCTGACTTTTTTCTCTCGCAAGATGTCAAGAATCTGGGCTGCGTTATTATTATTTGAACCTGCATCAAACGTAAGAGCAACGGCAGGCAGGCTGCTGCTGCCCCGCTGTATATCGGCAGAAAGGGCATCAATCGCCGCTGAACGGTATTCAACCGATATTTCGCCGACCGGCAGGACGGTATTATCCGGTGCCAATGCTTTGAGGATTATTTTATTTAAACCGGGTATCAGTTTTACATCGTTAAACTGAAACCTGCCGTCACGGGAAGCCCGTGCGCTTTGCAGTCTATTGTCTACATATAAAGCAAGAACACAATTCTCAGCTCCATGTCCGGAAATAGTAATTCTGTTCTCAAAAACAATACCGGTAAATACCGAATCGAGCGCAGGCAGAGAAAATGAAATCTCTTCCTGCAATTCAAAAAGCGGTAATTGCTGCCGCTTTTCCACTATTGCAAGCTTCGACCGGAGAGCTTCCAATTGCGCAGTCTGTCCGGCAGTACGTTTATTAAAGGTATACAATAAGAGAATGTTGACTGTCACAAGTGTAAAAATCACAATTCGCTCTAATGTAAAAATCCTCCGGAATACCGGTTTATAATAAGGACGAGCCCTCCTGTGTATCTCCGGTATTTGATGTATCAAAAATTTAAGCCGGTTATAAGCCTTATTCAGCAAATAAACAGCTTTGCAGCGCGTACTGCAGAAAAAATGGTGAAAAACAAGCGATGCACATTCGGGACAACAGTAGTTACCACATTGATAACAACGCCTGTACGCAGGTCGCTCCGGATGATTTTTACACCTCTGGTTCATATCTTAGTAAAAAATAAATGCAGATTTTCTAAATATTTAAACCTACTATTTTATCATTCTAATTCTATTTTTACACAGCGATCTCAAAATACCGGATTTAGTATTTCAGGTTAAACTTTTTACCGATAAAAAGCAATAAATATTGTTACTTTCATCACTAATTATTTGTAAATACTTTTACATAGATTTTTTTATTGTGAAAGTGATGATTTATTAAGCTTGTTTGATGTCCGGTAGAGAATTTTCGAATTGAGGAACACTTAGTATTTTTGGATTATTCTGCTAACGGATGATATTTCATGTGGTTTTCGGACTTCGTGGAGGCGTCTTTAAAGGGTATAAATTTCCCCCGACAGCGTGTTGTTAAAAAAACGAATTAGCCACACAATACGGTTTAAACCGTAAAAAGTGTGCTGGCGCCAGCGACGGTTTGAGCATCTTTTCCCTCCCTGGAATATGCTCATAGTATGTTTGAGAGTTATTTATTAATCGGCAAATATTACCGTTTCTTTAGGAAATTTCTACCTTTTATTGAATCGGAGGTCAAACCGGGAATCCGGCACGTTTTACTGTTAATCTAAAGATTTACGAATAGAAAATATAAAATACAAAGAATAATTAAGAAACTTGCCCCATGCCGTGGCATTTTTTATATTTTTTCCCGGAGCCGCAGGGACAGGGTTCGTTTCTGCCGATCTTTTTCCCGACGCGGACGGGCTGTCTTTTGCCCGCGCGTGCGGCTTCCTGCATTTCAGGAGGCTGCTGGTAGCCAAGACCGGTAGCACTCTCGTGACTCAGTGTTACACTTTGGGGTACCTGTTCCTGCGGGCGCTCAGGAGCTTCAAAACGGGCTTTAAAAATAAACGTGAGAACATTTTCGTTGATCCCTGCCAACATGCTTTGAAAAAGATCAAATGATTCTTTTTTGTATTCGATCAACGGGTCTTTCTGACCGTAAGCACGCAGGTTTACCCCTTCTTTCACCTGGTCCAGTTCGTACAACTGGTCTTTCCATTTTTCATCAATTACCTTTAATATAGCAAACCGTTCGAGCTGCCGCATGAGTTCCGAGCCAAGTACTTCTTCTTTTTTCGAGTATATTGCATGTGCAGCTGTCTTAAGTTTTTCTTCTAACTCCTCAGGTTTGATTGCTTGTTTTTCTTCTTCGGGAATATTGATATTGAGCAGCATAACGCGCAAGAAATCATGTTTGAGTTCTTCCCAGTTCCATTCTTCGGGGTATGTTCCGGCTTCAGTATACTCGTCTATTTTATCTTCGGTAAATTCATCGACCATTCGTAGAATATCATCTTTTAAATTACTCCCTCTCAAAGCAGCGTTACGGAGGTTATAAATAACTTCCCGCTGTTTATTCATGACATCGTCGTATTCAAGGAGATGTTTCCTGATACTGAAGTTGTGGGCTTCAACCTTTTTTTGTGCGCGCTCAATGGACCTTGTAATCATGGAATGGCGTATAACTTCTCCTTCTTTTGCACCCAGACGGTCCATAATACCAGCAATCCTATCCGATCCGAACAGCCGCATAAGATCGTCTTCCAGGCATAAGAAAAATTTCGACGAGCCCGGGTCTCCCTGGCGTGCACACCGGCCTCTAAGCTGTAAATCGATACGGCGTGATTCATGCCGTTCCGTACCAACGATATGCACGAGTTTTATATCTGTCCCGCGCCCAGCCATATTCGTTGCTATTGTAACCGTTCCTGCTCTGCCTGCATTTGCGACTATCTCTGCTTCCCTCTGATGCTGTTTTGCATTAAGTACCCAATGCTTAATCCCCTTTCGTTTCATCATCCGGCTTAGCGTTTCCGAGACATCTACACTAATTGTTCCTACAAGCACCGGACGACCCGCAGAAATCATCTCTTCAATTTCTTCAATGACGGCGTTATACTTCTCCCGCTTTGTGCGGTAAATCTGGTCTTGATAGTTCGTGCGTGCTACGGGTTCATTGGTAGGTATGGCATTACAGTCGAGCTTGTATATCTCGAAAAATTCACTTGCCTCGGTAACAGCCGTACCTGTCATGCCCGCCAATTTATTATACAGTCGGAAATAATTCTGTAATGTGATCGTTGCGAGTGTTTGGGATTCCCGTTCTATTTTTACATTTTCTTTAGCTTCGATTGCCTGATGCAGTCCGTCGGAATATCTTCTTCCGGGCATCAAACGACCCGTAAATTCATCAACTATCAGTACCTTTTTATCCTGAACTACGTATTCTACATCTTTTTCAAACAGGGAATATGCTCTCAATAGCTGGGAGATATTGTGGTTTTGTTCCGACCTCTGGCTGTAGAGAGCCTGCAGTTCTCCTTTTTTTCGTTCTTTTTCTTCTACTGACATGCTTTCATCAGATTCAATATTATGTATTTCTTCAGTCAAATCGGGAAGTATAAACATATCGGGATTGTCCGGTGCCATATCCTGGCGTCCTTTTTCCGTCAGGTCGGCAATGTGCCGTTTCTCATCGATGGTAAAATATAGCTCCTCGTCAATTTCCTGCATTCGCTTGTCACGGATATAATTGTTTTCGACGCCGTGCATCAATTTTTTTATACCCTGCTCATTGAGCAGCTTCATAAGCCGTTTGTTTTTCGGGGCACCGCGGTACGCCTGAAGAATCAATATACCGGCTTCATAGTCTTTTTCTTCTTCGAGAAGCTTTTCGGCATCCATAATTATCCGGCTGACCAAGGAGACCTGCGCTTTAACAGTACGTTCCACACGCGGTTTAAGCTGGTCGTACATTTGGGTAGAAACAGAGACAGGCCCGGAGATAATAAGGGGTGTGCGTGCTTCGTCAATCAACACGGAGTCGACCTCGTCGACAATGGCGTAGTTGTGCCCGCGCTGGACCTGGTCTTCCGGGCGCACAGACATATTGTCACGGAGATAATCGAAACCGAATTCGTTATTCGTCCCATACGTTATGTCGCAAGCATACATTTCCCTGCGTTCTTCCGTGTTCATATCATTCAAAATACATCCGACAGACACACCGAGGGTTCTGAAGATTTCCCCCATCCATTCACTATCGCGGGCGGCAAGGTAATCATTCACTGTCACCAGATGAACGCCGCGACCGGTAAGCGAGTTAAGATATAACGGCATTGTCGCAACGAGGGTTTTTCCTTCACCGGTAGCCATTTCCGTTATTTTCCCCCGATGCAGCACTACGGCGCCGATTAACTGCACATCATAGGGAATCATATCCCACTCCGTGGGTATCCCCCGCACATCCCATATTTTACCTAAAAGCCGTTTACAGACCTGCTTCACCAGTGCAAATGCCTCCGGAAGGATTTCTTTTAGAACTTCATTCTCGACTTTTCTTTCTTCTTTTTCAATATCTTCTTCAGGTTTGCCCTGCATTTCATCGCGAACCATATTCCGCGCTTCCGCAATCCGCTGCTTGAATTCGTTTGTTTTTTGAGGAAAAGCTTCCTGCGGAAGGCTGTCCAACTCTTCGTAAAGGCGGTTTATTTCTTCCACAACCGGTTTTATTTTTTTGACGTCTTTTTTGTACGGATCGCCGAATATTTTAGTAAGTGTGCCCAATTATCAAACCTTTCTATAAAGTTCGAATGTCGAGTGTCGAATGTCGAAGTACGAGTGTCGAATGTCGAAGTGCAATCATTTTATTATAACTGATCACACCTAACGATTAAATATTCGCAATTCGTCATTCTCATTTCCATATGTTCTTATAATACAATAATGGTAATTTTGTTCCGTATTGTATTTTATCTTCCCATCAATAGACGGTCACCCAAAAATTGCGGCAAGTTATCGTCTATGATTTTTTGCCGTGCAGTAACAACATCGTATTCGAGTCGGACTATTTCTATTGTCCAATTATTCCGGTCTAACACGGCAAAAGACAGCCTCGGATCATTGTCCCGCGGCTGTCCTACGCTGCCCACATTTATAATATATTTGCCGGCGGGATCCAATTGCACAGGTCCGGAATCATGCAGTATAAGTGCCGGCTGCCCAAAAATACCGGGTACGTGAGAATGCCCGACAAAGCAGATAGACTCGGAAAAATTTCCAAATTCATTAACTGCATCAAACCAATTGAAAATGTACATCCATTTTTCAGGTTCACCGGGTGTACCGTGCGTAAAAAGAATATTATCTTTTATTATCTTATATGGCATGCCGGCAAGGTATGCCCGGTCTTCTGCGGATATTTGTTCCTGCGTCCAAGTAATTGCTTTACGCGCCAGCAGATTGAAATATTCAATATTTGTCGTTTCTATAACCGCCGCATCATGATTCCCTATTATTGCAATGTCAGCCCGATCACGGATTTTCTCTATACACAAGCATGGGTCTGCACCATAGCCGACAATGTCTCCAAGAACAGCGGTGAAGGTAATATCTCTTTGTTCATCAAGATACTGTAGGCATCTCTCTAACGCTTCAAGGTTGCCATGAATATCCGATAGTATTGCCAGTTTCATATTATTTTGATTCTTTTTGCTGTGATTTTCGCACCGGTTTTCGCGGTTCTGTATGCAATCCCCTTCCTTCTTTGAATATTTTATGCGCAGCAAGCAGTTCGGCAAGAACAGAATCCAGAATACCGTTAATAAACCGACCGCTGTTGGTAGTACTGAACTTTTTTGCTATTTCCAATGCTTCATTGATGGTAACTTTTGGGGGTATATCCGAAAAAAAGAGGAATTCCGTAATGGCAATGCGGAGAATCAAGTTGTCGATAAGTGCTATTCGGTCCAATTTCCAGTTACGCGCATGTTTTTCTATCATTACAGTACATTCCTGTGAAACTTCTACAGCTTTTTCGATTAAGCTTCTCGTAAATGGATCGAACGTGCTGTTATCGGATCGAATTAAGGATGTGTCTTTAAGCGCGTCTTCCAATGAATTCCGACTTAGTTCGATGGCATATAATA
>Ga0111191_1100_pt1 | contig 12830 bp, 11 predicted proteins | sample DeeMarSWOR324_28_FD_80363 | JGI IMG/M metagenome (GOLD analysis project Ga0111191, IMG submission 80363) | bacterium SM23_31 | reverse complement strand
AACAGTAACCTCAATAGTGTTTTTTACCTCCGGTTCTGCCGGATTGTCTTTCTTGCAGGTAGTCAGAAAGAACACTGACAGAACAAGTACCATTACAAGTAAAGCGCTTTTTTTATACACATTGCCCTCCCGTGAATGTTATACCATCCCAACCACGAAGAGCTACGAAGTAGCCACTATGTGGGCGGCTGTGCCGGGGGATGGCTTTTGCCATAAGTATTTAAAAAAGCCGTTATAAACCCTTACCTGTCTTCAAATATCAGTTCAGACAACCAAATATATTACTTCCTCTTTTATGCAGCGAAACAGATAATTTAATTTCTTGATTTGTATATAAGCAAAATAAGGTTAACGTGAAAATTCTTTGACTCCCTGCTCCCCGTTTATCTTTTGTACAACCACACGGTACGTATGCCCCTCCGGCAAAGGATATATGTCCCGTATACCATATTTTTCAGCACCAGACGGAACTGTGCCATGGGTTAATGGAGAAGTAAGTCCATCATAAAAAAAGGTTTGGCCTTCCCATGCACTACCTGTTGTCGGAGTTTGTACTCCCCATATACAGTCATGCAGATCGTCTATCTTGTATACCGCCAGCCGGAAAATGTTGGTCCTGCTTCCGCCGTCAATTAATTTCCATGAATACTTCGGCGATAACCCGTCGCCAACAGTAACCTCAATAGTGTTTTTTACCGGAGCTTCTGCCGGGTTGTCTTTTTTGCATGTAGTCAGAAAGAACATTGACAGAACAATTACCATCACAAGTAAAGCGCTTCTTTTATGCATACTGACCTCCCAAAAATATTATACCAATCCTCACCACAAAGCGCTACGAAGTAGCCACTATGTGGGCGGTTGTGTCAGGGGATGGCTTATGCCATAAGTATTTAAAAAAGCTGTTAAAAATCCTTAACCTGTCTTCAAATATCAGTTCAGACAACCAAATATACTACTTCCTCCTTTAATAATTTAACGCAACATATTTAATATATTTTGTTAATATCTTCTACATTAACATATACATAAGCAGAACCGGGAAGCAAAATAAGATTAACGTGAAAAATCCTTCCACCCCTGTTCTCCGTTCATTTTTTGAACCATAACGCGGTATGTGAATCCATCCGGTAATACTGTTACATCCCGGATACCGTATTTTTCAGCTCCGCTCGGAATTGTACCATGGGTTACGGGGGAAGAAATTCCATCAAACTCCCCTCCGGCAGTTTGTATCCCCCATATATGGTCACCGAGATTTGTTTTTTCATACACAGTCAGACGGTATATTCTTGTAACCTTACCATTTACATCTAACCAGGAATATCTTGGTGATGTACCCGAACCAACCGTAATAAAAATAGTGTTTTTTACCGGTGGTTCTGCCGGATTGTCTTTCTTACATATAGTTACAACAAATAATAAAACAATAATTATTAAAAGTAAAGCACTTTTTCTATACATATTCCCCTCCTAAAATATGTCATATTAATAGCAAAGCCATGGCTTTGCTATTAAATATTTAATAGTACCTATAGAATTTTTTTTACACCCCACCCCTATTCCCTCAGAGAAACATTCTTTATTAAACATATTCATATTATCAATTCTATATGAACAACTATTAATAAAAACATTTCTAAACTAAATCGTAAAACAAAACAAATTGTGCAACAAACAACAGGAAGGTGAACCGTACAGTAGGCATCTGAAAAGCAACTGATCAACGATTTAATTCATATAATATTAGTTTATTTTTACTACATAACATTATCTATAATCATTAAAAATGAATATAAAAAACCATTTTTAAAAAATCAAGTTAAAATAAAAAAAAACAGAAAGTCGATAACTATGTTGAATATTTTTCTTACTATTTTTGTAAAAATTATATTGAAAATACAATAAAAAATCCGTATGATGTTTGTATGATTTTATATTGATAAAAAAAATGCTGCACGAAAAATATATTGACAATTCTCACCAAATGCACATTTACACGTAATCTTTGCCGTGTTATAAGTATGAAACGATATCTTCTTTTTTCCACTTTGATCCTTATTGGATCAATGATAGCGGTCCCAAAGCCGGAAAATCTATTCATGGGAATCCTAATTTCTTATATTGGATTTATGCTCCTGAATATGTATCCCTTCTGTTTCAAATTTCACATTCCGAAAATAATAATCATATTTGTTATTGTTTTTTCTGTACTCTGTATAGGCTACGGTTGGGGAACGATTATCCATAACTCACAGGGTACGCCGCCGGGCATTGTTACATTTTTTGGCGCACTTGTGCTAATAATTTCCTGTGCCGGCTGGGCAATGTGTTTAATGGATTGGATCGTTACAATTAAGTCACATGGTTTAGTTTCAGAATCGTTATACATAAAAAGAACGTATGCCCTTATCAGACACCCGCAGGTGTTTTTCAGTTTATTGCTCCTGATAGGATTTGATCTTTATTATTGGTCTGAAGCACTTGCCTGGACTACACTCCTCTGGATAATCGGACTCGTCTCTTATGCTGCTTTAGAGGAGAAATTGGAACTTATCCCTCGATTCGGCGAAGAATACCTGACTTACTGTGATACGACTCCGGGCATTTTCCCCAATAAGTCGAGTATTAAACGGTTTTTTGAAAGCTATACATAAATATAGAGTTTTTTCAATTTTAATTTTTGAATTTACGCTTGATAAAAATGGCTTCTTCATCACAAAACAGGCAGAAAGTTATTCTTAAAATTGCTTTTGAGAAATTCCGTAAAAAAGAATACACCCGAACGTACATTTCTGAGATTGCTGCAGACGCAGGCTTGCCCATGCGTGCTCTGAAACGGATTTATGCGTCAAAAAAAGATATTTTCCGGGCGCTTTTTGACAAGGAAAAGGCTGAAGTATACATAAAGCTTAACAAACTTCTTTCCCACACGGATATTACTCGAAAGCCAGACGTTGCAGAGACATTCCGGCGGTTATTTAAAACCGTTTTGAAGAACAATTTCCTGAATATGATATTTACGTTCGGGGATTTCCCGGTAGTGTATTGTCTGGAGGATTCCAGGCAAAATGGCAAAGACATGCTGACCGGGAAGTCTTCTCTTTTAGAGAAGTTTATTACCGATTGCCAGAAAACGGGAGTCGTTCGCCCGGGCGATGCAGCCGGCATTACACATGCACTCAGAAGCCTGCTGTACGTATTCCTTCACGAACAGTTGGCATTTTTAAAAACAAAAGGCGTCGATACCCTGTTGACGGATATATTTATCGACGGTTTAATAAAAAATAAAACAACGAAAAATACAAATTGCAAAGTTATAAAGTAAAATTAAAGACTGACAGGTAACAGCTAAAAATTATGCAACTTTTTACCTAAATAAAATGTATATATTATAAACGGAGTTTATGCCATGGCGGAACCAATTGTGGTTCAAAAAGCACCGTATATTCTTGAAATAGAAAAAGGTACGTATTATTGGTGTTCCTGCGGCCGGTCAAAAAACCAGCCGTTTTGCGACGGTTCACATAAGGTAACAGACCTCACTCCGGTTGAGGTAACTGTAACCGAAAAGAAGAAATATGCATTCTGCGGGTGTAAAAAGACCGCAAAAAAACCGTTCTGTGACGGAAGCCATAGAAAAATTTAAATTAAATTATGGAATAAATATCCCCGTTTATTTGTATAAAATATGTATCCCTGCAGGTTCAAGTTTGTCATATAGTGATCTCTTTGGGATAACTTGAACCATGTGTCTGGACGAAATATTTGGAGCAGTTTATTCCGAAGGAATTACTTTGTGCAAACCTGCTCTTGCAAAGGAATAAATGTTCTTGATTATTGGTTTAAAATATTTATATTACATCTATGAAAGATGGTTTTTTCAAAAAGCAGGTTATAAATATTCGCTATTTAAATAATGGACTTTATTAAGAGCCGGATATGATAAAATCATCGTTGTTAATAATAATTGCGGTATTGATAGTGTTCCCGTCATTTCTGCATGCCCAGAGCGCCCAGGAATATTATCAGCAGGGCATAGAATTAAAGAACAGCGGCAAAATCGACGAGGCTATCAAGGCATTCGATAAAGCAATAGGCCGAGACAGAAAATTTGGCGAAGCGTATCTCCAGAAGGCGCTTCTTTACAAATTGAAAAAGACTCCCGCCGCTTTAAAAAGGGCAACGGACACCCTCATAGATGCCATGCGGATTGAACCGGAAAATGTAAAATACAAAATTACACTTGGGGAAGTGTACATAGACCGAACGATGTTCGTGAATGCCAAAACGATGTTTGATCGTGCCCTCGAATTAGACCCGAACAGCCCGCTTGTGCTTGCCGAATTAGCCAGTTGGTATGCGCGGGAAGCTGCAGAAAACAGATACAGGGTCAGTTACGACATAGAACAATATTTAAACCTTTCTGAAAATGTCTTTATGCTGGATACACGGTATTTCAGTCTTGAGGAAGCTCTGCAGAGCGGTGGTATTGCTGTATTATTCCCGAAATTATGGGATAAAAATTTAGTGGAATATGCAAGAAAGTATTCCGGTTCGACACTGCGTGTAATAGATTTAGAGGTAATAAATAATCAATTGAACGAAATCACATGGGATGAATTTACCGCAAAAGATGATTCAACAGCCACGGCTTACAACTTCCTTGTCCTCGAATTGAATCCTGATGACAGGGATGCGATGTACCGTCAGGGACTGCTTTATTTTGATAACGACAGCCTGAAAAAATTTGCCGAAATGTTCGAGCATCTTGTTAATAATTACCCCGATGACAAGGATGGCCATTTATTCCTCGGTCTGGCTTATTTTCGGACAAAGGAATATGAAAAGGCGTACGGGCAGTTTGAAGCAGCCAAGCACTTGATGCCGAAAGAAGAACTCGATGTTTTTTCAAATGTCGGATACCTGAAAGTCGGGGGGCTAAAAGAAAAGGAAATCGAAAACTCCGAAAGCGATACCTCCGGATTCTGGTATATACGGGACCCGCTCTATCTGACTTCCTATAATGAACGTGAAATGGAGCATTACTGCCGTGTTGCCGAGGCAAATCTTCGCTTTTCCGTGACCCGACTCGACATAGAGGGATGGAACACGGAACAGGGAAAATTTCTTATAAAATACGGCCCGCCTGAAAAACAAAAAATATTGGTCGATTTATCACCGGGAGGAAGCAGGGTTTTTACCGACCGGGCAACAGTCCTTACGAAAGCAATTTTAGGCGTAAGTAATCTAAAATATAACTTCTGGTATTACCCTGATTTTACATTCGCATTTGAAACGCAGTATGCCGACTACTACAACAGATACAAATTAAGCAGGTACAACAGGTTGGATTTTGTGAAAATTGCCAGAGAGGTCGAAAAAAAATATCCCGAATTTTATAAATACGAACCGAAAGGGCAATTTATAGATTTTGCCTTCGATGTTGCGGGATTCCGCGGTGAAGAAGGAAAAACAAAAATAGAATTGTATTACGGAATTCCCACCAACAAGCTGCACTTTAATAAAGAGGACAGCGCCTGGGTAGGGAAATACCGCTCAGGAGTGTTTCTGCATGACGAAAACTGGGCAAGGGTCCTCACCGACATTCAGATAAAAGACGTTCAACTCAAAGCGACGGAAAAAGATACGTTGTCCGATAACATTACCATTGACCGGTTCATCTACATGGTGCAGCCGGGTACTTACAATCTTGCCTTCGAGATGCAGGACCAGCTTTCGGATAACGAAGGCACTTTCAGGGACACGTTAAACGTTGAGCGGTACGGCTATGAGCGTCTCCAGATGAGCGACATCCTGCCGACACTGGATATTTATTTACGCACACCTGATGCGCCGATCACCAGGGAAAATCTCTTTATTACACCAAATCCGCACCGCGCATATTTGTTAGAGCAGCCTATATACATTTACTATGAAATATATAACCTGCTTCTCGATGATATTCCCGGGAACAGCGACTACACAGTTGAATATAAACTTCGTTTGCTCGAAAAAGACCGCCCATGGATTGTGGATTTCGTTCGCAAATTAGTAGTGAATGAAAAACAAGACCAGGGTGTTGCCTCTAAGTTTACTGCCCGCGGCTCAAAACCGAATGAATCCCAGTTTATCCGCTTCGATCACAGCATAAAAAAACCGGGTCCTTATGAACTGCAGGTTAAAATTACCGACAATATTTCCGGCAGCACTGTTGAAAAATTAGTAATACTCCAGCTATTCGAAAGGAAATGAGTATATCCTCTTTTTATTAATAGTATTTACCATTATTTAATGTTTTCGGGAGGGGTAAAATGTCTATTCCCCGGTTTATCTCGATATTTATTCTGCTATCCTTATTCTATTCTGTTTCACTCCATGCCCAGACTGCACAGGAGTATTACAACCAGGGCATTGAGCTCAAGAAACAGAACCAGATAGACGAAGCGATAAAAGCCTTCCAGAAAGCAACAGTAAAAGACCGCAATTTTGCAGAAGCATATTATGAAATGGCGCTTCTGTATCAATCCAGGAATACTCCAGCTTCAAGAAAAAGGGCAGAGGATGCGATTCTGCTGGCAATGAAAAGCAGCCGGAATGATGATGAACAATACCAAAAATACCTTGAAACTCTTGCACGGTTATCAGAAGAAAGATATATGGGTTCCCAATCGAGATCAACGTGGAGGCGGGTGCTCAAGAAAGACCCTAAAAACATTGAAGCATACGATGCATTTGCACGGTATCACGAAGAGGAAATCGATAGATATAAGTACAGAGTTGAACCAACAATTGGAGATTATTTATTATTTTACGATAAGAATTTTGTGAAATATGGACAAAAGTATAAAGGCAGCAATTTTACGATTGCAGATCTTGCATTAAAAAAATTACAAGAGATTATGCCCCCGATTAGATGGATAGACTTTGTCGGAGTCGATGAAAATATGTCCCGTGCATATAACGATACGATTCTTGCAATAGATCCTGTTAATCGTGATGCCCTTTACAGAAATGGAATGCTCCTTTTAGATAAAGTAAATTTTGTTTTTGATTGCTTTTCGGTTGATGTGGCAACCGGTTATAGACAGGATTACAGCAGCCTCGACGAATTTATCGATTTATTTACTGAACTTGTCGAAAAATACCCTGATGATAAAAACGGGTACCTGCTTCTTGGCCTTGGGTATCACCGCCTGCAGGAATATGAAAAAGCCTATGAGCACTTTGAAATCGCAAAAAGTTTGATGTCTGACGAGGAGAGAGCGGTTTTTGAGTATGTCGGATATTTAAAAGCTGGAGGAGTTGATGCGACGGGACTAAGTAATGATGAAAAAAACAAATCAGAATTCTGGAACAAACGCGACCCGCTGTACCTGACACCATATAACGAGCGTGAATTGGAACATTACTCCCGTGTAGCTGAAGCGAACATGCGTTTTTCCGTACCGCGCAAAAATATCGAGGGCTGGCAGACAGAGCAGGGTAAGACGTTAATAAAATACGGTGTTCCTGAAAGCCGTATGCAGCATAATAAAAGCTTCTCTCTTGATGAAATTCAGGCGGAAGCGCTTTTTAATTCGTACGATTTCTGGTATTATGACGATATTTCGTTGGTATTTGAAAAACCGTGGGGCCAAACCGAGAATCCATACAGGTTTGGTATTTGGGGCAGTTTTAATTTTAATGAAATTCTCAGGGAAGAGGAAAAAGAGTTTCCGGAAATTTACAAGTACAAGCCGAAGGGAATGTTTATCGATTTTGCATACGATTATGCAACCTTTCGAGGTGATGATGAAAAAACACGTGTAGAAGTATATTACGGCGTTCCGTTAAACAAACTGTGTTTCAGCAAAGAAGAAGAATATTACTACGGCAGCTACAAAACAGGTGTTTTTATGCATGACCCCGACTGGAACAGAGTTGTATATGACATTCAGGATAAAGACATGGAGTTTAACGTTACCGAAATAGACACATCTTCAGACGACCTTGCCGTTGACATGTTTGAGTACCAGCTTGATCCGGGATGGTATCATTTCGCAATGGAGATGACAGACTGGTATTCGGATAATGTGGGAACCTACCGGGACTCTTTAACAGCCGGGAAATACGGTTACGATTCTCTTCAAATCAGCGATATTCAACTCGCATTAAACATTCAAATGCGTGATTCAACAGGTGCCGTTTCCAGGGCCAATCTCGAAATAACTCCGAATCCGCCCCGGTTTTACCGTGCAAGTCAGCCGATCTATATATATTACGAAATTTATAACCTGTTATTGAATGATATTCCCGGTATCACCGGCTACACGGTCGAATATTCAATACAATACATTGGAGAAGACAAATATTCGGTTGTAGATTATATCAGAAGGTTGATAGTAAACGAGAAGCAGGAACTTGGCGTTACCACGATATTCACCAGGCACGGCATAGACAGGGATGAATGCTCATTCCTGCGCCTCGACCACAACCTGACAAAGCCGGGACCATATCAGCTTACGCTCAAAGTAACGGACAACATCGCCCAAAAGACCGTTGAGAAGTCGGTGTTACTGCGCCTGTTTGAGGAAATGTAATGAACATACCCCAGAAAAACTGGGCAGACAGGAATGAACAGACAGTCCCGCTTAGCGGGATATTCTACCGGACAATCTGAGTCCTAATTATGGGAGGAATTGCATATTAATTATAACAATTTAACGTTTTATAGTAGAACAGACATTCCTGTCTGTTCATATAATTATTCAAAATCCATTTGCTCATAAATTTAGAGGGGTGACTAATGAGTTTCCTTGTTCGGTTTTTTTTAGCAGTGTCTCTGCTTGGAATACCGGTATTTTCATCGCTCCACGCCCAGACGGCACAGGAGTATTGAAAAAAACGCCAGCAGCATTGAAACGCGCGGAAGATGCTATCCTTGCAGCAAAAAAATACGGTGATGATGATGTAAAATATTTAAGCGCCCTTGCTCTCATCTATGAAGACAGGCTAATGTTTTCTGAATCAAAAACAACCTGGGAACGGGTGCTTGAAATTAATCCGGACAATCTTGAAGCACTTGCAGGTATGGCACGGTTTTATGCAAAAGAAGTGGAAAAGAACAAATTCAGGGTTGATTTAAGTCCGTTGGAAGATGAAGATTATTTTTATGATGAAAATTTAGCCCGCTATTATGATACCTATTATCTCCCTCTTTATACTGAACCATTGTCGATTCTGAAAAAAGGTTTTGGAAAACCAGCCTTATGACCGTGAAGCTTATTACCGGATAGGCAAAATTTATTATACAAAAGTAAAATACCTGTCTGCCTATGAAACAGGAACACTTTTTGACGGTTACAGGGATGACAGGTCACACCTTGATAAATTTATAGAAATTTTTAAGGGCTTGATTGAGCATTATCCTGATGACAAGGACGGTCATTTATTTCTCGGTCTTGGGTATTTACGGTTAAAAGATTATAGTCAGGCATACCGGCATTTTGATAAGGCAAAATCGCTGATGCCGGATGAAGAACTCGCTCTTTTTACAAATATCGGCTATTTAAAAGCCGGCGCAATTGCACAAAAAGAATTTCATAGTTTTGAAAGCGATACCTCAGGATTCTTCTACCATCGTGATCCCCTATATTTAACGCCATATAATGAACGTGAAATGGAGCACTACTGCCGGGTGGCTGAGGCAAACCTGTTGTTCTCCAATCCGAACAACGGGATAGAAGGATGGAAAACAGAACAGGGAAAAATTCTGATAAAATACGGGCCTCCTAAAAATCGTGTAAAAGCAAAAAATGATGCAATGCTTGTTACTACTTCATTACATGGACTTTTAGAAAGTGTAAACAGAGGAAACATAGGTGCTGCAAAAATGCTCGATACATTCGGTCTTTCATTTGACTTCTGGCACTACGATGATTTTGCATTTGTATTTTCCAAAGGTTTTGGATCACCCGACTATAATTACAAATTGAGTGTCTGGAACGGCATGAATTTAAACGAAATCGCGCAGGATGAAGAAGAGAAATACCCCGAATACTACGATTACGAACCGAAGGGGCTGTTCAGAGGTGAAAAAGGCAGAACACGAATGGAAGTCTATTACGGCGTGCCGTTTAATAAGGTTAAGTTCGAGGAAGAAGGCGAGTATTATTACGGTAACTACGAGGTCGGTGTATTTTTGCATGACCGGAACTGGAAGCGTACTCTGGAGGATGTGCAGTATAAAGATTTGCAGTTTAAAGTTACGGGAATAGATACATCATCAGATGCTTTCACAGTTGACCAATTAATAAATCATGTTGAGCCTGATTCGTATTATTTCGCCGTTGAAATACAGGACAGGTATTCCGATAATGTAGGGACCTACCGGGACACGGTGAATGTAGAAGAATACGGCTATGAGACCCTGCAAATAAGCGATATTCAGACTGCATTTAATATTAAAATGCTTGATTCGTTGGGCGCTGTTACAAGAGAAAATCTAATTATAACACCGAACCCGCCCCGGTTCTACCGTGCTAACCAACCGATATACATATACTATGAAATTTAAACCCGCCCCGGTTCTACCGTGCTAACCAACCGATATACATATACTATGAAATTTATAACCTTTTTATGAATGATATACCCGGAAACACCGATTACACGGTCGAATATTCGATACAATACATTGGAGAAGAAGAGTATTCCGTTATCGATTATATCAGAAGGTTGATTGTAAACGAGAAGCAGGAACTTGGCGTTACCACGATATTTACCAGACGCGGCATAGACAGGGACGAATCCTCATTCCTGCGCCTCGACCACAACCTTACAAAGCCCGGACCCTATCAACTGACCCTCAAAGTAACGGACAACATCGCCAAAAAGACCGTTGAGAAGTCGGTGCTTCTGCGGTTGTTTGAGGAAAAATGAAAGCTGATTCCGGAAAAATTTATGAACAATTCAGTAATCGTAAATTACGTTGAGTACTAAAGTGCCGACCAGTGCTAAGGTTTCGGGGCTGCATTTATCGGGCGTGTCTTCAATTGTATGCCAGTGCGGATAATTAAAGTCAAATTCGTTAATATCAATAATGTCAACCGACGGAATACCAGCCTGGTTCATTATCCAGTGGTCATCATTTATACGGGGTCCGATTTCACTCACGAAAGAAGAAAATCCAAGCCCCTTTGCTTTGTCCCAGATGCGCCGGACATACACCGGGGCGTAATCGTATGAATATCCTTCAATATAGAACTGTGCCTCTTTCGCTCCGACCATGTCTAATAAGATGGCATATTCGGGGCGGTATTCACCCATAGTCTCAGTAAAATACCTGGAACCGAGGAAGAAGTAATCCAGGTCGTTTACTTTTGAATCCCCATAATCTTCCCCGTCAAAGAGAATAATGTCAACACCGACCGGGGGAGGGTGTATCTTGAGTACGGCGGCAATTTCCAGCAGAACCGCAACTCCCGATGCCCCGTCATTCGCTCCGAGTATAGGAGTTGACCGGTTTTCGGGATAGGGGTCCTGGTCTGCAAAAGGCCGTGTATCCCAGTGAGCCGTAAGCAATATTCGGCGTGCGCCGGGCGGATTTAAATTGAACGACGCAATAACATTTGTCAATTCGTACGTGGAATCTATAAAATCATCGGTGAATGTAAACGGCTGCTTCTTCACGGAGTCGGCTGTTTTTAAAAATTCCGCAATAAGATAATCCAGGCATTTTTGATGCCCTTCCGACCCGGGATTCCGCGGTCCGAAATCCGTTTGCGCCGTCAGGTATGAAAATGCACGCTCACCGTCAAAAGCGGGAATCTTTTGCTGGCAGTTAAACGTACCGAAAAGGCAGATAATTATAGGTATCCACCACTTCGTCGAGAGCAGTAGTATCATTTTTTTGCCCATTGTGAATTTAAATTAATGGATTACATTCCGCAAAGCCGCAAAAAAGAAATAAAGCTATTAGCTTTTAGCTAAAGGCTGACATCTGAAAACCGATAACCGGCAACTTCACAAGTCTTTGCGGTTTTATATGGTTCATGCGTTTTACCCGAACCCGGCTATTATGCCTGCAAGCACTGCAGAACCGTAAATAAGAGCGCGTTCATCGGGATTGAATTTCGGATGATGCAGTGATTCCTGTTCAATACCTTCCTGCGCGCAGCCGAGCCGAAAGAAACATCCCGGCACGTGCAGGAGATACTCGGCAAAGTCCTCACCCCCGAACGTGCCGACATAATCATGTACAGCGCCGTCGCCGAGAAGTTTTCTGCCAACATCTTGAACGTGTTTTGTCATAGCTTCATCATTTACCAGGACTCCCGTGCCGCGGTTGTATTCGAACGTATAGTCAGCCCCGTATGCGGAAACGATGCCCTTGACAATATTTTCGATTTTTTCCGGAAATGCGCCGGCAGTTGATTCATCGAGAGAGCGCACCGAACCCTGTATGGCTGCTTCCTCAGGAATAACGTTAAATATTGTGCCGGCATTAATTGTTGTAACGCTTAATACTCCCGGCTTCAACGGATCTATCATTCCGCCGGTTATTGCCTGAAGGGAAGTTACGATTTGAGCGGCTACCGATATCGGGTTTGTGCATTCAAACGGTTTCGCTGCATGCCCTCCTTTACCGATGACACGAATTGTAAACTGTGCGGTTGATGCCATCACAGGACCGGATTTTACGGCGATACATCCTGTCGGTAAAAAAGGCTCGACATGCAGTCCGAAAATCGCCTCTACCTTTGGATTTTCAAGCCCTTTATCCTGAATTACGGCAAGCGCGCCGCCCTGGATTTTTTCTTCCGCCGGCTGGAAAATCGCTCTGACATTTA
>Ga0111191_1094_pt1 | contig 13268 bp, 12 predicted proteins | sample DeeMarSWOR324_28_FD_80363 | JGI IMG/M metagenome (GOLD analysis project Ga0111191, IMG submission 80363) | bacterium SM23_31 | reverse complement strand
CCCCACTGCAGGAGTTGAACGAGAGAGTTTTGGCGGAAGACGTTTATCTGTTTGCCGTTGAGCCCAAAATACAGCAGAACCGGAGAGCATGGGGAAATTACAACCTGTACGGAAACAGGTATGTAACCACGCCGAATGAGCCGAATGCTGTCGAAATATATTATTATTTAAAAAATCCGGTACAAGAGGACATAACGGTTACCGTTTCCGACCCGTACGGGAATGTTCTACGGACAATGAACGGGGAGACAACTGCCGGAATTAACAAGATGCTCTGGAATATCGGCAGGATTTCCCCCGGAGAATATGTCGTGACTCTTGAAACCGGCGACAAAAAGTGGACACAAAAAACACGGGTACTTGTACAACCTGAAAAATAATTGGTCGGCACACAACGATATTCAAATATATTCAGTATCACGAATGTATAACGGAGTTTTCATTGTATTGGAATATATAACTAATAATTTTTAATAACTTTAAAAAAAGGGGGTTCAATGCACTTTCATTTTCCCTTTAAATCAGTACAGGCGTTGATTCCCGTCATTATTGTCATAAGTATGTGCCTCCTTTTGGCATGCACGGGGAATCAGTACGCTGAGAAAATCGGTTCTGTACCCAATCCTTCATTTGAAGTAGCGGAGGGCGATAGACCTGCGGAGTGGCAAGAACGCGGAAGCAGGAGAGGAGGAGGAACGCTCGGTTATGAAAATATCGGCAGAACCGGAACGAAAAGCGTCATGATTTCATCCGATGAGAGAACGACCATGTCGTGGAGAACGTCCGTTCCCATAAAGCTTTATTCGCAATACAGGTTATCCGGATGGATAAAAACGGAGAATGTTACTGCCGACTCCGGGGCGGGCGCCTCGATCAATCTCCAGGGGATTCGCGGAGTCCAAATGCCGCCGCTTACCGGTACAAATGACTGGACACAAGTCGAAACGGTATTCGAAACGGAAATGAATGACGCCGTTCAAATAAACTGCTCTTTAGGTGGGCGTGGGCAGGCAGCGGGAAAAGCATGGTACGACGATATATCTCTTGAACTCATCTCTTCAAAGGAACTCAATCCGTCGATTGTAATCGATGCCGCAAGCACCCGGGAACCGATTTCCAAATACATATACGGGCAGTTCATCGAGCATCTGGGACGGTGTATTTACGGCGGGCTCTGGGCGGAGATGATAGGAGACCGTAAATTCTATTACGATTTTCAGAATGAGAATTCGCCGTGGCGTGTTACCGGCGATACCAGTGTTGTAAGCATGGTCCGGGAGGATTCTTTTGTCGGTGAGCAGACGCCGCAAATCGCTTTGCCGGGAGACGGGTCGGCGCACGGACTTAAGCAGGGGGAACTGGGTTTGATAAAAGACATGGGGTATGAAGGAAGGATAATTATCAGCGGGGAGCCGGGAGCGGCGCCGGTTGAGATCAGCCTCATGTGGGGCGATGGTGAACAAGATATGGAAACGGTATTGGTTGAAAATATAGGAAATGAGTACAAAACCGTGCCGCTGCGCTTCGTTTCAAAAAAATCCACCGACAGCGGAAGTATCGAAATCATCAGCCGGGGCAGGGGGAGTTTCAGAATCGGGACGGTATCGCTCATGCCGGAAAATAATATCGATGGATTCCGGTCGGACGTATTAGCCCTGCTGAAAGAACTCGACGCTCCGGTCTACCGCTGGCCCGGCGGTAATTTTGTCAGCGGTTACGACTGGAAAGACGGTATCGGCGACCGCGACCGCAGACCGCCGCGGAAAAATCCCGCATGGCAAGGTATAGAACCTAACGACGTTGGTATCCACGAATTTATTACCCTTTGCAGGTTAATCGATACCGAGCCCTATGTTACGGTAAACACGGGCTTGGGCGGCGCTGAGTCTGCCGCACAGGAAGTGGAATACTGTAACGGCTCGATTGATACGCCTATGGGGAAATTGCGGGCGGAAAACGGGCATCCGGAACCGTTTAAGGTTACGTGGTGGGCAGTCGGTAATGAAATGTACGGCAGCTGGCAGCTCGGTAATGTACCCGTCGAACAATATGTCAAAAAACATAACAGTGTTGTCGAAGCGATGCGCACCGTTGATCCCGACATCCTGCTCGTTGCGGTGGGCTCGGTCGGACGGTGGGACCAGGCAATACTTGCGGGATGTGCTGATTACATGGATTACATCAGTGAACATTTTTACTGCCAGGAACGCCCGGGAATAATAGCTCATGCTGTACAGGCTCCGGGGCAAGTGAGACGGATATCTCAGGTAATGAGAGAATACCGCAGCACTATTCCGGCGCTTACAGGAAAAGATATACGAATTGCAATGGACGAATGGAATTACTGGTATGGTCCGCATGTGTACGGCGAACTGGGTACACGGTATTTTCTTAAGGACGCGCTCGGTATTGCAGAAGGACTTCATGAGTATTACAGGAACAGCGACATTGTATTCATGGCTAATTATGCACAGACGGTAAATGTTATAGGATGTATAAAAACCACAAAAACAGAAGCTGCTTTTGCGACAACCGGTCTGGTATTGAAGCTCTACCGGAATCATTTCGGCACCGTGCCTGTAGACATCGGCGGCACACCCGAACCGCTTGACGTTACTGCAGCGTGGAGTGATGACCGCACAAAACAGACCGTTGCGATAGTTAATCCCACCCGCGAGAGATACAATATCCCGTTTGAATTGTCCGGCGCTTCTTTAACGGGAAAGGGCACACGATGGCTGATTACCGGGGATGAAATGGCGTATAACGAACCCGGCAAGAAACCCGTGGTAACCATTCAGGAAAAACAGGTTAATAATATCACCGGTAATTTTGAAGTGCCCCCTATCAGTATTTCTTTGTATGTTATGCCCGTTAAAAAATAGCATTATAATGCAAATTTGACAGGCGATTTTACAAGTATTAATAAAAACAATCCCGCTCAGCGGGATGCAAAACGGCGTCGTCACCGCCGTCGTATTTAAAATGTTGTTTTGTGGCCTCCGTCCCAGGTTAAACTTGGGACGGAGGGAAATATGGAAGTGAATCTCATTATTGTGTCAGGTTTTTTCCCTCATTTTCCCCAAAATCATCTCTTTTCTTTCCGTGTCTCGCTGCCAATATTATTCACGGTCAAATAGAGTGCTCTTTTGGGTTAGGCGGGAACTTTACTATTGCTATCGAGTTCAATCTGTAGAACATCCCGGCGGCTTCGATGTACCACGACTGACGTAATATAAATAGATTCTCCAAAAGAGCGTTATGGCAGGTATCAAAGCACCTGAAAGTACCGCTGACTTTTTCCAGTACATCGAAGAGACTATATTGGCTTAATATTACTGGTTTTTTATCTTTAAATAGCCTACCGAAACCTCAAGTGAAAGGTGTGGTGGTTTTTTGGGATATAATAAGCAAAATTTTTTGTTTTGAGCAAGGGAAGAATTATCGTATTCATGAACCGGCGCACTGCGAAGCATGGGATTCGAGATAGCGATAATATACATTTTTGCATTAAATATTCATTTGGCGATTTCAATATTTCTTCTTATCCTGCAAACATACAAGCTAAAATAAAAATATTAGTTACGATTTCTTGATTTTAATTTGGTTTCATTATTAGTTTTCTCAATTTATAATCATCAGAATAGGAGAAAATACCATGACAGTGGACGAAAAAACTTTCGAACACAACTTTATTAAAACGAAAGCAGTCGAGGGAATAGAAGACACCATTCCCGGTTTTGTATATCTTAATAAAGCATTAAGGGATATAGGAATAGTTCTTGTCAACATTAGAGATGCGTTAATGAAAATAGCGCAGCATACTGAGCAAATGCAAAACAAATGACATCCGACATTCAAGGCAGCGATAATAGCCGTCTTCGTCTGTATTGGAATGCCGTATTACACTTAAAATACTTCATTTATGGCGGGANNNTGGTGGGAGTTATGTAATCAGTTAAACAAGAAATTGCGGGAAATATTTTGCAAGTCCTTGTTTTTTAAGTGCCGGGAGAGGGACTCGAACCCTCACTCCCTAATGGGAACTGGATTTTGAGTCCAGCGCGTCTACCAGTTTCACCACCCCGGCTGCTCAATCCTGAAGATTTAAGTATATGTAAAGATATAAATATTTTTATTGAGATGCAATGATGAATTTTACGGCTTTTTAATTTTCCAGCTTGCCGACGGCATCTTCCACTGTTTCAAGAATTTGCCCGGTGCGTATTAGCCCGATTACCGCATTGATATCCTTTTGAATTACACGGTCAGTCTTCAATTTTGAGACTTTCTGCCTGATTATATCGTACACAGCCCGTGCACCGGTACCCGGTTCCAAACCTTTTACAAAGTCAAGCGCCTGAGCTGCGCATAATAGTTCAATAGCTATTATTTTTTCCGTATTATTGACAATCTGCCAAGCCTTACGGGCGCACCACATGCCGTTTGAGTTGTAGTCCTCTTTATTTGCGGAAACAGGCACCGAATTTATGCTGCCCGGTGCGGCGAGCCCTCTGTTTTCAAAAGAAATAGAAGCGGCAAGATAATGCGCCATCATATAGCCGGAATTCAAGCCGGGGTCCGGGGATAAAAACGCAGGCAATCCGCTCAGCGCAGGATTCATCAACCGGTCAATACGGCGTTCTGCAATGTTTCCCAGACCGGTCATTGCGATGCCGAGCGTATCCAGTGTAATTGCCAGCGGTTGACCATGAAAATTGCCTGCCGAGATCACGGAATTTTCAAAAACAAGCGGATTATCCGTCACCGAATTCATCTCTATTTCAAGAGTTGACCGGCAGTAACGTACCGCATCCTTCACAGCGCCGTGTATCTGTGGTGCGCACCTCAAAGAATACGCATCCTGAAATTTGTCACTGTATTTGTGTGATTCAATTATCTCACTTCCTTCAACCAGCTTCATGATATTTGCAGCGGTTGCTGTCTGCCCCGGATAAGGACGGATTTTGTGGATTTCCGGGTTCATTGGAGTTTTGCTGTCCATAATTACCTCAAGCGTAACTGCCGCAGCAATATCCGCCAATTTATTCAGGGTTTCCGCTTTTCGCAGCGTTAGTGAACCGAGCGCCGTCATAACATACGTGCCGTTAATTAAAGACAATCCTTCTTTAGCTTCAAGCGTTAGAGCCGGAATACCCGCCTTTTTCATTGCCATTTTGCCCGAATACCGTTTTCCTCCGTATGTTGCCTCGCCTTCACCGATCACTACACTCGCAAGGTGAGCCAGCGGTATTAAATCCCCGCTTGCGCCAATAGAACCCTGCGAGGGTATGACCGGATATACTCCCTTATTAATCATTTCCACCAGTGTCTCTACAACTGCTCTGCGGCACCCGGAATATCCGTTCGAGAGACCGTTAGCGAGTAATACGAGTACAGCTTTTACAATCTCCTCCGGAAGAGGAACGCCTGTTCCGCTGGTATGGCTTCTCACGAGATTGAGCTGGAGTTTTTTAACTTTCTTTGACGGGATCCTTACCCGGCTTAGTGCCCCGAATCCGGTATTCACGCCGTATACGGTCTGACCGGATTCAATGATATTGCATATTTTTTTGTGTGCACTTTCAATTTTTTTAACAGCGGTATCGGTAAGCCGTACCGGTTTATTTTCATAGACCACTGCGGCAAGCTTCTCAATAGTCAGAGAAGCCCCGTCTAAAACGATAGCTTTATTAGTATCCATATTTTGTGCCTTATTGTCATTAATAAATTGTGTGAATAATGTAATATCTTACACTATAATTCGCAAGAAAATTTCGAAAACATGTTTTTCCCGCACCGTTTTACGTTTGTAAAAAGTAGGAATTCCGTTTGCGTAATTAGGAAATATTCATTATTTTATGCGCCAGAAAAAAATAATAATAAGGTTATTTATTATCCTCTCTCGTGCTGAAATGTTTATTTTTCCGGTGTAATGATGGTGTTGTAATCTAAAGTTGTAATATTACCGGCAGTGGTATATGTTACTGCATGAGCGGCTGCCGGTTTTTTCAGAATTCCATTTGAGTTTAGTATATATATGGCATAGAGTTTGCATTAATTTGAACTAATTTGTATTGAATGTTTCTGTTGTATCATGCACTTAGTTGCATATATTACAAGTTCGTTGTTTGTATGCCCACGGTAAGATGATTATAACAAGACCCGGCTTGATGTAATTTTTTCAACGGGGATACTTATAAAAATTAAAGTTTTTTTAATATAATTCCTATAAATAAATCGTAGTACTAATAATAAAATATGCTGATTAAGAAATATGATACTTCTCTTATATTCAACAGGTTGCCGTATTTTTTTAAAATAAGTGGAAACTTTTTTTCCCAAAAAAGTGTTTATTGCAAGAAGAATAATGAATATGGTACTCATCTTTTTTGTAATTAATGTAAAATTATAATATAGGATGGTGATAACGGTGAATACATTAGAAGATACTTCTGAGTTACAAATTCAGAAGAAGAAAAAGACGGTTAGAACCGTTAAACTTGAGCGTTCCCGGGAAGAATGGCAAAAACTCGTTGAAGAAGCAAAACGTAAAGAAGTATTCTGGACAAAATGCATTATTCCAGGAAATGTTGATGCAGGTATTATTCCCGGAGATGAAGATATTGAAGATGAGTAATATAATCTCAAAATGATAGTCCGGAATTATCATTATGATAATATATTTCGCAAAGACGCAAAAGATCGCAGCGAAGCGGTCCCTTTTATGTGCAAAATTTTTACTTTATACACGAATTGTTCACAATGTGGGAGGAGCTGCTTCGAAGCAAAGTATTAATGTATGAAAAAATTCTCTTTGTGCACTTTAACACCATATGCCAGCCATTTTCGTTGAAAAAAATTAACCTGTAATTATTATCCTTTTTTATGATTTTTTAGCTTTTCTTCAATCCGTTAAATATTATCTCCTTTTCCTTTTTTGTATAACTTTATTAACCGGGATAGCGTTTGTTTTTGTGTTTTTGCTTGTTAAGATAACGCTTGCGGCTTGGTTTTTCGTAATACATTTTCTGCTGCACAGTACGGATAATGCCTGCTTTCTTACACTCCGTTTCGAACCTCCTGACAGCCTTATCAAACGGTTCATTACTTCTAATAATTACTGTAAGCATGATTACTCCAAATTTATGTTCGAATCAATCACTTATATATTTTAAAGGTTTTTACGGTAAGAAAGTTCCCAAATAAATCTTTTTATATTTCTGTAATCGTATAAAAACAATATAACTGATATGAAAGCCAAAGGATTATAGGAGAATGAGAATGGCAAAAAAACAGCCGGAAGGATAAATCCATCCGGCTGAAGGTGAGTTTATTATGGCAATAAGCGACTCGCTATTATAATCGACATTTCTTTTTTAAACTTAATTTTTGGGCTGATGTTTTTCCGGTTTTTCCAGGTTTTCGTCTCTAAAATCATTTACGGTACCCAGCCAGTCTTCGGGATTGAGTGCCTCAGAGCCTTTCCAGATTTGAAAATTTAATTTAGCCATTGACGTTGTTACTTCTCGTCCTACCCTGCCTATTACCAGGTTAGTGCTTACAACATCATTAAGATCGACCATTATCTCCGAAAGCCGGGCGTAAACCGTATAAAAACCTTCAGTATGCTGCACAAAGACTGTCTGTCCGTACCAGGGCAGCCATTTGATTTTTGCGACTCTCCCGTCACAAACAACTCTGACTTCCGCACCATACGTTGAAAGAATATCAATGCCGCTGTTAAGAGTTTTAGTTTTGGTCACCGGGTCCTGTTCAATCCCCATATGAGATACCACGTTCCCTTGTGCGGGCCAGGGCAGACGTCCTTTAGTCTGTGAAAAACGTGCAAATTCGTCAAGGATATTTTGTGTCGACGTTCCGGATTCACTGTTATACATATTTGCTATTACATTAAGCAGTGTTTCCTCCGCCTTTTTCCGCTCGGCTATCGCCAGCTGCATTTGATTTTTGTTCTTCCTCACGTCGGATAATAATTTTTCACGCTGTTTTTTTCTGTCATACAGAATTTTTGTCTCTTTCTGAGCATCTTTTAAAAGGCTTTGCTGTTTTTTTAGATCATTCGTCAATGATTCATTCAAAGATGTTACTTTCCGGTTTTTTCCCGCTATCTCCCCGATTATTCTTGCATCGTGCTGTGCCATTACTTGAAAATATTTTCTCAAGGACAAAGCCTGGTTGACCGACCCGGCGTTGACCAAAAATTCAATTATATTTGTTCTGCCGTATTTGTATATATTAACGGCGCTTTTTTTGAAACCTTTGCGCAAAGATGCCAGTTCCTTATTGTAATTATTGATCGCTTTAGAATTGTTGTTGATCTGCTTGGTTAAGTTTCGTTCCGCTTGTTTGAGTTCGTCAAGCAGTTTTTCATGAAGGGATATTTCATAATCCAGTTCTTGAATATTTTGCAGAATGGATTTTTCTTTCGATGTATTTTCGGCAAGCTGTTTTTGAAATCCGGCGATTTCGTCCCTGATACGTTCTAATCGGGCGCTTTCGTCCGATTTCTGCTGTGCCGCTGCGTTAAACGTTAAAACAGCAATGGAAACAAATATTAGTATGAACTTGTATCGCATCGGTTTGTATTACCTATAATAAACTTAACCGGATATTTGAATTTACGGTAAAATTTATTAAATAACAAAGTGCAAATAATGTGCCATGTAATTTTGATTTTCATGTTTCCGAAAAAACACTTGCTTTTGTGAGCACGCTATATCTATATTTATAATTGATAAATTGTATCGGTAAACATCCGTTTTAAAATGTTGAAATATTTAAAAAAGAGCTATCCGGCAAAATTTTCAGATGACTGTATTAAATCTCATCCTATATTTGCCGGGTTCAGCCCCACAAAATTCTCTGCTTTAGAGCCCTGGTTTGAGGAAAAGACACACCCAGCCGGTGCGGATTTTACCGTGTCCAATCCGGACAACGCACTCTTTGCCATAGTTAAGACCGGGATCATACAAATCCACGAAAAATTATGCAAAGGGAAAGTGGAAAATACTTTTACTGTAAAACGCGGGCAGTCATTCGGCGAACGTAATCTTATTGATCCGGAATTCTCGATTATTACGTGCCGTGTAACCGAGCCTGCAGAACTGCTTGTTTTGAGATATAAAAATTTTCAGGGAATGAAACGCAAAAATTCACATACGGTAAACAAATTTTACCTGAACCTGAGTAATATTATTTCTGAACAACTTGTCGAGTTAAATGACGAATATATCTCATTATATTGTAATCATATTATTAAAACCGAAGACAATAAGCAAAAGTAATCAACCGTTTCCGATACCCGGTAATGAAATATCCGACAAATTTTCCTTCTCCAAAAATTGACGGGACAGCAAGCCGCTGGCTTCGAGTATTACTTATCATACTGTTAATCTCTGTCATCGTATCGTTAGTAAGCATAGTATTATATTTTGTGTTATCCCCGTTGAAAATAGTATTCCTGCTTTTCATTATAGCTGCTTTATGTGCATATCTTTTGGAACCGATAGTGTATCATATGGAAAACCGCGGCCTGCCGAGGGTGTATTCTATTTTATTATTATATATTGTGATATTTTTTCTTATGTACCAGGCAGGCGATAAGTTATTACCACCTCTGATAAAAGAAATAACGGACCTGCCTCAAAGTATCCAACAGGAAAGTAGTACCGTTAAAGACCAGGTTAAGACATTTGTCAGGGGTAATTTCCCGTTTATCCAGGAAGAACAAATAGACCGCTCATTTGAGGAACTGCGAATCTGGTTCCAGGATCTGGTATCGAAAGCTTCAACCAAGCTGTTAGAAATCATCTCTTTCGCACAGGGTATTTTATCCCTCGCAATCCAGATTATCATGGTACCTTTGATTGCATTTTTCATCTTAAAAGACGGACCGGCTCTGAAAAGAGCTGTTGTGAACCTGATCCCGAATAGATTTTTTGAGGTTTCCCTGCATCTGTTATATAAAACAGACCAGCAGATAGGCAGGTATTTACGGGGACAAATACTGGACAATTTCATACTTGCGGTTCTCTACAGCATCAGTTTTTATTTCATGGATATACCGTATTTTATCATCTTTGGCGCATTTTCCGGCATCGCCAATGTTGTGCCTTACATTGGTCCCCTTATCGGCATCATTCCGCCCCTTATTGTATCAATCATGGGAAAAGGATCGCTTGGAGTAATACCGTGGATTATTCTGATATTTATTTTTATACAGATTATCGACGTAACGCTTGTTCAACCGACCGTGGTGGCAAAAAGCGTCGATTTACATCCTTTGATCGTCATTTTTGCCGTGTTGGCGGGAGGAATACTGCTCGGTGTGATAGGAATGCTCTTTGCCGTTCTCTTAGCAGGCGTTATCAAGGTTATCATTACGGAAATTGCCTGGAGCATCCGGAATTATCGCTTGGGGCCATAGTCCGAAAATACGTTTTTTGGGATAAGGTTATAAGTAAATCTTATAACATATTTAAAATTTCAATTTTCAAATTAAATATTTTTACCGCAGGGGACGCAGAGGTCTCAAAGAGTTCGCTGAGAATTGATTGCACATTTTTGTAGGCTGAAATTAATTTTAAATAATTCTTTTAATACCTTATTTTAAATAAATAATTTTCTTCTTAATTTTTTTTGTGACCTCTGCGCCTTCTTTGCGTTCTTTGCGGTTAAAATGATTTTTCTTTCAACTTCCACATTATACATGATATTAACCCGCATTATGCGGGGATAGAGCAATATGAAATTAACCGAATTAACGGATTTTCTGGACGAATACCTGTCGATTGCCGTCATCGAGGACAAATCCCTGAACGGTCTTCAGGTCGAAGGTCATCCCGAAGTTCATAAAGTGGCGCTGGCAACCGATGCATGCCTGGAAACGTTCCTAAAAGCTGCGTCGCTACGGGCGGATTTCCTGCTGACCCATCACGGAATTTTCTGGGGAACACAATTTGCCATAAAGGGAATTCACGCCGAAAGAATAAAAACGCTCATATCCAACGGAATTTCGTTATATGCAGTTCACCTCCCGCTCGATTTACATCCCGAAATAGGCAATAACGTGGAACTCATTAAATTGCTGGGATTCGAGGTTGCGGAACCGTTCGGCATTTATCACGGCGTTGCAATCGGTTACACCGGCAGACGGAAAAGACCGGTAAGTTACAGCTCAATTCTCAATAAACTACAAAAAGAACTCGGGGTGAAACCGAAGGGATATCAATTCGGCACAGACCGGATAAAGACCATAGCGGTCATCTCCGGCGGGGGCGCATCGATGATAGAGCAGGTAACGGGTAAAGAGATAGATTTATTTCTGACGGGCGAATCCGACCATGTCAGCTATCACCTGGCTAAGGAACTTCAGGTCAATATTGTTTACTCTGGACATTATGCGACGGAAACCTTAGGTATTCGCAGTCTCGGCAGGGTAATCGAGGAAAAATTCGGACTTGAAACGGTATTCATCGACGTACCGACGGGAATGTGACTCTGATTAAAATTGTATTAATAAAAATAATGAATATATATTTTAGGATTGCAGCCATCATTGGGACATTTCTGATTTACAGGAGTTCTTCAAATCAACAACTATTAATTAAAAAAGTAGGCGTTAGAAATGGCTTATATAAAAAAATCCAAGTATATTTACTCGTTAATTTCATTTTTATTGATTGTTTTTGCACTTATTTTTGTGTTTTGGGCAAAAACAAGAAAAGTACAAGATGAAGATATAATTAGTTATCCTATCGTATATTATAATCAGGTTGATACCTTGGTCAGCGCAGATTATATCTTTCAAAACGAAGGGCTCAACCAGCCATCTGCTGTTAGGTCTATTCCTGGAACAAATGAGTTTGTAGTTCTCGATAAGGGAAATATTTGCTTGTATATTTTTACTAAATATGGAGAATTTGTAAGAATGATGGGTAGGCAAGGACAGGGTCCCGGAGACCTTTGGTTCCCTTTCTATATGAATGTTGATTCAGAGGGAAATATATATGTTTATGAATGGAGGAATTTACGTATTTCTATATTTTCTAAGGAAGGAAAATTTATTGATTTATTTAGAATTCCTAAAGAATTGGGTTATGGATTTTATTCCTCCTCTTATGGGTTTTCAATTGCTGATAACGGTGAAATTGTTTTAAACATGCCACATGCCGGATATTACTTTTCTATTTATTCAAAGGACGGCTCACTTCTTCGTGAATTTGGAGAAGTCCCGATAGTAACAACAACGCAAAGAGGAAGAATGAATATACACTATGCCGAAGGATTTCCATTTAAGCATAAAAACGGAAATTATTATATTTTTTTAAGCCAGATGGGCAGTGTAAAAATATTTAATGATAAAGGGATTTTTATTAAAGAACATTTACTTGATATTCCCGAAGTTGAAGCCAATTTAAAAAAGATAACAGAATTGATAAAAAAAGAAAGAATAAATTATATTGGAATATATTTCACTGAGGTCATAATGCACAATGACCTTTTTTATTTGATGGTTCGGATGCATGCACCGAAAGGGAAAAAGGTTGGAAATAAATATATTGAAAAACTTATGGTTTATGTATTAGACGAAAATTTGGAAATAAAGAAAAAAATAATCATGCCCGATTTTTGGTATTATGATAATTGCCCGGATGTAACTGTTGCAAGACAATTTTCCCTTTGGAAGAGATTTTGTTTGCTTAACGATAAAGAAGAGATAATTATCCCGAACTTTTATGAATCCCAGATTATTAAATACGGCGCTAAGAAATAATGCATTTCGGACTCGAAACGGTATTCATCGACGTACCGACGGGAATGTAATATGAAATCAATCACGCTCGCCATAACAGCCGGAGATTATAACGGCATCGGTCCCGAAATCATTATCAAGTCGCTTGCCGATACTGATACAGCCCCGAGTACTCGGGGTGATTTTATTATTTTTGGTTCGGAGGAGATTTTTCACCGCACGTTTGACCGGTTCAGTCCAACAATGCAGGCAAGCTGTCAAGCCGGTTACACTTTCGTACTCGGGAGTCTGTATCCCGGCACTGCATCACTCCCTCTACAAAAACAGGACTTTTCGCCGGGAACTTTATCGCAGAAATCCGGACAGGCTGCACGACGGTTTCTTTCAGAGGCAATAGACTGCTGGAAACGGGGAGAATGCAGCGGCATAGTAACAGCCCCAATTGCAAAAAGTACATTTTTCCTGTCCGGTGAACGATTCAACGGGCAGA
>Ga0111191_1038_pt1 | contig 13311 bp, 24 predicted proteins | sample DeeMarSWOR324_28_FD_80363 | JGI IMG/M metagenome (GOLD analysis project Ga0111191, IMG submission 80363) | bacterium SM23_31 | reverse complement strand
TTTAACCTATCTATTTCTTTTTACGTTTGCCTCCAACCGTTCTTCTTTTTCCTTTTCTGGTACGTGCATTCGTTTTAGTTCTCTGGCCATTAACCGGCAATCCGCGGCGATGACGCAATCCCTTGTAACATCCAATATCCATCAATCGCTTAATATTCATTTGTACTTCTGTCCGAAGCGTACCTTCTACTTTGTGTTTATCTTGTATATTCGACCGGATTGCCCCAATCTGCTCGTCTGTTAAATCGCGAATTTTCGTATTTTCATCGATACTGCACTCACTAAGAATTTTTTTTGCGTTGGAACGGCCGATTCCATAGATATAGGTTAATCCAATAACTGCACGCTTTTCTTTTGGTAAATCAACTCCTGCCAGACGAGCCAATTAAACCTCCCGTAATATTTTGTTACTATTATTTAATACAATCATTGCAATCTTTATTATTTTTAATAACATAATGTTAGCCCTGACGCTGTTTATGACGTTTGTTTTTGCAAATCACGCGTATTATACCCCGACGTCTGATAATCTTGCAATTATCACACATCTTTTTTACCGATGTGCGTACCTTCATTATACCGTTCCATTCTATTCAATATCATTTATAACGATAAACAATCCGCCCTCTGGTAAGGTCATAGGGTGAAAGCTCTACTGCGACCTTATCTCCCGGCAGTATTTTGATAAAATGCATCCTCATTTTTCCGGATATATGTGCCAGGATAATGTGGCCGTTTTCCAGCTTAACCCGAAAAGTGGCATTAGGCAGCGTTTCGGTTATTGTGCCGTCTACTTTAATTGCCGCTTCTTTTACCACGCTGACTATCTCCCTAATGTTAAAATGTCAGGACCATCATCAGTTACTGCAACCGTATGCTCAAAATGGGCAGACGGTTTTCGGTCAGATGTAACAACAGTCCATCCATCCGATAAAAATTTAATCTTACTTCCTCCGCTGTTAACCATCGGCTCAATAGCAAAGACCATACCGGATTGTATTCGCGGCTGGGGTTCTCGTTTATCATCGACATAGTTCGGGATTTCGGGTGGTTCATGGAGCGAAGACCCGATACCATGTCCGACAAGGTCACGGACGACCGAAAATCCTTCTTTCTCTATCAAATTTTGTATTGCCCGGGAAATATCGGAAACACGGTTATTCTCAATCGCCTGTTCTATGCCTTTGCATAATGAATCTCTTGTTACTTTTAGGAGTCTTTTTTTCTCTGCGGACAGCGTACCAGCAGCAAAAGTACGCGCAGCATCTGAAAAATAACCGTTTAGTTCAACTCCAATATCCACGCTCACTAACTGTCCCTCTTTTATAATCCTACTGTTCGGTATGCCGTGCACTACAACTTCATCGATTGAGATACAGCAACTACAGGGAAAACCTCTATATCCTTTGAATGCAGGTAGCGCTCCTGATTTTGTGATAAAGCTCTCAACCGCCTTGTCAACATCAATTGTCTTGATGCCGGGCTCAATCATCTTCTCCACTATATGAAATGTTTCTACCAGGATTTTTGCCGCCAACCGCATCAAATCGATTTCTTTTAACGAACGGCGATGAATCATCAGTGTACGCCTTCCAATACCATAATTATTGAATCATGAACCTCTTCATGTTTATTATAGCCGTTTACCGTTCTCAGTATTTTTTTACCGGAATAATATTCAATCAAAGGCGCTGTTTCTTTATCGTATACTGCTAATCTGTTTTGAATTGTTACTTCCTTATCGTCATTACGCTGAAATATTTCTCCTCCACATTCCGGACACTTCATGTCAGCCGGAGGCGGATTTGTTATTAAATTAAAATCTTTAGCACACTTCCTGCAAATTCTTCTGTTTTTAAGTCTATTAATGATTTTTTCTCCGGGCACTTCGATATTAACAACACTGTGCAGCGGAGTATTCAATTCGTTCAACATTATATCCAGGGCTTCAGCCTGGGGTATTGAACGGGGGAATCCATCAAGAATAAAGCCGTTTTTGCAGTCATTTTTCTGCAGCCGTTCCCGAATCAAATTGATTATAACGTCATCGGGAACCAGTTTCCCTTTTTCAATGTATGACTTTGCCCTGAGCCCCAGAGGAGTCCCGTCCCTCAAAGAAGCCCGAAGAATATCCCCGGTTGAAATCTGTGGAATCCGGTATTTTTTTTCTAACTGTTTTGCTTGTGTACCTTTACCTACACCGGGGGGTCCGAGTAGTACAAGCCTCATTACTATCGTCTCCCCCTTATTCGACCCGTTTTCATAAAACCATCGTAATGGCGCATTAACAAATGAGATTCGATCTGTTGAAGCGTATCGAGTGCCACTCCCACAACAATCAACAGTCCCGTGCCTCCGTATATCGTCGCAAAACCGTAATCAACTTTAAAAACGTTGTTAATAAAGTATGGAAAAACCGCAATGAGTGCAAGGAATATAGAGCCGGGCAGCGTAATTTTTGTCAAGATATTATCAATAAATTCCGCTGTTTTCTTTCCGGGCCGCACACCCGGTATAAACCCACCGTGTTTTTTCATGTTATCTGCGACGTCAACAGGATTGAACGCAATCGCTGTATAGAAATAGGTAAAAAATATAATCAACAATCCTTCAACAATCCAGTATATTTCATACTGATATGTAAAATATTGTGCGATGCTCTGAATAAACGAATCTTTACCAAAAAATGTTGCAATAGTCTGTGGTATAAAAATTATTGACTGTGCAAATATAATGGGCATTACACCGGCTGTAGTAACGCGCATCGGTATATGTGTAGACTGCCCGCCGTATACTTTCCTGCCGATAACCCTTTTCGCATACTGCACCGGGATTTTTCTTGTGCCCTGTGTGATTAAAATCACTGCGGCGACAGTCCAAAACATTATAAAAAGCAGAAAGAGTTCAACGAGGTATCGCTGGTGAACATTAATCAACTGGATTGCTTCCCGCATAAAACTATCCGGGTACCTCGCCACAATTCCGATCATAATAATGAGCGATATACCATTTCCGATTCCCCTCTCACTGATCTGTTCGCCGAGCCACATGATAAAAATCGTCCCGCATGTCAGCGTTATAACCGTCAAAACGGTAAAACCGATTCCTGATCCAGGCGGCACAACATATTCACCTGAAGATGTAGGAGGCAGTCTTTTCAGGAACATGCTCACACCCCATGCCTGCATGGCAGAGATAAGTACCGTACCGTACCGGGTTAATTGTGTGATTTTTTTTCTGCCTTCTTCCCCCTCTTTTTGCAGTTTTTGAAAGTACGGAACAACCGCTCCCAGAAGCTGGATAATAATCGATGCACTGATGTACGGCATTATTCCAAGTGCGAAAATGGTTGCTTTCTGAAAAGCACCGCCCACAAACATATCATACAGACCGAACAGCGTACCTGAAGAGGAGATATCATTAAACCATGCTCCCAGTGCCTCCGCATTAATACCGGGTACGGGTATATGACCTCCGACTCTGTAAACCACGAGGATTGCCAAAGTGAATACAACCCTTTTTCGCAGTTCGGGGATTTTAAATACACTTTGAATTTTCTGTATCATAACAGGTGAACCACGCCTCCTGCCCTTGAAATTTTATCTATTGCCGATTTGCTTGCGGCATGGGCAGATATTTCCAAAGGGAAGTCGATGTTCCCTTTTCCAAGGATTTTCACCGGGATATCTGCTTTTTTGATTAAACCTGCCTCAACTAAATCTGGTATATCCACTTTCTTTTTTGATTTTACTCTTATCAAAGATTCGACATTAATAATTTGAAACGTTTTTTTAAAAATATTTACAAATCCGAATTTAGGAATACGGCGCTGGAGCGGCATCTGTCCGCCTTCGAACCAGGCGGGGATTTTTGCGCCGGAGCGGGATTTTTGCCCTTTATGACCTTTGCCTGCTGTGCCCCCTTTGCCGGAACCCGGTCCTCTACCAATGCGTTTCCGTTTTTTACGTGAGCCTGGCGCAGGCGATAACGTGTTTAATCTCATGGCTGCGCTAATCTTCCTCAATAATTTTTAAAAGGTGTGATACCTTTCGTATCATACCTCTTATCTGTGGTGTGTCTTTTTTTTCGACGACCTGACCCATCCGGTGTATTCCAAGCGCTTCAATCGTTAATTTTTGTTTTTTGCTGTATCCGATTGCGCTTTTTATTTGCTGTATTTTGATTGTCCGGTCGTTTGATTTCTTTTTACCAGCCATAACGTTTTTATTGATAAATATTACCTATCGGGATTCCTTTTTTCCGGGCAACAGAATGCGCATCCAGAAGGCTTTTTAATCCTGCTACCGCCGCTTTGATAACATTATGCGGATTAGATGAACCGATGGATTTTGTTAAAATATTCTGTACGCCCGCCAGTTCCATAATTGCTCGAACGGGACCACCTGCGATGATCCCTGTTCCGGGAGAAGCGGGCTTCATGAACACGCGCCCCGAACTGAATTTACCTACAACTTCGTGGGCAAGCGTTCCATTAATTATGGGAATTCTAAAAAGGGACTTTCGGGCATTTTCTATTCCTTTAGTGATAGCATCTGTTACTTCATTTGCTTTGCCAAGCCCAACGCCGATTATTCCTTCGCCATTCCCGACAACAACAATAGCATTAAAACTGAATCTTCGTCCACCTTTAACAACTTTAGCAACACGGTTAATGTGTACGACCTTTTCTTTCAGTTCTATTTCACCGGGATTTTTAATTTCCAAACGTTTTCCTCTTTGCCACTTAACATAAGAATTATATTATTAAAATTCAAGCCCACCTTCACGGGCTCCTTCAGCCACCATTTTGACCCTGCCTTGATATTTGCAGCCATTACGGTCAAACACAACTTTTATTATATTCTGTTTTTGCGCTAATTTTGCCACATCAAGACCAATCTGCTTACTTACTTCCAATTTCCCGCTTGTGGATTCTTTAATAGCCTTGTATGCACCGGCAACACTCGATACCATGCAGAGTGTACGATTACTCACATCATCGACAAGGTGTGCCGTAATATTCCGGTTCCCCCTGCTTACAACAAGACGCGGTCTTTCAGGAGTTCCAAAAATTTTTTTACGTATGCGGTGTTTATGCCGCTTCCGCATCTGCTGTTTTATTTTCTCTCTATTTTTCATTATTTATTTTTACCATAGAGTTCGCAGAGAATATTAAAATTTTTTATTTAATCCCTCAAAACTCATCGTGACTAAATTTAATGACAAAAACATAATTTTAGAATTATTAAAGTAAAATATTAACCGGATGTTTTACCCACTTTCCGACGCACTTCTTCACCTACATATCGAATGCCCTTACCTTTATAGGGTTCGGGCGGCCGGAATGCCCGAATTTTTGCGGCAACCTCACCTACTAACTGCTTGCTATTGCCTTTCACAATCATCGACGTACGCGAAGGCAATTCAAAAGTTATACTATCCGGCGGTTTTAACAGAATCTGATGGGAAAATCCCAGGTTAAGCAATAAATTTCTCCCTTTAAGTTCAGCAGTATAGCCAACGCCTTGAATTTCCAATTCTCGCCGGAAACCTTCAAAAACGCCGGTAACCATATTATTGATTAACGTGCGAAACAATCCATGAAAAGAAAGGTGCTTTTTTGTTTCACCCGTGCGTTCAACTATTAACAGGTTATTTTCCTGTTTAACCGTTACCTCAGGCAGCAGTTTCTGTGTCAATTCACCCATTGGACCGGTGATCGTTACGATACTGTTATCACATTTAAAGGTGACTCCATCAGGTATTTTAATCGGTTGTTTACCAACTCGAGACACAACACACTCCTCGCCAATTTTTACCACACATAACAAAGCACTTCTCCGCCGATACGGCGACGACGGGCTTCTTTATTCGTAATTACACCTGCCGGTGTAGTCATTATTGCAATACCAAGATTGTTGAGCACTCTCGGTATATTATTCGCCCCGACATAAGTACGCAAACCGGGCCTGGAGATTCGTTTGATACCGCTTATTACCGGAGTGCCATGATCATATTTTAAATAGATCCTGATTCTCCCCTGTAAATCATCATCAATAATAATATAATCATCAATGTAATGCTCATCCATCAATATTTTTGTAATGTTTTTCTTAATATTTGAAGCGGGTATATCCACATATTTTTTCCGAGCCTTCAAAGAATTCCGAATGCGGGTTAAGTAATCCGCTACCGGGTCGGTAACAGTCATTTATCGACTCCTTAATTGACACATAATCTTACCAACTGGATTTAACGATACCGGGGATATCACCCTGGAGAGCCAGTTGCCTGAAACATATGCGGCATATCCCGAATTTACGTATGTATGCGCGGGATCTTCCGCAACGACCGCATCGATTGTATTTCCTTACTCTGAATTTTTGTTTTCTTTCCGACTTTACTATGAGCGATTTCTTTGCCACGATTTTACCAATATTATTAGATTAATTTAAAATTATCTCCATTTTTTATGCAAATGCAGCCTTTTCAATACCCTCAACAAACGGCATACCAAAGAGTTTGAGCAGAGCTCTGGCTTGTTCATCGTTTTTCGCATTAGTGACAATATTTATATCCAGCCCATGAATTGATTCAACGTTGTCATAATTGATTTCGGGAAAGATTATTTGCTCTTTAATTCCCAGAGAATAGTTGCCGAAACCATCAAAAGATTTATCCGAGATACCCCGAAAGTCCCGTATACGAGGAATTGCTATAGTGATCAATCGTTCGAGGAACTCATACATTCGGTAACGTCTCAATGTTACCATACACCCTATGGGATTGCCCACCCGCAACTTAAAATTTGACACGGATCTTTTTGCAACGGTTACTACGGGTTTTTGTCCGGAAATGACAGCAAGGTCATCCAACGCCGCATCAAGCAGTTTATTATTTTGCAGAGCTTTCCCCATGCCGGTATTGAGTGTAATCTTTGTCAGCTTAGGCACCTCAAAAACATTTTTATATTTAAACAGTTTTATCATTTCCGGGATAATTTCATTTTTGTATTTCAGGAATAATCTCGGAACATATTCATCCGGCTTAACTGCTTTTTCAGGTTTCTCTTTTGTTTTTATTTCTTTTTTCTCTGCAACTTGTTTTTTGTCTTGCGTTTTTATAGTTTTCTTTTTATCGGATGTTTTTTCGGTCTCACTTTTCTTTTTCTGCCGGGACTTCTTTTTTTCAACGCTTGCCGGTTTTGGTGCAGCTTTTTCCCCAACCTTCTCGTTGGTTGCACCTTTTGCAGCGGTTTCCTTTGCAGGCGATTCGCTGTCGGCATACGATTTCTGTTTTATTTTTTTATCTTTTTCTTCTGACATCTGAATATTCTTTTATTAATAATATTATCCGCTAACCGTTAACATTTCCAAACAGTTACGGCAAATACGGACACTTTTCCCATTTTCCAGTATTCTGCGTTTTATCCTGGTTGCGTTACTACACTTCGGACATATAACCATCACATTAGAAACATTAATTGTTCCCTCTTTTTCGACTATTCCGCCCTGTGGATTTTGCTGAGATGGTCTTGAATGCCGCTTAATAAAGTTTATACCTTCTACAAGTATGCGTTGTGTTTTCGGATATGTTTTTAAGACTCTACCCTGTCTGCCTTTTTCGTTTCCGGCAATAACCAGAACATTATCATTTTTTATGACATTCATGAAACCGTACCTACACTCGATTGTTCAAATAACTTCGGGCGCCAATGAAACAATTTTCATGTACTTTTTTTCCCTGAGTTCTCTGGCGACCGGTCCGAAAATGCGCGTTCCGATAGGTTCTTTATTTTCGTTAAGCAAGACAGCCGCATTGTCATCAAAACGAATATAAGAGCCGTCTTTTCGGCGCACTTCTTTCTTTGTTCGTACAATAACAGCAAGTGATAACGTACCTTTTTTAATTGCGCCGCCGGGAATGGCAGTTTTAACAGTAACTTTGATTATGTCCCCTACCCGTGCGTATTTTTTTCTTGTACCGCCAAAAAGGCGAATGCAAAGCACCTGTTTTGCACCGGTATTATCCGCAACAGTAAGCCGTGTTTCTTCCCGAATCATCGTACATCCTACTTGGCTTTTTTCAATATCCCCACTACCCGCCACCGCTTCGTCTTACTCAGCGGGCGCGTTTCCATTATTTTCACAATATCACCGATTCTACATGCATTATCTTCATCATGAGCATGCAGTTTTGTGGTTTTTTTTATATATTTTCCGTATATAGGGTGCTTGAGTTTGCGCTCCACGGCTACACCAACCGTTTTATTCATTTTATCAGAATAAATATACCCTGTTCGTATTTTGCGTTGATTCCGCATACTCATATTAAGCATTCCTGTGCTTTTATTCTTTTACTTTTTCGATTTTTTGCCGAGAACCGACTTTTGGTTTACGGATACCCAATTCATATTCCTTCAAGACTGTTTTAAGCCGGGCAATATCTTTCCGCAGATAGCGGAGTTTAACCGGATTATCCAGTTGATGAGAAGCTTTTTGAAATCTCAGGTTTGCATACGCTTCTTTTGTCTCTTCCAGGACTCTTTCGACCTCATCAACACTCAAGTTGCCGATTTCAAGCATTTTCATAATCACTCCGCCAAATCTGTAACGAATTTTGATTTAATCGGCAACTTATGTGAAGCCAAACGTATTGCTTCTTTTGCCACATCAAGTGCAACACCTTCTAATTCAAACAAGATTTTTCCCGGTTTTACTACGGCAACCCAGTATTCAGGTGATCCTTTGCCTTTCCCCATGCGTGTTTCAGCGGGCTTAATCGTTATGGGTTTATGTGGAAATATGCGAATCCATACTTTTCCACCACGCTTAACATGGCGGGTAATTGCAATACGTGCAGCTTCTATCTGGCGACTTGTAATCCATCCGGCTTCGAGAGCCTTAAGCCCATACTGCCCGAAATTAATTTCGCAACCTCTTTTAGCATTTCCTTTACTGACACCCTTCTGATGTTTGCGATATTTAATCCTTTTTGGGGCTAACATTTTTTCGTGCCTTTGTTAATATAATACTCATTAACTGTGAGGGGCAATTACCTCACCGGTGCAAATCCAGACTTTGACTCCGATACATCCGTATGTGGTAAAACTTGTTACCTGTGCATAGTCGATATCGGCACGCAAAGTATGGAGAGGAATGCGACCTTCCTTATATTCTTCGCTGCGTGCCATTTCAGCGCCCCCAAGCCGTCCCGCACACCGGATACGGATGCCCTCAGCACCCATGCGCATTGTAGATACGATTGCTTTTTTCATTGCACGCCTGAAAGAAATTTTTGCTTCGAGCTGTCGTGAAATATTCTCTGCCACAAGGAACGCATCGAGTTCGGGGCGCTTAATTTCTTCAATATTAAGTTGAATATCTTTTGCCGTTACTTTTTTAAGTTCTTCTTTTAATTTATCTACTTCTGCCCCTTTGCGGCCTATAACAATGCCGGGACGTGCGGTTTTAATATTCAGTGTAACCTTTTTAGGTGTCCGTTCGATTTCGATTTTGGAAACACCTGCCCGCTGGAGCCTGTTTCGAATATAGTTGCGGAGCATAAGGTCTTCCCGTAATTTTTCCGCAAATAAGCGTTCATCAAACCAATTAGAGTTCCATGACTTGATTATTCCTAATCTCAAGCCGATAGGATTTGTTTTCTGCCCCAAGTTATCCTCCTGTTTTGAACCGCTCTTCTTCGTCACCAACATACAGGGTAATATGGCTGAACCGTTTACGAATACGTGAAGCCCTGCCCATCGGTCCGGGATGAAACCGTTTTGCCATGGGTCCTCCGTCGATAAGAGCCTTTGTTATAACAAGGTTATCGGCATTAACGTTTCGGGGACCCTCTTTATGTATTAAATTTGCAACGGCAGACTGCAGGGTTTTTTCAATCATCCGGGCAGCCTTTTTAGGCATAAAATGCAGCAAATCTAATGCATCATTAACATTTCTGCCGCGAACCAGCTCGACTACACGACGCAATTTACGCGGTGATGACCTAACGTACCTTGCCCTGGCACATGCTTTCATAATTATCTATAGTTCCTTTAAATCAATGGTTATGTTATTTTATAGCTGTTGAACGGTCCAGGACCCGTCCGCTATGACCTCTATAGGTTCTTGTGGGCGCAAATTCTCCTAATTTATGCCCAACCATATTTTCCGTAATATATACCGGGAAAAATTTTTTGCCATTATGCACGGCAATTGTAGCACCGACAAACTCCGGTGGTATTGTGGAATTACGAGCCCACGTTCGAATCACCTGTTTTTTATTTTGTCTTTGTAAATTGTTTACTCTTTTTAAGAGTTTTTGGTCGATATAAGGACCTTTTTTAAGCGACCTCGCCATTAACGTGCTCCGGTTATTATTTGCGCCGTTTTATAACTAATTTGTTTTGTTCAGCCTGTTTAGTCCGAGTTTTATATCCTTTAGTCGGTTTTCCCCATGGTGTACATGGATGCCGCCCGCCGGATGATTTTCCTTCGCCTCCACCCATGGGATGGTCGTGCGGGTTCATTGCAACGCCGCGCACATGCGGTCTCCGTCCAAGCCAGCGGCTTCTGCCCGCTTTTCCGAGGCTGATATTTTCATGTTCCAGATTGCTAAGTTGACCTATTGTCGCATAACAGTCCAGAAGAAATTTGCGTATCTCACCCGAAGGCATTTTTAATATTGCATATTTTCCTTCTTTAGCAATCAACTGAACAGCGGACCCTGCGCTTCGGGCAATCTGTCCGCCTTTTTGCGGGCGAAATTCAACATTATGTACAAACGTCCCGAGCGGTATTTTTTTAAGGGGAAGGGCATTGCCTACTTTAATTTCACTATCCGGACCCGAATAAACCACGCCATTGACACTCAAACCGGCGGGACACAAAATATAGCGTTTTTCACCGTCACCATAGTGCAAAAGAGCGATAAATGTGGTGCGGTTCGGGTCATATTCAATCGAATGAACGCGACCGGGAATGCCGGTTTTATCACGTTTAAAATCTATGATTCGATAGAGGCGTTTATGTCTGCCTCCGCGGAATCGCACGGTAACTCTGCCGTTATTGTTTCTCCCTCCGGATTGCGGCAGCGCCCGGATTAATGATTTTTCAGGTTTATCCTTGGTAAAACCACGGACAATATCTGTTTTATAGCGCTGACCCGGTGAGGTCGGATTGTATTGTTTCAACGCCATTTGTATTACGTCCCCTCAAACAGAGTAATTTTGTGTCCTTTTTTTAATGTAACAACCGCTTTCTTCCAACTGCTTCTTCTTCCGGTAAACCTGCCCAGCGTTTTCATTTTTCCCATCACATTAATCGTACGGATGGATTCAATATGCACATCGAATTTTTGTTCAATAGCGCGCTTAATCTCAATTTTATTTGCCCGTGGATCAACAATAAACCCGTACTGGTTCTGCTTTTCGGACAGATTGGTCAATTTTTCCGTAAGCAGAGGCCTGATTATAACGTCAAACGTTTCCACGGTTAAAATGCCTCGTTCATGTATTCTACCGCACTTTTTTGAATGATCAGCCGCTCCTGCCGGACTACGTCGAATGTACAAATCTGACAGGCAGGTCTAAGCAAAAGGTTTTTTATATTCCTGCACGATTTCAATATATACGGAGAATGCTCTTTAATAACTAATAAAGCTTTGTCGTTATTTGTAAAATTTAAAGCGTTCAAGACGTCCATGACAAACCTTGTTGACGGTTTATCCATGATAAAATCATCAATAAGAAGAACGGCATTATTTCGAACCTTATCCGACAAAGCTGCACGACGCGCAATTTTCTTTTCTTTTTTATTAATTCCAACCGTGTATTTATGCGGTTTGGGGCCGAATGCCCTTCCGCCTCCCCTCCGGATATTAGTTTTAGCAGTACCCGCACGCGAACGACCTGTGCCTTTCTGTCTGTACAGTTTACGACCGCTTCCGCTTACCAGAGCCCTATTCCGTACCATGTGCGTACCCTGACGCTGTGCAGCAAGATGTGATACTATAACACGGTAAACAAGATGATCTTTCGGCTCTGTACCAAATACCTGTTCATTTAATATAACGGTATCGCCGCTTTGAGTACCGTCTAATTTATAAATCGGAAGATCCATCCTGTTTTATCCTTTACTCACCTCAACAATTGTATTCCTGCTGCCGGGCACCGATCCTCTTACCAGTAATAAATTCTTTTCTTTAATAACATCGACCACTTCAAGGTTTCTAATAGTAGTACGCCTGTTTCCCATGTGTCCGGGCATTCGAACGCCTTTTATGACACGCGATGGGGATGAAGATGCTCCTATGGAGCCGGGCGCCCTAAACCGGTCTGACTGTCCATGCGTTTTCGGCCCACCTTTAAAATTATACCTTTTTACTACACCTGCGAAACCTTTTCCTTTTGATGCGGCAGTTACATTTATGCGGTCTCCGATAGAAAATTGGTCTACAGTCAAAGTTTGACCTAAGGTATACTTTTCGGGTTCATCGGTTCTGAATTCCATAAGTTTTGCCAACGGCGGAAGCTCTCCCTCCGGGGGCAGACCCGTATTCAGTTTTTTCAGGTACGCTAATTGCGGCTTTTTTAGCCTGTGTTCCTTGGTTTTCCCATACGCCATCTGAACAGCCTTGTACCCGTCTTTATCTTTCAGCTTTATCTGCGTTATATAACATGGTCCGATTTCCAAAACCGTAACCGGGATTTGATTACGTTTGTCATTGAACACGGCAGTCATGTGTATTTTTTTCCCGAGCATTTTTACCATGTTACACCTTAATCTCGATATCCACACCCGCCGGCAATTCCAACTTCATCAAAGCGTCGATTGTTTTTGTTGACGAATGATGTATATCTATCAATCGTTTATGAATTCTGGTTTCAAACTGCTCCCTCGATTTTTTGTCCACATGTGGTGAGCGTAACACGGTGTAGACGGTTCTTTTTGTCGGTAAAGGAATCGGTCCTGAAATCATAGCACCGGTTGATTTTGCAGTTTTCACTATTTTATCAGCCGACTTGTCTATGAGATTATGATCATACGCTTTAAGCTTGATCCGTATTTTCTGACGTTTTGCCAATGTCTAATTTCCGTTTTTAAATTATTCCACGATATCTGTGACGACGCCTGCGCCGACGGTTCTACCGCCTTCACGAATGGCAAACCGGAGTTCTTTCTCCATTGCTATCGGTGTTATCAGATCTACCGACAACTTAACATCATCTCCCGGCATTACCATCTCTACTCCCTCAGGGAGCGTCGCTACACCCGTTACGTCCGTCGTCCTAAAATAAAACTGCGGCCG
>Ga0111191_1037_pt1 | contig 13362 bp, 9 predicted proteins | sample DeeMarSWOR324_28_FD_80363 | JGI IMG/M metagenome (GOLD analysis project Ga0111191, IMG submission 80363) | bacterium SM23_31 | reverse complement strand
TTCTTTAACGGCATAAGTCTCGACCTCACCGAACAATCCTTTCGCCTGTCCGCAAATAGCCTTATCGCCCGATAAAAACACAACCGGTACATTAAAATGTCCCGCTATCAATCCGTTGATTCCCGCTTCAGGCAGAGAAACGCCGTTTATAGAAACGTCAACCACATTTCCGCTCATTGTGTGCGCAATTATTGCATCCGGTGTTCCTGCCTTGGCATGGTAGCCGACGAATACCACGGCATCAAACGTTTCATCGATGCCCTCCATCATGCTCTTCGGACTGTCAGCCCAGCCGCGCAGAAGTTTTGCATTTCTATCAAGCAGGCCGGGAAGGATGTTGCGTGCCGAGCCGTGCCCGTCGCGTACTACTATCTCGGCTGCGCCTGCTGCAATTGCGCCCTCGATCGCGGCGTTTGTTTCAAGCGTCATGATCCTTCTGAAATATTCATAATCCTCCCCTGAACTGCTGTATTCCCTGCTTGTAACTACGCTTGAAATACCCTCCATGTCAACTCCGATAAATACCTTGAGTTCCTGTGGATTCTGCCCGGAATTCAGAGTAAAGGCAAAGAATAATAACAACGTTAAAATCGATATTTTTTTCATATAAACCTCTCCTGATTAGTTAAAAGTGAGTTTTTCGGTTTTACTATGCACTCAAATTTATTATTAATATAATTGGATATTTGATATTTCAAAGCTTCGGTTCTCGCAGACGAAAAGCCGACAGCTGAGACCTCAATTCTCCTCAGCAGCGGCGGCTTCTCTCAGTATGCTTCGGGAGATAACAAGCCGCTGAATCTGGTTGGTGCCTTCGTAAATCTGTGTGATTTTCGCATCGCGCATGAATTTCTCGATCGGATAGTTTTTTAAAATCCCCGGTTCTCCGAAAATATCCACAGCCATCGATGTTACTTCCATTGCAGTATCGGTTGCAAATACCTTTCCCATAGCGGAGAGTTTACCGACATTTTTATGCCCTTCATCCAGAGCGCGTGCGGAGGCGTACACTATCTGGCGAGCCGCTTCTATTTTTGTTGCCATATCCGCAAGGGCGAACTGGATGGACTGTTCCGATGAGAGGGATTTGTCCATGTAATTGTGCTTGCGGACAAAATCCACCGTAAGGTCGAACGCTCCTTGAGCAAGACCCAGCGCCTGTGCAGCGACGCCCGGACGTGCCCGGTCAAGGGTCATCATGGCATGTGCAAAGCCTTTCCCTTCCTGTTCACCAAGCAGGTAATCAGCCGGAACGATGCAGTTATCGAAATGCAGTTCCGCAACCGTTACACAGCGGATGCCCATTTTGTCTTCTACCTTGTTGAACGTGAAGCCGGCAAGGTCTTTTTCTACAACAATCGAACTGATGCCCCTGCTCCCGCGTTCCGGGTTTGTTACACAGAATATGGTGTAAATATCGGCGGCAACGGCGTTTGTAGTCCATTTTTTCTCACCGTTGATAATATAGGTATTTCCTTCCCGCACTGCGCGTGTTTGAAGGCTTCCCGCATCACTTCCGGCGTCTTTTTCCGACAAACCAAAGGCAATTAACCGCTTACCGGATGCGACGTCGGGCAGCCACCGCTGTTTCTGTTCCTCGGTTCCGCCGACTAAAATTGGAAATGAGCCGAGTGCATTCACCGCATAAGCAACGCCTACACCGCCGCAGATGCGGGATAATTCCTCAACAACAAGACATAAATTCAGAACTCCGTCTCCATTACCGCCGTATTCCTCCGGTATCCATATACCCATGAGACCGGCATCCTGCAGCGCTTTTACAGCCTCCCACGGGTACGTCTGGTCTTTATCGAGCTCGGCTGCAATTGGTTGAACGCTTTTCAAAGCAACTTCTCGGGTACGCTCAATGTAATCCCGGTTCTCGTCGGTCAGTAGTTCTCGCATTGTGGTCTCCTTATTTTTTACCGCAGAGGCGTAAAGAATATTAAAATTTAGCTGTGAAATACATTCGAGGATATTGAATATAGATGTTTAATGGAGCTAATAATAAAAAAATATACGCATAATGTTCTGAAAATACAACAGAATATTGGCTTTATGTAGTAAAAAAATACGGCGATTATTGTATAATTGCTGCATTAATCTGTATATACTGCAAACCATGTTATGAGTTTTCTCGATGTTTTTATATGATTTCTCATGCAATTTTTTATAATATTAATTATCCGGTGGGATTTTCTAACTTTATCGAATTAAAATGCTTGATTTTTGTAGAATTACATATTACTTTTATTACTCAATAATTATAATAGATGATCAGAGAAAGCGATGCGCAACCTCTGTAAAATTATTACAGCCATACTTGTGGCGGTATTTATATTAATCGATAGTTCTTACCTATTTTGTTTACATTCAACCGAATTTAATATAAATTCTCCTGCAGAGGATTTTATCGATAAAGCACATAATGGAAAAGAGTCGCATGAAAGTAAAAAGGTCAATCATGATCCATTCCACCATCTCCACCATTATACGCTGAATACTGTTGACACTTCTGTAAATATAGAATCCCAATCGCTAAAATAAATTGTTGTTTATGATTTAATTATTTATAAAACTGTAAATATAAACCTTTTTTATTAAAGGAGAAATTATCATGTTCAATTATAAGCATTTGATTTTTCTATTTATTTTTTTGCAACTAATTCCTAAAATTGTTTCAGCACAAGTAATTAAAAGCGATGATTTTGGATATCCATGCACAAGTACTACCAAGTGCATACATGCCTGCAATGGTTTTAAACTTCAGCCGATTTTTTCTTTTGCGAGTGATGAAAAAATCAGGCTTTCTATTAATATGGTAGTAGCAAAACGTTTCTATCATAGATGGGGTTTAGGTATAGTAGTTCCATATGTAATGAGTGGCGAATCCAATAATAACTATAAAGGATTCCATGATTTAGGCTTTATTTTTAAAAGAGTATTACATGTAAATGAAAGCAGAGGCTTTATTTTTACATTCGGGCTTTTTATTTCTCCACCTACAGGAGATAAAAGTAAAGGATTTACAAAAGATTTCACAAACTTACAGCCATATTTTATCTTTGGCAAGATATTTAAATATGTAAAAGCTGAAACAGAGTTTGCGATTAATATTCCCTCTGACCAAAATAAGGGAGATTTAATTTATACATGGAATACAGCATTTATACTCAATCAACAAATAAAAGCAAATATCTTTATGATAGAAATCGCTGGTAGTATATTTGAAGATGATATAAAAGATAAATCAAAGATTTTTATTATACCCGTTTTAATGAAAAAAATAAAGTTTATTCCTAAATCAGTTATTGCAATGGGAATTAAATACCCGATAATTAATTTAGGAAACTCCAATACTTCTTTAATTTGTTATTATATTCGTGAGTTTTAAATATATATTATTTTTAAAATTTAAAACTAAAAGAGAATTTTTTTTGATGCTTCACGTCTTTGAAAGTTTATTATAAAATACATCACGGTACAAACAATGTGCCTTTTTCTTTGATTTGGTTCAGGGTAAGTCTAAGGGCGCTGCGCCCTTAGCCTCACCCTTCAGGATCTACTGCTGTAACCCAATACCTAATGGGGACAGCCCCCCTTCCCCAGTACCGTTAACGCCCTAAGGGGGGGTACGATCTCTGTACCAAGTTCCACAAAAATACTTATTTTCGCTTTGTAATGAATCATAAATTAATTATATTAGACAATTTATTAGAATTCATGCGAATCCGAAAAAATTCGCAATTGTACCTTTATACACTGGGCTGTGCTTTTCATCGGTATAACATATTTTGAAAGAGATAGATATGAATGTTTTGTTAGTGTACCCTCGATACCCAGATACTTTCTGGAGTTTCAGTCATGCTCTCCGCTTTATCGGGAAAAAAGCGTCTTATCCTCCGATGGGTTTGTTGACTGTTGCTGCTATGCTTCCAAAAGAATGGAAATTAAAGCTTATTGATATGAATGTCTCCTTGTTAAAGGATGATGATATTTTATGGGCAGATTATGTTTTTATCAGCGCTATGGCGATACAAAAGTCATCCGTTGAGAACATTTTAGCCCGGTGTCTTAAGTTTGACCGCAAAGTGGTTGCCGGCGGTCCTCTTTTTTCTGCCGAACAAGGGCAGTTTCCGGATGTGAGTCACCTTGTCTTGAATGAAGCGGAAACTACTCTTCCACATTTATTGCATGACCTAAAATATGGATGCTCTGAATCCGTATACCGGTCGTCACAGTGGGCTGATATGACTACGACACCGGTACCGTTATGGGACTTGATTAATTTTAAAGACTATGCCACGATGTCCATCCAGTACTCGCGGGGATGCCCCTATGATTGCGAATTCTGCGATATCACCGTACTTTGTGGTCATGTGCCGAGAGCAAAACCTGTTGATAATATCTTACGGGAATTAAATGCTCTCTATCAGCGCGGATGGCGGGGGAGTGTGTTTTTTGTTGATGATAATTTTATCGGCAATAAAAAGAGAGTTAAACATGAATTGTTACCCGCAGTAATCCAATGGATGAAGCAGAGAAAATATCCTTTCAGTTTCAATACGCAGGCATCGATCAATCTTGCCAATGATGATTCCCTTGTTCACCTAATGGTGGAAGCCGGATTTAGTTCGGTCTTTGTCGGCATTGAAACGCCTGACGAAAAGAGCCTGATCGAGTGTGGAAAGCTGCATAATACAAGGATTAACTTACTCGACAATGTGAAAAAACTTCAATCATCAGGACTGCAAGTTCAGGGAGGATTTATTGTAGGATTCGACAGCGATAAAAAAGACATTTTTACACGCATAAGCCAATTTATTAACGAAAGCGGAATAGTTACCTCTATGGTAGGACTGTTGAATGCCCTGCCCAACACGAGGCTTTATAAACGTTTGTTAAGGGAAAACCGCATAATTAAAGAGGGAACCGGCAATAATACTGATTTTTCTATGAATTTTCTGCCGAAAATGGACTTTAAAGAGCTTATCGACGGGTATAAAAAACTCCTCAGAGATATTTATAAGCCGGAAGCGTATTATGATCGGGTGAGAACTTTTCTCCGCAACTATAAATTTGAGCAAAAATTTAACAAAGAGCGGATTTCTATCATGCACCTTCGTGCACTAATAATGTCAACATGTAAATTAGGATTTAAACGGGGGATCAGGAAACATTTCTGGAAACTCATGATGTGGACGCTCGTTCGCCGGCCTAAACTGCTGCCCCTTGCTGTAACCCTGGCAATTTATGGTGAACATTTTATGAAGTACTTTGAAATTGCCGTTTAATCCGGTTTATTTGGAAACCAAATTGACCAGGGATCTTGGGATTAATAAAAAGGGTAAGATGTGCTGTTTAAATTATATATTTATTGGAAATACCAATATTAATTGACTTGACACGGGATTTATAATTAATTATTTTTTCAGTTAGTTGATCTTCAATATCATATTTAATTTTAGCCAAACGGGGAGTTAAAATCGTTATCTTTTTGATAATTTCTCCTCGAATCAACGTTCTTAAAATGTTTCTTTTTACTAAGGTATCATTGAGAAATCTGTTTTCCGCAGATAGTTTTATATTATACAAATATTTTTTGAATTGATAAAAATATATTATATCATCGTTTATCTCTTCCATCTTTATACTTAAATTATTTTTCTTCCTTTCATATTTTTCTTTTTCCTTCATTTGGATGTTATTTCTTTCTGAAAAATATACTGCATCCAATAACCCCTTTTCAAATCCTTCCGTGTATCTTTTAATAGACTCTTCAATCTCCTTTATTTCAGATTCAATTTTGTTAAATTCCTTTTGAATTTGTGATTCTGAACGGTCTAATATCTCTTTTATTCTTTGAAATATAATTCTTACATTCTGTGGTACTAAAAATAATTTTATAACATCTTTAAAAGTTGCATCTTCAATTTTAGAAGCAGAAACATTTCTCATATTGCAAGCGCTTATTCCGCTGCTTGCTTTTTTTTTGCATCTATATCCCGTCCAGTTTCCCTTTTTCCCCTCGCACACTCCGATCATTTTCGATCCGCAATTCCCGCAATATAATATTCCGGATAAAATGTATGTGTGCATTATTATCTCACTTTAAGCGGTTTATTCATAAATATTTTAAGTATATTGAATTGTCGTATGCAAAAATAGCGTTAAACACCGTCAGAACCGCCCCGAATACTCGGGGTGATACAATGATATATATGATCCCAATTAGCGGGATTACATTACTCAACTTAATCCGAATGAATAAGACACATTAATATTGTACGGCAGTCGTTCTCCTATAAATCATCTTGCATCACACCTGAGGCATCTTTTAGCTTCCTTTATAGAAACTTCTTCGGATAAACCTAACTCAACCACGTTGAAATTTCCAGCTCTCTTTTCAACAGGAATGGTCGGCATTACCGGTCTAGCCAGTTCTGACAATTCTTCTATTTCTTCATCCGATAATACCAACGGCTCGATGTATTCTGAAGGTTCGGTGACTTTATATTCTCTTTTCAGAGATTCACCTCTCAGAAATTTAAGAATCGAAGCGGCAGCCAACTTGCCTTGCGCAATTGAATCGGCAATTGTTGAAGGTCCGGTCACACAATCACCGCCGGCAAATATCCCGGGTATATCCGTCGCTAAAGTTTCCGGGTCTACTAATATAGTATTTCTTTTCGAAGTCTTCAGTGTAATTCCATTCATTAAATCACTAAGATTTGGCTCTTCTCCGATGGCAGGAATTAAATTATCTATTTCTATGTCAAATTCAGATCCTTCAATAGGGACAGGTCGTCTTCTTCCGCTTTCGTCGTAGTCCCCTAATTTCATTTTTATGCATGTCAGACCGGTGATTTTTCCATTCTGAGAAACAATCTTAACGGGGGCGGATAAAAATATAAATTTGATTCCTTCTTTAAAGCCTTCTTGAACCTCCTTTTTTATAGCGGGCATTTCATCGACCGTTCTGCGATAAATGAGAAATACTTTACTTCCCAGACGCCATGCAGTTCTTGCTGCATCGATAGCACAGTTTCCGCCTCCGATAACGGCAACCTTTTCACCAAGATTAACCTTTTTACCGGATTTCACGTCCTTTAAAAATTCCAGGGAATCGATAACTCCTTCTTTATTCTCTCCTTTAATACCTAATTTCAAGCTTTTATGTGCTCCTACCGCTATAAATATCGCTTTGTAACCCTGTTGAAGCAGGTCAGTAATCGTTAAGTCATTCCCGATAGTCATCCCGCTCTTAATTTTAACACCCAGCTGGGTTATATTTTTTAGTTCAAAATCCAAAATATTTTGAGGCATTCGAAATTTGGGAATTGCCGCTGACAGCATTCCACCGGCTGTTTGTGAGGAATCAAAAACTGTAACTTCATATCCAGATTTGGTTAAATCATAAGCAGCGGTAAGTCCTGCCGGACCTGCCCCGATTACGGCGACCTTCTCTGAGTATTTAGGTTTAACCGGTTTTGGGGATGCAAATCCATTATTAAGTGCTGTTTCAGAGACAAACCTTTTTAGTCCCTTGATAGTTATTGGCTCTTGAGTAACGCCCGATTGACACCTGTCTTCGCAGGGATGATGACAAATAAAGCTGGTGGTAATAGGAAAAGGATTATTTTTCCTTATTGTTTCGAAAGCATTACTGTATTGATTTTTAGTTATTTGTGCAACAAAAGCCGGAATTTCTGTATCTACAGGGCAATTATATTTGCATGGAGTAAATATAATATCCCTGCATATCATTGCAGGACATTTTTTGTATTTTATATGCTGTGCGTACTCGTCCCGAAAATATCTCAAAGTACTTATTACAGGATTCGAAGCGGTTTTTCCCAGACCGCACGAGGACGTGTTTTTAATAAAATATGCCAATTCTTCCAAAAGTTGTAAATCTTCAGCCGTTCCTTTCCCATCGGTTATTTTGGTTAGTATATCCAGCATCCTTTTCGTTCCGTCTCTGCATGGTGTACATTTACCGCATGATTCACTTTGGGTAAAAGTCAGAAAATATTTGGCAATATCCACCATACAGGTATCCTCGTCCATTACCACCATTCCTCCTGAGCCCATCATTGACCCCGCCTCTGTCAGGCTCTCATAATTTATCGGCATGTTAAATAATTCAGCGGGTATACATCCTCCAGAAGGGCCACCGGTTTGGACTGCTTTTATTTTTTTGCCATCCGGAGCTCCACCACCCATCTTGTAAATGATCTCTCCCAAAGTAACACCCATAGGAACCTCTATTAGTCCTGTATTATTTATCTTTCCGACCAAAGAAAAAACTTTCGTTCCCTTGCTTTTTTCAGTTCCTATTTCCGAAAACCATTTAGCTCCTTTAAGTACAATTGGAGGGATATTTGCCCATGTCTCAACATTATTAATATTGGTGGGTTTATTATCGAACCCTTTTTGCACCGGGTAAGGCGGTCTTGATCTGGGCTCACTCCGTTTACCTTCAAGTGCAGCCAAAAGCGCCGTCTCCTCTCCGCAAACAAAAGCACCCGCACCTCTATGGACTTGAATGTCGAATTTAAAACCCATATCCAGAATGTTTTCTCCCAGAAGACCATATTCCCGCGCCTGTTCTATAGCAATTAATAAACGTTTATAGGCGAGGGGATACTCATTTCTGATATAAATAAAACCTTGATGCGCACCGATTGCCCATGCTCCGATAGTCATACCTTCTATTACTGAATGGGGATCTGATTCTAAAATGCTTCTATCCATGAAGGCGCCCGGGTCTCCTTCATCTGCATTGCAAACAATGTATTTCACTTCATCCTCAGCCTCTGAAGTCAACTCCCACTTAAGACCGGTCGGGAATCCCGCTCCTCCTCTGCCTCTTAAGCCGGATTCTTTCACTTCTTTTATTACTTTTTTAGGAGTCATTTCCGTCAATGCTTTAGCAAGGGCGGCATATCCGTCTCGGGAGATATATTCATCTATATTTTCCGGATCGATCAAACCTCTGTTCCTTAAAGCAATGAGACGCTGGTGTTTGAAAAAAGGAATATCATCCAATCTTGGAATTGGTGAAACCTCTTCGGGAGGAGTAAACATGAAATCGGGAACAGGTCTTCCCTTCAAAAAGTGTTCTTGCACTAAATGAGGAACTTTTTCTTCTGTAATCATATGGTAAAATATTCTCTCAGGATGGACGACAACAACAGGTCCATTAGCACAAAAACCATTGCAGCCTGTGGTAATCACTTTAATTTCATTTTCCAAGCCGTGTTTTAAAATCTCCTTATTCAAGGCTTCCTTCATTAAAAAGGATCCGTTTGAAACACACCCCGTACCGGAACATACCATTAGATTTGACCGATAAGTTTCCATTTTACCCTCCAAATATGAATATCATTTATTTATATTGTTTATAAATATTGTTAACAATATAGTAAAAAAATTTTCAGTTTCTTTGAGTCAAAATGTCTTCTAATGTTATCGAATGTAAAAATTTCTCATGGATTTCCCTTAATTTAATCCATATATCCTTTGTAAGACAATCATTATTTTTATCGCATTTTTGGGGCTTGTTTACATGACCGGTTGGATCAAATTGACCATCAAGCGCTTCAACAATTTCCCCTAATTTAATTAAAGAGGGTGGTCTGTTCAAAATATATCCCCCTTCTGGTCCGCGAAAAGAACTAACAAGACCGGCTGATTTTAAGATCAGTAAAATATTCTCTAAATAAGCTTCACGAATATCCTGTTTTTCTGATATTTCTTTTCGTTTTACTGGCTTTTTATTATAATTTAGGGCTAATTCTATGATAGCTCGTAGTCCGTATATAGTCCTCGTTGTAATTTTCATGTCGATTCATAAGGCTCTGTATCGGTCGTAAGAAAAACAGCCTCAGGTAGAGAAATCAGCAAAATCATATCTACTTGACTACCTAAAACAATATAATAAAAAAATATTAATTGTCAAGTAATTTTGTAAACTTTATTAAAAGTTTGAAAAAATTTCACAAGTGTAATATTACGAATTTAACTTGACTTTGCCATAATACATTGATAAATTATTAAGAATTATAGAAAATAGGTGGTTAGTTTAAGGTATTACTTCATGGCAGCACAAAAAAACAATGCTCCTGCAGCCATGTCACGGAGCAGTGCACGTCGGAGAAAGCCTGTTTTGAATGATGAAATATCATCTCTCATACAGGCTTTTGAATATTTTGCCGAAAGCACGGAAAAACTCCGTGAATCCTATGATTTACTCCAGGAAAAGATTTCAGCGCTGGACTTGGAACTCGAAAAGAAGAATGAGCAGCTTGACCTGAACCTGCGCAGGATGGATTCTATTCGAAACCATCTTGAAAATATCCTTGAAAGCATGAGCATGAGTGTTGTTGTTATCAACCTCGATGGGAACATTTCAATTTTCAACCGTGCTGCTTCCGAACTCACTGGCTTTACTGCAGAATCGGTTATGGGAAAACCGTATACCGAGTCTATCGGTAAGAAAATCCCGTTTGAGTCCACACCCTTACATACGCTGCAAAAAGGAGTTAAACATAACAATAAGGAAAAAGAGATTTACTCAAAGACCGGTAAAACGATTCCTGTCGAATACAGCACCTCGTTAGTAACCAATGCACACGGCGAGATACTGGGTGCCGTGGAAATGTTTAGTGATTTGCGGAAAATTAAAGTGCTCCAGGAAGAAGTCCAGCATACCCGTACATTGGCAGCCCTTGGTGAGATGGCAGGTAATGTCGCACATGAATTACGCAATCCGCTTGGAGGTATAGGCGGATTTGCGGCACTCCTGGAGCGTGACCTCGATGTCGATGACCCGCGGCGTAAACTCGTTCAAAAAATTATTGAAGGTGTTGCACGTTTAAATAGTACTGCTACTAATTTGCTTGTATATACACGACCCGTGCGTATTAAGAAACGTCCTGAAAATATTGTTCAGGCAGTAGATGATGTTTTGTCTTTAGTACAGGTTGAGCTTGAGCAGGATGAAAGCAATATAAAATTGAAAAAATGCTATAAAATTGATTCGCTTGAAGTGCTCATCGATCCCGAACTCCTGCAGCAGGTAATATTAAATGTTGTAAAAAATGCCGTTCAGGCTATGTCTTATGAAGGCGAACTTGAAGTCGGCATAACCGATGTGAAAAATAAAGACCGCGTGGAAATCTTCGTGAAAGATTCAGGTACAGGAATACCCGAAGAAGATATAAAGAAGCTCTTCCTGCCGTTTTTTACTACGAAAGCGGACGGTACCGGTCTGGGGCTATCGATAGCAAAAAAAATTGTCGATGCCCATAACGGCACTATTACTGTAGATAGCTCTAAGACCGGCGGAACCATCTTCCGTATCAGTTTCCCATATTAATATGCTGAAGAGGAATGTATATGGACAAAAAGAAAATTTTGATTATCGACGATGATTCTTTGATGCGGGATTTCTTGACAGAAACGATAATCCGTATGGATTATGATGTCATAGCGGCGCAAGATGGGGAAACGGGAATCAAACGATTTAAAGAAGATGAATTTGAACTTGTGATAACGGATATACGGATGCCGGATATTTCCGGCATGGAAGTTTTGAAGCATGTAAAAGCGGTAAAGCCCGAAACAGCCGTGGTGATGATGACCGCATACGGTACTATAGATAATGCCGTAGAAGCTATGAAACAGGGCGCCTTTGACTACATTACAAAACCGTTCTCTGCAGATGCGATTGAGATCGCCGTTAATAAAGTATTTAAATACCTTGACCTGGAACAGGAAAACCGCAATCTCAGGAAAGAAATTGACGGCATTTACGGTTTCGACCAGATAGTCGGTAAAAGTACAAAGATGAAAAAAATATTTGAAATTCTCGAGTCTGTTGCAAAAAGTTCCGCAACGGTGTTTATTCAGGGTTCCAGCGGCACCGGTAAAGAATTGGTGGCACGTGCAATACACTATAACAGTACCCGTGCCGGTAAACCGTTCATTAAAACAAACTGTGCGTCATTACCGGAAGGATTGACGGAGAGTGAACTGTTTGGTCATGAAAAAGGAGCTTTCACCGGCGCTATCAGGACACGAAAAGGCAGGTTTGAGGTGGCAGACGGCGGGACAATTCTGCTTGACGAAGTAAGCGAAATGAGTTCTGCTTTACAGGCAAAACTCCTGAGAGTGCTCCAGGAAAAGGAATTCGAACGCGTGGGAGACCACACAAGCATAAGCGTGGATGTGAGAGTCATTGCTACTACCAACCGCGACATAAAAGAAGAAATAAAAAACGGAAGATTTCGGGACGACCTCTACTACCGTTTAAATGTTATCCCTATTGTTCTTCCGCCGCTGAAAGAACGAAAAAAAGATATACCCCTGCTGGTTGACCACTTCATAAATAAATATAATACTGAGCATAATAGAAATGTTAAGTGTGTTACCGACGAGGCGATGGAATTATTAATGCGTCTGGATTGGCCCGGTAACGTTAGAGAGCTTGAAAACCGTGTCGAACGCGCCGTCATTATGTCCAAAGGTGGTATACTGGAGCCGAAACTTTTCGTTTTTGAGGATGATGATTTTGATTTCTTCAAGCAGTACGAATCCGAGGATACGAATCTGACGCTGTATGAAATGGAAAAGCATTTGATCTTCAAGACCCTTCGTCAGCATGATAATAACCGCACAAAAACCGCAGAATCGCTTGGTATCAGCGTCCGTACTCTCCGCAATAAATTAAATGAATACAAAGCCAAAAACGAAATCGATCCCACTTTGGCAGGTGAGCTGTATTCGTAGAATGTATGTAATATTTTGACAGGATTAACATGATAAACAGGATATGAAAGTCTATTTTATTCTATTTATCAATCATTTCCGGCATCCGGCTGGGCACGAGAATAATTTTCCAAAGTTTTAAAAAATAATATTATTTCCTGAGTAATGATAAATCAACAACCTGGAGGTAAATATGAAGTACATTATTCAATTATATTTATTGTTTTTTGTGTTCAATATCTCCTATGGTCAGGAATTCGAGACCTATACTATAAAGATCGAAGACGGTAAAAAGATCATAGAGAATAAAGAGCCTCTCTATAAATATCAAAAAGTTGGTCTATTTTATTACAGGCAGATCGGAGAAGTGGAAGGAACCAATGATAATTACCAGTTCTTTTACCCGGCTTATGTGGCGATTGACAGTAAAGATAATCTATACGTCGGTGAGACAGGAAGTATACGAATTCAGAAATTTGACAAAGATCTTAATTATATCAGGACTATAGGCAGAAGAGGTCAAGGACCTGGAGAATTCGAAAAATGCGGTGAATTTTTAATACAGCGTGATACGCTGTATGTCGTATC
>Ga0111191_1039_pt1 | contig 13583 bp, 9 predicted proteins | sample DeeMarSWOR324_28_FD_80363 | JGI IMG/M metagenome (GOLD analysis project Ga0111191, IMG submission 80363) | bacterium SM23_31 | reverse complement strand
CGGGATAAGACAGGAGAATAACCTCTTTACCGAGCCGGCGTCCGGTATTGTAGAATTCCAGACCCTGGTGCCAGTCGACCGAGCCGTCATCCGTGCCGTGAAGTATTAAATACGGAGTTGTAATATTTTCAGCCTGATGCACCGGTGATTGACTCTGGTACAATTTCAAATCCTCCCACGGGTTTATACCCATACGCACCTGCCCGCTCTCCATTATGCCGTGCTGATTACTGCCGGAACTTTTGTAAAGCTCGTTATAAAAACTCACCAGATTTGTAACCGGCGCACCTGTAACTACGCAAGCAAACATATCGGTATGTGTTAAGATAAAGGACGTTTCATAACCTCCCCAGCTGTGACCCTGAATACCAATATGTTCAGGATCAGCGTAACCAAGCTCGATTACCCTTTGCACGGCATTCGTAACACAATCCAGTGCAGAGGAGCCCGGCTTCCCGGTTGTATAAACTATGTCCGGCATGAGAACAAGATATCCGTCGCTGGCGTACGTTGACATATGGGGTCTGTCATCATACGTTGGCATTGAATACTGATGATGGCGAGACGACATTTTTTCGTAAAAATAGACCAGCATGGGATATTTTTTGCCGTATTCATACCCTGCAGGCAGGGTCAAAGTTGCCTGCAATTTAACATTATTGTTGTTCTTATAGTCTATCAGCATCCTCCTACCCCAGACGTATTCCGCCTGCTGCGGATTTGCGTCGGTCACCAGCCGTGGATTAGTGAACACCGCATCACTGACATAATAATTTGGAAAGTCGACGAATGTCTGCATAGTGAACATGAACTTATCGGCATATTTCGCTTTTGTCGGTCTGCCGATACTTTTATCCTCAAAAATAAGATTTTGCGGTACGTCTCCAATTCTCAACGAATAATAACCGGATTTTTTTGTCCATTCGCCATACGCAGATAGTAAAAGCGGGTTTAACGTATCAATAAAGCGCTCTTCCGGGTCCGTTCTGACATATCTGAAGCGAATCTGTTCTTTCTCGCCCATACCGCCTGTAATATTTTTTGCTATACCGCCCCCTAAAGGAAGACTCCAGATGTCAAATTTGTGGTTAACCAGAACAGCCGTACCGTCTTTTGTCCATCCTGCCAAACCATAAGAAGGTTTCTCATACGGATGGTCATCATCTTCATTTACAAAGCTTACTGTCGCGCTTTTTGACAGGTTTGTTGTTTCTCCCGATTGAATATTATAAACCCAAAGCTGCTTATCTTTCAAATAGAGAAACCATTTGCTATCCGGTGAGAGACCCATTGAACGGCCAAGTGTCTTCACGATTAATTTTCTTCCACCGTTGGATAGATCAACTAAATAATAATCAGCTTGACTCCCGCTCCATGAAACATCGGTTTGATAGGGAGTTCTGTCCTGTCCTATACCCCATTTTCCATCCTGTGAAAGGGTTATGGAACGCATTTTTTCATCCGTGAGTTTTACAAACCGCAGGTTATTTATATTCAAAACAGCCCGGTATGTAAAATTTCTATCGGAGTTTGCCCGGCGCATTTGTACAGATTGAATCTGTTCATCTTTCCAGTGCCAGACATCGACATTAGCTACAGGGTCTTTACTTTCTTCCGGTTCTTTCTCCTGTTCCTTAATTCCAAAAAATATTCTGGAATTATCTTCACTCCAGGTGATTGAGGCTTTTTCGCTTAGAACCATATTACTCGGGAAATATGAATCTTTTGAAGGATTATATTTAATGATTGTCTGTTTATCTTCCGATAAACCTGTAACAATAATAAGGATATTGTCCTTTTGAGTAAATCCTTCATTTTCCCTTCCACTCAACACGCCAAGGGCGGTGCCATCTTTACTCCATGATAAACGAGCATAATCCGAATTTCCGGAATCCAGCACCTGCCGTAAACCATTAGTCAGGTTGATAATACACATCCCATTACCGGTTTTCTCAGCCGCATCGATTGTGTACGCAAGCAACTTTCCAGATTCATTCAACTGAAAATCGCCCACGTTGCCGATATTTTCATAAAATCCGGTTCCCAAATTATATAAAATAAGGTCGGTTCCGTTATGTTTTGCATCCGGGTCGGATTTCGGTTTTTTAACAATAAAGTGTATCGAATCTTTGGAGAAACTGATAGATGAAGCATTATCGAACGTATGTATATCTCCGGTAGAAAGATTCCGAAGCTCTGCCGTATTCTTTACCGGTTTGTTCTCTTTTCGCAATTTTTCTGCTTCCGATTCAGGCGGGCTTACAATATATGCAACCCACTGCGAGTTGTCCGAAAATACCGGACGGGAGCCGCACGAAACCTCAATAACTTCATCCGTATTAAGGTTTTCTATAAAAAACGTAACGTCGCCCTCATTAGGATTATATCCATACGTTATCCAGTTACCGTCGGGTGAAATAGATGCTGAAGCGATGCGATTCCATCTTCCGTAATCATCCAGAGTCAGCACCGTCTTGCCGCTTTGAGCGGAAACATTCACCACATAGACAAATGCAAAAAAGATTGTTAAAAACAGCAGCAGTTTCCTGTTAATTCTCATAGTATTTCCTCCTTTTACTGCATTGTATAAAAATTATTAATTACCTAAAGTAATAATTTAAGTGGTTCTATTATATCTCTCTATGGTAATAAGTTATGGTTTTCAATAAAAGCATATTGCGTTTTAATAGAGCCGGATTTGAAAATTGAATAATTCGGAATTAATTTGGTTCTATTCACTGTAATAAAGCATTTTTCCCGAGACAAATTTATCCAATATACAATGTTAATTCCCAAAATACAATATTAAATCCCTGAAAGAAAGGCAAAGACTAAATAATCATTACAGGCTAATAAAAATCGGAGAAAAAATTCATGGAAGGTCTAATGAAGGGCGGTTTTACACCAATTGTAAAGGTTTAAAAAGTCTGTTTGCGGTCAAATTTCATTAGAGTATGCTATATAAAAAAGGCGGTTATAATCCGCCTTCCTTTGAAGAAACCACCTGTTTGAATGAAACACCAATAATTAAACTACACTCACCTATATTATCGGATATTGCGCTATTCGGCTTTAATTTAGGGTTACTAAATTACAGATTAATTAAGGACATCATCATTTATAATAGTAGCTATGACATAGTTTAGAAAGGGCACGGAAACCGTGCCCCTACAATCAAGGTTGTCGGTCTATTTTAAATAATTCCCTATTGCGAGGTCAATACAACCTTTTTCGCTTTATAAGGTACTCGGATAATGCCTTGTCAAGCTCGGTTTCCGTATTCATTAAAACATAATCTATCCTGTTTTCGCGGCAGAATTTTTGATAAAAATAGAGCATATCTTTAACCTGCCGACGGTAATCACGGCGAATGTGCCACGGCAGGGTATTTATCTCTTCACCGGTCTCAATGTCCAGGAAGACAGATTCCTTGTTAAAAGCGAATGAGACCTCATACGGGTCAAGAATATGAAAAAGCAGGACTTCATGTTTTTTATGACGGAAATGTTTCAATCCGGAAACAATTTTATCAGGCACGTCAAACAGGTCTGAAATGATTATAACAAGCCCCCTTCTTTTAATTTTCTCCGCTAACAAATGAAAAGCGGGACTGACATTGGTTTTACCCTGTGGTTCAATGTTTTCAATTTCCCGTAGAATGTGGATAAGATATGTCTGCACAGACCTGGGAGGAACATACTTAAGTATTTTATCTGAAAAGAGTGCTAAACCGACGGAATCACGCTGTTTAAGCATGAGATACGTCAGCGAAGCAGCAAGGTATGAGGCATATTCGATTTTCGTTACCTTGCCCGAACCGTATAGCATTGAACCGCTCACGTCCAGAAGAATGTAGCTTTTCAGGTTTGTTTCTTCTTCGTATTGCTTGACGTAATACCTGTCTGTTTTTCCCAGCACTTTCCAGTCAATGTGCTTGATTTCATCACCGGGCATATACTGCCGGTGCTCGGCAAATTCGACACTGAAGCCGTGGTACGGGCTTTTATGCAGACCGGTAATAAAACCTTCGACAACAAGGCGCGCCCGAATTTCAAGATTGGAAAGACGGGAGAGTGTTTCCGGTTTTAGAAATACTTTTGTATTTTTCATAAAAATTAACCGCAGAGTTCGCAGAGAAAATAAATGAATAATGAAAAATTTAAAATGCAAATTGCAAATTGCAAATTGCAAAATTAAAAACAAGATTTCATAGAAGTATATTTTCAATCTGAATAATAGCAATTTTAACTACAGAGGACGCAGAGATCATAATTAAATAAATGTAAAGTGAAAAGTGAAAAATATAAAAAGCTGACGGCTGATGGCTGACCGCTGAAAGCTAAAAGCTAACAGCTAATAGCTAATAGCTGCATTTATAATTTAACCTCATCAAACAATTTTTCAATTATCGTCAGTGCATCGATTCCTTCGGCTTCCGCATTAAAACTCGTTACAAGCCTGTGACGGATAACGGGTCGCGCAACCATTTTTACGTCCTCGATATCAGGAGTCGGGCGCCCGTCAAGGATAGCCCGTGTTTTGGCTCCGAGAATGAGATACTGTGAGGCACGCGGACCGGCTCCCCAGCTTATCCACTCTTTTATAAATTCCGGCGCTCCGTCATGATCCGGGCGGGTCATGCTCACAAAAGAGACTGCATAATCAACAACGTTGTCCGCAACCGGCACACGCCGTATTAAATCCTGGAATTCGATAATTTCCTCTGCGCCCAAAACCGTTTTTATGTCCGGTTCATACGCGCTTGTAGTAGTTTTGACAATTTCTTTTTCTTCGTCGGAAGTTGGATAATCCATCCAGAGGTTGAACATAAACCTGTCGAGCTGCGCCTCCGGGAGCGGGTAGGTTCCCTCCTGCTCTATCGGATTTTGCGTCGCCAGCACAAAAAAAGGCTCGTCAAGCGTATAGGTCTCTCCCGCTACAGTTACTTTATGTTCCTGCATAGCCTCTAAAAGAGCGGACTGCGTTTTTGGCGGCGTGCGGTTGATTTCGTCTGCAAGAATAATATTCGCAAAGACCGGACCCTTAACGAATTTAAATATTTTCTGCCCCGTGGTTCTGTCTTCCTCGAGAACTTCCGTTCCGGTAATGTCCGACGGCATCAAATCTGGCGTGAATTGAATACGGCTGAATTCCAGTTCGAGCACCTGTGCTAATGTCTGTATCAATAGGGTCTTGGCAAGCCCCGGGACACCGATAATCAGGCAGTGTCCTCTTGCCAGCAGGCAAATCAAGAGCTGCTCGATAATGTCAAGCTGCCCCACAATCCGCTTTCCCAGTTCGTTTTTTATGTCATTATATGCCTTTTTAAGCAGTTGAACTTTTTCCAAATCATCAACTTTTGAAAGTTTTTTGGTCATTACGCCTCCGTTTTCAAACCTGAAAATCCGGTTTTATGAAAGTTAAACGCCATATATAACCGGTATTCTCCATAAAATTTATAAAGTTTCAAATCATTTCCCATACACCGCCGGGTCGATTTTGTATTTTTCGATTATTGAAAATCCTTCTTCGTCTCTTCCAGTTTTGTATGCATATCCATTCTTAATAATGTAAGGTATTACTGAAAAATAAGCAGAGTGCAAATATTTTTCTTGTTTCATATCGAAAACGTCAACAAGTGATTCTCCGGCTTCGTTTTTCTGCATAGTGAATGCAAAAACATAATACCCGTCAACTAACAATTTTTGAACAGATGCATAGTATTTACGCTCGCTGAGAAGTTCTTTAACAACTCGTGCTATTTCTCCAGCTTTTGGTGGACTATATCCTTCCCCGCCGCTATTAAGTACCGAGTCCGGAATAACAATCGGATTATACGGTTGTGATATTTCTTTATCCTTAAACGATTCCAAAGACAGAATATGAAGAGTATAACATGGTTCTCCACGCTCATTTAATTCTAACGGTCCTGAATTAATATAGATAATTATTCTATCTGGCAGTACATCCCAGGTAAAATCTCCATACCACCAAGATGCAAACAACATTCCCTCCTGATCAAAAAACTCTCCCCATTTTTCAAATTGTTTTATAATAAACATCGTGTCTGCATTCTCATAATACAATACGTTATACCCCTCACTTTGATCTCTATCGTATAAATCTGATGTACTTAGTACTCTTTCATTAATATCAAGCGAAAAACCCTTTTTTAATTCCTGAAAATTGCGTCCTATATTCTCCCAATAGTATTTACTTTCAGAAATAGATTTATATTTTACTTCTCTAAATACTCTATTCCCGGTATAATTGACACTTTTAATAAATTTATCATCCGAGCTAAAAATATTAATCCTATCCATACCTATCCACGATTTATTGTATACTGTTAAATACCCTGAAGGACTTATCGTAGGTATTCCAGCCATATAGAATTCACCAGGTCCTAAACCACTTCCGCCAATCAGTTTTTTATGATTTCCATTACTGTCATATACCTTTACACAACTTTCATCCGTAACATAAATATCTCCTGAATCGTTTACCGCTATCCCTCCATATAGAAAAGGTTCTACTAATAAGAACTCTTCAGGCAGTTTTGTTTCATCAGAACCAAAGGCGAGTTCATACTTCAGAACGTTCGGTAAAATGACTTCCGGTTCTATGTAGCGAAATTCCGGTTCCTCTGTGCAGTACAAAAAAATAGAGAGCAAAAGAAATGAAATGTATACAAGCAAGTTACGCATTATAAATACCCCTTATTAATTTACATAATATTTTTTAAATCTCATTTTCCATACACCACCGGATCAATGCGGTATTTATGTAATTCAACTCCATGGATACAGACAATACTCACTGCTTCCCCGGTCTGAAAAACCGAAACGTAGTATCTTTAACATCTAAAACACCCTTTCCCTTCCCGTCGATATCCACCCAGGACCACGGGTGTTCACCGTAAATAAGCGCACGCTCCAGGAGCGTGACAGGTTACCATTTCAACTCACCTCCCGTTAAATCAAGTAGCACTGTTTTAACATCTGCATCACTCCACATATCACTCGAATTAATAGTATCGAGAAATTGTGTTTTTCCATCCACGATTACGGATACAAATTTACCGCCGAACATGCTGAATGTGTTTGTTATTTCTAAGTCCCAACGATTCCATTTAAGCACGTGATACCAACACGGTGAATAACTGCCAGCATAGCATAAAGAGTTGCTGCCGTTATTCTCTATATCGGCGATACAGACAAGAAAACCACTCGGGACCAAATTTGAAACACTAAATCCATAACTATGCATATCATCCCAGGTTATAGCGATTGTTTCCTGTTGCATTTCAGCGATACAGAGATAATAATCTCTTGTATCACCCTCCATATCATTAAAACGCTCATTATAACCAAAAAACACCAGTTCATTTCCCTTATCATTATCGATATCACCTATAAGCGCGTCACCGGTATAATACGGAAAATCCTTATGGTATTTCACATAACTCTTTTCATTATTATTGAATTCAAATATATCTACACCCTTTAGATAAAATGAAATGATGTCATCCTGACCGTCATTGGTAATATCACCGGTTAACCATATTCTTTCATTGTTAAATTTCGAATCATTTTCCCTGTCTATTGGGTCGGATATTCTGGCATACGATTCCCACCGGTTACCGGTAAAGGTATATATTTCAAAACCTGAGTCATCCCTGATTATAAGGGATTCCTGCGTTTCCCCCGGAAGCCGTATGAATTTGAAGGTATTATACTGGTAATCAAACGTTGTTGTCCTTAATACAACGTTCTCAGGCATAGCGCCTTCATAGACAAGTTTAAAATCATTAATGCCCTGAGCATAAACGGCAGATTGAACCGAAATGAGTACTACAAGAAGGATTATTTTCGCTATGAGGCATTTTCTTATCGACGCAGCCATACGTCACACTCCTTTTTATTCACTTTCCATACACCACAGGATCAATGCGGTATTTTTCGATTACGGGGAATACTGCCTTCATCACCGCGCATAAACCTCCGGCGGGAGGGAGTATACCTTTACCACTCTGAATCCCTCCGTATTAGAACCAATGGTATATATGTTCCCCTTTTTTATCGATTCAATATAACCGGTCTCCTGTGTTAAAATATCCACCGTACGTAAAAAACGCCTCTTTTCAATGTCGAATACGTCAAACCGGGTATAGATTTCATCTGCTGAATGTTTTAAATGAACGTAGAGCATTGCGCCATCCGACCTTATTTTACCGAATGGTTCCCTGAACTTAAATTGTTCCTGATATAGTTCATTCATTTTATTAATAGCATGTCGTGGAATTCTCGACATCACCGGATCGGGAGTGACTACCGGGATCGGTTCGGTTAAGACAGGGTGTTGAATCTCTGCCCGTTCACCGGTTGATAGATTAAAAGTATGAATTGTGTAGAAAAATCCGTTTTCATCCTGAATGACGTCATTACGGGAATGAGAATAGACAACGACCTCAGGAGATGCCATATCCCAGGTAAGGTCGCCTACGTGATTAACCGACGTTCGATAAATTTCTGGGCTTAATCCAATTATCTTATCATAGGTAGCTATGGTTGTCTTTTCTTCGCCACGATAATATGCGAGAGTTTCCACGGTGTGGATGTATTCTCCATCATCACGCCCTTCTGCCTCGATACCGACGTAACTCGTATCGCTTAATACGGCAATCTTCAAATTAGAGCCTTTAAACATCCCCAGTGTTTCGTATTTATTAGGAAATGTCTCAAGAAACTTATGATCGGGCTTATAAACGTTGAATGTGGCTTTTGAACCCAAGCTCCTTTGAGCAGCCGTATATCCGGCAGGACTTACGTTAACAGGCACACCTATCCCCATAAACATACTGTCAAACTCACCCGGTCCCTGCCCCGGACCACCCATAATTGCCCGTGCCGTACCGTCAGGATTGTAAACCTTAATCTTTTGCTCATCGAATATATACACACCCCTCACTATCGACGTCCAAGCAGTCAAATGGGGGTCTCGCGAGCAGGTACTCATCCGGCAGATTATCCGCGCCGAATTCAAACTTGAAAATCGGCTCAACTTTTAATATCTCTTGGGGCGGCGTTTCAATTTCATCGATGGAATTAGAATTGCAATTAAAAAGCAACAAAAAAACGAGAATTGACATACGAAACAGTCTCATTCCAATACCCCCTTTCAAAAAATTTAACTTACTTAAATTACTCTTATAAATTTTGATCTCGTTATATATTAAACAACTAATTTCACCCCCAATCCCGCGTAGCGGGATGGGGTGCCACCCAAACACTTTTATAAATGTTATAACACAAATATACAACCGGTATTCTCCATAAAATTTACAAATTTTCACCTCATTTCCCGTACACCGCCGGGTTGATTTTGTATTTTCTGATCTCTGCAAATTCGGTTTGTGTAGTCATTTTTAATTGGTAAGCATAACCGTTTCTAATGACGTAGGGATAAAACGGGAATTCTATCGTAGTTACGTATTGACAGTTCTCCAGATCAAAAACCTCAGCCGGAACACGAAGTGGATCTCTTTGTACTGATTCAGATAACATGTTCGGGAAAAGGAACGCATACCTTCCTTCGACTTTGACGATTTTTACCGCAGCATAGTACTTTTTCTCTTTATAAACGCGTGCCTTATCTATATTGAATTGATCAAAGGGATTTCCTTTGCGGGGTGGAGCAGTAGTCATTCTCTCTGGAAATTCCACCGGCGTGAATTCCCGGGTTGCACTGATATCTTTCCCGTTATCGAGCGAAAGAACATGTATGGTATAATATGAACCTTTTTCTACGTCGAAAACATCTTCATCTGCATTCTGATAAAACAGTCTTTTACCGGGAAGGGCCTCCCAGTGGAGTTCGCCTTCCGGGTACGCCGTGCTACCATACATAAGAAGTATCTTCTTCTCCAGAATATGCGTAATAGTTCTGCCGTTATCATACAGAACTCTCCAGTAATATTGAGCCTCTTGGTCTGATCCGGTTTCCTCAAATACGGCTTCGAAAAGCAGCTTATCCCTGTCCAGCGGAATAAATTTTGTCATTCTGCTCATATTTTTGCGTTCGAGATTGTGCTCCTGAAGATATGCATCGATACGGGGATTGTCTTCGATCCTGTTCTTTTTAATAAACATATAGTCGGGTGTAAAAAGGTTATAAAAATCGATGAAACTGCTACTGCCGTAGTAATCCCAATTTGCTATTCCTATACTACTGACATTCGCAGCGAATAGATATCCGGATGGGCCAATATACGGGACAAACCATTTACCAAACTCACCGGGTCCATCACCCCTCCTTCCGACAATCATCTTCTCATTTCCTTTCGAGTCGAATACTTTGATCCTATTTTCGTCAATAACAAGGATATCGCCTGAATACGTTACTTCCATTATCTCTGGCTCGGCGAGGAGAAATTCTTCCGAATGTTCATCCTCAGGACCGCCTATGGTTAACTCCAACGTAAGCACATCGGTCAGCGGCGGCTGAATTTCCGCAATCTGAACATCAACATCTGAGCTGCAATTAAAAAACGAAAGAAAAATAGACAGGCAAATAATCGATATACCTTTAAGGAAGGATAGTAAGGTTTTCATAGCAACCTCCGAAAAAATTATATATACGATGTAATATCAACATTTTTATAACCTTAAGCAAGGATTTTTTAAATAATTCAGGAATTGGGCACAGTGAAAGAAAAGGATTAATTTTTACTTGTAAAGCATAATCCAAATATTTATAAATAAACCATATAATGCAATTTATGTTGAATATTGTTTTAAGATATTGGTATTATTTTTTGTGTGACAGGATATTAGCATTATTTTTCTCGTTTCAAGCCGGAGATGTGGAGCTTGGGTAAATAACCGTATAGACATAAACAGGGCATTTTTGCCCGTATTAATTACACTTTGAAATTTTAATGTGTTTAATAATTTTACAACAATCTCTTAATTTGTTGGGAAAATTACTTTAATTTACTTGATTAATTCATAAATTCCGCCTGTCATACCCCGAGCACTCGGGGCATCTAAAAAAGATCCTGAATCCCGCTTAGCGGGACAGGATGACAGGTCAAGGTATTTCATATAAAAATTAACAACTTACGACATTAAACTATACTATTTATGAATAATCCAGGTTTAATGATAGATTGAATATTTATACTAATTTTATTAATAATAAAATCATGACCAATTATCGGGGATATATATGGAACAGCTATCCGGATTAACAGAATATCTACGTAAAAATTACAACAATTCAGTCTTTGATAAAGCCTTAAGTTCCAAAGAATTTTTGGATATTTACCTGCACGGGTATCGTACAATCAGAGCTAAGATCTTAGAGAATCCAACGTACGACCTCAAAATCAAAATTGACGATCAACCAGAAGAAATTATTCCCAAAATCAACATTAAATTTATCCATTTAAGTGAAATATCCACATTGGTTACGCCGCTTATCAAAGTTAATAATAAAATAAGGGAGCATAAATTTCCCCCCATTCTATCTCCAGTAAACAGATACCATATCAAAAATAAATCGCTTTTCCCCTTGATGAAGGAAAGAACAGTAGTCTTTTTTACTCTGCTTGAGGGGGAGACCATCAGAGGTATAATTTCCGAATTCAGCAAATATGATGTTACGGTTTACCTGAAAGGCGGAATACCTTTAACAATTCTCAGACATAGTGTATATGACCTTAGAGATAAAAAAGGACGCTGTTTTCTTAAATCCTTCCAACAAAAAAGTAAAGACTGGGAAAAGAGCGAACAATTTGTTCAATAAGCTGAGAACACTTTTTGTTTACTCCTGTAAATGAGAAATAATATCAGAACAATAATAATTATTTTCTCCCAGATTTTTTATGACTTTAATTGCTTGTATTTTGAGTAATCGATAATTATATTAAAACGTTAATTAATAGCCGGTGCAGAGAAGTATCTTCATATAATTCACATAATCTAACCCGAGTTTTTCATATCTTTTTAATACAAATTTTACCACAGGAGGTATAATCATGAGCAAGAAACGTTTTACCGTCATTTTTGCGGTAGTCTTTACTTTTACCCTCATGGCTGTAGTGCAGGCAGAGCCGATTAAGTTTGCCCGCTATCCGAACAGCAGCCACGGCAAGATAGCATTCACTTACCACGGTGACATCTGGATCGCCGGCATTGACGGTTCGAATCCCAAACGGCTGACCGACCACATAGCGATGGATGTGTATCCCCGCTTTTCCCCGGACGGAAAGTGGATCGCTTTTAACAGCAACCGTATGGGGAACACCGATGTATGGGTTATCCCGGTAACCGGGGGAGAGCCGCGTCAGCTCACGTTTCACACAACAGGTGATAACATTCAATACTGGACTCCGGATGGACAGGGAATTATTATATCCACAACCCGGGGGGCAAATCCATGGTTCAGCCCGCTTTACATGGTGCCCTTGGACGGGAGTATTCCGCTTCCCATGGATATGGATGCAGGTAGCGCCGGAATGATATCCCAGGACGGTTCCATGGTTGCCTTTAACAGAAACAGTACACGTTACTGGCGTAAACACTATAAAGGCAACAACCAGACCGACGTATGGGTGCAGGACCTCACAACGAAGAAAATAACACAGCTAACCGATACCGACATCGAAGAATTCCGCAGCCACGTTCAGGATGCTTATCCTATGTGGGGTGTTGACGGTATGATTTATTTTCTTTCGGAAAGAGACGGATTTTTTAACATCTGGAAAATATCTCCGGGAGACGGTGCTCCGGTACAGGTTACCTTTCATGAAAAAGACGGCGTTCAATATCCTTCGATCAGTCCTGACGGCACATTGATAACTTATGAAAATGAATTTGATCTCTGGAAACTTTCTATCCCTGACGGAGTACCCGAAAGGATTACGATTGATCTTGATTTTGACATCAAAAAGAACATGGTCGAGTATCTTTCTTCTGAAAACACAGCAGACGGATTCTCCCCTTCGCCCGAAGGTGATTATGCTGCGGTTGATTATCACGGCGAACCGCCGCAAACTTACCGAGCATGAATCAACAAAAGGATCGGTAATTTGGGCGCCGGATTCCAAACAGTTCGCCTATGTCACCGCAAATACGTTATTCATTTATAATGTTGAAACGAACACAAATACCAGATTGGCGTATAACCAAGCCGGCGGTTTCTCAGTGAGGGAATTTTCAAAGGACGGAAAATGGCTGGCTCTTTCCCACAGTGACGCCGATCAGAACTCCGATGTATATCTGTACGATATTACAGCACGGCAGGAGTACAATATCTCCCAAAATCCGTTTCGGGATTCGGGCGGAATCCTTACTAACGACGGGAAAAAAGTTATCTTTACCTCCAACCGTGACAACGGAACAAACCACCTCTTTGTCGTGCCATTGGAAAAAGTCAAGGAAAATCCCAATGATCCGCTGGTCAAGGAACGGCTCAAAAAAGAAGAACAGGAAAAGGGAGAAGAAGAATTCGCAGTAAGCATTGAGATGGACGGAATAGACAGGCGCGCGATACAACTTACGCGGGGAAGCAACGGCGCA
>Ga0111191_1035_pt1 | contig 13655 bp, 13 predicted proteins | sample DeeMarSWOR324_28_FD_80363 | JGI IMG/M metagenome (GOLD analysis project Ga0111191, IMG submission 80363) | bacterium SM23_31 | reverse complement strand
AAAACCTCGACCACCCCATGGGGTGGTTATGGTAAATCTGTTAACGATGTCTTGCTAGACTTTTGATAATTAAAAAGTGTAAACGATGTTATGCTATGTGACAATTAGCCTTTAGCTATTAGCTTTTAGTTTAATTTATTCATGAAAAATTTTGTGAAAATTACACCGCGATAGCACTCCCAAACTTAGCTTTTATTTGTTTTTTTGTGTGTATTTATAAAATACCATATTAGTTTTTAAATCTAAGAATTTGCCAAAGTTTTATATATTTATTAAATAAAGATAAATTATTTAAAGCAAGATCATTTTCAATTTTCTTTTTTTCCAGTTTATCATCTGTATTATTATAAATATCTACTAATATTTCTCTTAATATTTTAACAGCTTTATTCCTTCCTTTAACTTGTGATATAAAAAAAAGAAATATTGGAATAATAATTAAAATCCAATTTGGTGAAAAAGATTGAAAAAATGCAAAAACTATACTTAATGAAAATAAAAGAAAGCATATTAAATCATAGATTTCTGAATGAATTATATAATAATACGGTATCTCAATTGAATATCCAAATCTTTTTAATGTCTTCCAACAAATTAATTTGATTAAAAATAGAAAGTATAATATAGTAAGTACTATATAAGCTATAAAATTTAAAATATTCATCAAAACTTTAGTTTAATTTATTTATGAATTTTGTTTTTGTCATTTTGCACTGCGTGACTATGTTAATGGTTTCGGAAGACATGGAGACCATTACCCTATTATTATGCATTCAAGCTAATGGTTATTTATCTTATAGGTATTAGCTGATAGGTATTAGCCGACATAAAACAAGAGGTATTTTAAACTGATAACCGACAGCTAAAAGCTAAAAGCTAATAGCTAATAGCTAATAGCTACCTCTGAAATTTCCTTATTATCTCGCAAATTTTATTTATTGTTTTATCGAGCGTATTGTTGATAATGACATGGTCATATTGTTTGGACAGCTTTTCTTCAACCGGAACGCGCTGCAAACGCTGTTCAATTGTCTCCGTGCTGTCGGTAAGCCGTTTTGCTAACCGCTCCTTGAGCACATTAAGACTCGGGGCTTTCAAAAAAACAAGAATCGCCTCAGGATAATGCTTTTTAATTGAAAGACCCCCATAAACATCAATGTCAAATATCAACAATCCGGGCTTGCCTGCAGCAGTTACAACACGGGATAACGGCGTTCCGTAATAGTTTCCATGGACTTCTTCCCATTCAAGAAGCTCATTGTTCTTAATCATTCTATTAAACTTTTCTTTCGTGGTAAAATAATAATCGATTCCATCCTGCTCGTCACCTCTTGGCAGCCTCGTAGTAACAGAGAGAGAAAAATGCGAGCCCGGTATTTTTTTTAGAATATTACTTCGAACCGTCGTCTTGCCGGCTCCCGAAAAACCGGATAATACCAATAACGTAGGACGGGTAAGTGCTATTTTTTTATCCTTTTGATTTTCGTGCAGTGTCATGTTATTCGATATTCCGAACCTGTTCTCTCAACCGGTCAATCTCTTCTTTCATCCGGACAACTTCCTGAGAAATTAATACGTTATTACTTTTTGCGCTGATCGTATTTACTTCTCTGTATATTTCCTGCAAGATAAAATCGAGACGCCTCCCTACGGAACTGTTTGAGGAAAGCGATTTTCTAAACATCTTAAGGTGGCTGTCTATGCGTACGATTTCTTCCGAGATATCGAATTTTTCAGCCATTATCGCAGCTTCGGTTTCCAGTCGCTGGGGATCTATCCTGTCAACGTCTTCCAGAACCTTTGATATACGGTTCTTAAGCTGGTTAAAATCGTCTTTATGCCTAATTTTGAATATTTTCCGAATAATTTTTAATAAATTTGAGACGGCGTTCAACCGCTGGCGGAAATCCACTGCGAGGTTGCGCCCCTCTTCGCTCCTGTGCTTTTTTAGTTCCCGAAGCGCCCCTTTCAGTGTTTTCTGTATCAATTTATCGACAAATATGAACTGCTCTTCCGGTACGCTATGGTCAAACAGGTTTTCAATTTTCAACAGGTCTTCCGGTTTTATTGATATCGGAACACCTAATCTCTCTTCGAGCGTGCGAAATGCTTCAAAATACTGCCGTGCAAGCGGAAGGTTGACCGAGACCCGCTCGATCGGTTCATCAAGACTGTTGATGATAATTGTAACATCAATTTTCCCACGGCATATTTGGTTCTGAATAATGTTCTTTAACTTGTTTTCAAGCTCGCTGAACCTGTGGGGTATTCTTACAAATATATCAAGGAAACGGTTATTTAATGAACGCACTTCAACAACAACGTGAAATCCCTTTTCAATTAGCTCATACCGGCTGAAACCGGTCATGCTCGATATCATAAACTCTCCGGCATTATACCTTTGATGATTGTCTGTATTTCAAAGCAAGTATACGGCTGTTAGCTTTTAGCTGAAAATAAAAAATGATAACTTTATTTATCCTAATAATGTACTAAACCTAAAAGGTATAGTCAATTTAATTTTCGTGTTATGAGGAGATGTATACATTTCATTAATAAAAAATGTACAAAATTTATTTTTTTGAAACCTTTTGGCAACAAATTCGTGTAATATAGTAGGTATATTTTTTTTAAAAAAGTATGATATTTCTGTATTTTTAAGGAGGGAATATGCCGTTCAGATCTTGCCGATTTATTTTTTTATTATTTCTTTCCTTTAATATTACTTCACTTCATGCACAGACCGCATAGGAGTATTTCAACCAGGGAATTGAATTAAAAGAACAGGGTAAATTGGATGAAGCGATAGAAGCATTCAAAAAAGCTATATACAAGGACCGCAAGTTTGCCGAAGCATACCATCAACTGGCGCTATGTTATCTGGAGAAACCCAATTCAAACTTAGAACGTGCGATGGATGCAATTATCAATGCGCGCCGCCTGGACTGGGATAACAAGGAATACATTTATACTCTTGCGGATATTTATTTTGCAAAAAATTTTTCGTTTGATGGAAAGTTTTGGCTCAATAAAATATTAAAGGAAGACCCAAACGACCTGCCCGCTCTCAAAAGGCTTGCCGATTATAATTTGAAAGAATATCACATTTATAAATATCGTACTGATAAAATAAATAGACTATTTCACCAAGCCGATTCCTTGTTAGCTCGATCAAACAGGTTATATGATAGGATACTTGAATTGGACCCGAATGACCGCGAAACAATATATAACAAAGCACTGATTTATTTTGATGCAGGCGATATTGATACTTTTATAGAGTATTTAGAAAATATTTTATTCAAGAATGATTACGATAAAGACGCATACTTATATTTGGGTCTTGCATACACCGAAAAAGGCGAACACGAAACAGCCTCGTATTATTATGAAAAAGCGCTGTCACTGATGAGTTCTGAAGAGAGGGCGGTTTTTGAGAATCCGGTGCAAATAGACGCACTTGTGGATGTGGATTACTGGGGCAACTTTACACTTCTGCCCGATCCCGATACGTTGCGATTCTGGGACAAAAAAGACCCCTTTTATTTAACGGATATTAATGAACGGAGATTTGTACATTACGGAAGGGTTGCAGAGGCAAATTTGCGTTTCTCGGTTCCCAGAAAAGGTATTGCTGGCTGGCAGACTGCACGGGGTCTCATCTGGATTAAATATGGGAAACCACAAGGAATAATATTAAATTTTATTCCATTTACAGGTGTATGGGAAATGCCAACTGAAAGGCCGATTAGAGTAGAACTACAAGTCGAAGAATGGTTTTTAAGATGGATGTATGGATATTTTTATGTTAATTTTTGGGCTGGACATTATTCTGTGAGGGCTAATAATTTCGTTTTTGAAATCATACCTGAAACTCATCCGGGTGAATATATCGAAAAGCAAATCGAGCGTCATCCGGAGTTTTATGAATACAATCCCCCGGGCGTGCTTTTCAATTTTCCGGTGGATGTAGTGAATTTTCGGGGAAAAGACGATAAAACAAAGGTGGAGATTTTCTTCGGAGTTCCAATAAATAAAGTCGGCTGGGAATCGGATGAATACGGATATTACAGCGAGCTTCAGCACGGAATTTTTGTGCATGATAATGAATGGAACAGGGTCGTCGAAAATATAAATACTATTTTTCCAGAATTTGATAAGACTGAGATAGACACGACATCTTCTAAATTGTTAATCGGTTCCGACAGATTTGAAATTGAGCCCGGCAGATACAGTTTGAGCGTCGAGGTGTCGGTTTATAATTCAGGCAATGCCGGCGTTACCCGGGATTCGCTTTTTGTCGAAAAATTCGGATACGATTCCATTCAGATGAGCGACATTCTCATTGCGTCTTTAATTACGTTAACAGACGAAGAAAAGCCCCCGTCACGGGACAATATAACAATCATCGGTGAACCACGCCATGCATTCTTAAAAAACGAACCGTTTTATATTTATTATGAAGTATACAACCTTTTTATTATTAACGAACAACTGGAAAACAAGTATAAAGTTGAATACGGTTTCAGACGAGTCGAGCCGGAAGTAATAAAGCAAATTGAAACGAAGAATCTGATCAGAAACGTACCTTTAAAAACGCTTCAGGCAGATGAAGTCTGGGTGTCTTCGGAAATGCGCGGAATCGGGAATACGGACTTCAACATTCTTAAAATCGACCATAGAATTTCAGATCCGGGCGTTTATGAATTTGTACTGATGATTACGGACATGAACAGCGGAATGACCGCAACAAAGTCCACTCCTATAATAATTTACTACGGGATGTTTTAGATTTTTTTTGATTTAAATTTGTTTTTACACTAACAAAAAATTCTTTTATTAAAGTTCATTCATCAGCGTAATTGGGGTCAGGTCTTGCAATATTACACATAATTGGGTTCAAGTCTTGTCTAAAGATCCGCCTCTGGCGGAAAATATTATAATTATCCCGCTGATCGTAATCAAAGACACACAAATTCATATAGCACTGTTGGTGACAACACCAACAGTGAGCTAATTGAGGATCAGGTTACCACAGCGTAATATGGGATGCGAGCACTGTAGCCAGCGGTATATACATTTACAGGCTCCAATCCCGCTTAGCGGGAGGATTCAGTGATACCAAGCGCATGCTGTTGATCAAGTAATTGAATATAGTGTAAATCGTACTTGCGTTAGTAATATCATAAAAAACACCCCCAATCCCGAAGTTTCGGGATTGAGGGTGCCACATTGTTACGTGTGAGCGGGATTGAGGATGCCACAGAGGGCATGTATACGCGGAATTGAGGGTGTAACTTTTCGCACAGACAATCCCGCTTAGCGGGATATGCTACCATTGTAGGAATTTGATTTATCAAATTCTGATATAGCAAAACAAATACTAAGACAGTCCCGCTTAGCGGGATATGCTACTGTTTATTTGATTTTTTAAATTCTGTTGTAGGGGCAATCCCGTTTAGCGGGACGGTCGCCCATTCGGCTACACCGGCGTTCGTGTTTTATCAGGGCGGGGAGATCCTGCCCCTACTTTTATGTATTAATGCAGCGGTCACTGATCGAAGTGCTCCGGGCACTGCGTGGTGAAACAGAAGAAACCAATAAAAAGATGGGTTTAATATTTCAAAGAAATAACATCATAGTATTCATTTAAAAAAATTTATTTACTGTTCTTCGGAAAAGTCAAGTTTCTTTTCTCATGAACTCGTTTTACGGGTGTCTTTTTCCCGCCGAAGGCGGATTTTTCAAACACATTATGTTCTATAATTCTTTCACATGCCTTCGTAAATTTCCGGGTATGCACCGCGTGTCGATGTGCACCCACGTGAAGGCGCCGTGGCGGGGCATTTCGAGGCTGATGCGGTTCGGTTGTGACCAGCCTGCCTGAAATCCGCATTCTTCTATGCCGATCCGCCTTATTCTTGCGCATTCAGTGCATTCGATTTTTTCCAGTACGCTGCCATTGTGTTCCCCTGCTCCCTTGCTGATAAAATCAACAGCTTTGCCCAGGTGGTTTGTCGATGTTCTGCCGGTTTGATTATTATGTATCCAGCACCGGTAGCCAGAAGTGATATGAATTTCGGGAATTCCCGCCCGGTGCATTATCGCACGTACTGCCCGGACCAGAGTTACATCTATTCCCGGGTACTCATACATGTGAAAGGTTTCTATGTGAGGTTTTCCGCGAAGGTATTCATTTTCATACCTGCCGAATCCAAATCCCCCGCATTCCCCGCATGTACATTTATAATCTTCCAAAACAAAAGGATGGTCTTCGGTTTCTCTTTTTATTGCATTAATCACCGCTTCATCAACAACACCATCCGGTTCAAGTGCGTGGGCACGCTGGAAACGTTCTACAGCGTTTTCAGTTACGATACCGAATACACCGTCGAGTATTACGGGCTGCTCTTTCGATCCCCATCCGATAAGCGCCCTCTGGAGATCGAGAACATCTTTCCCGCTGTCGCCTCTTTGGAGTTTTCTGTCGAGTGTCAATTCCTGCATATTATTTCATTCTGAGGTATAACAACTCGATTTTACACATGCAGAAAATTTTAATCAACTGCAAATAAATTTGCGACCAAATTTGGAGGTGATTTGGAACAGCCGCAGGGTGCCGGAAGAAGCAGGGTAAGACAGGCAGACATTGATAGAGAAATTAAAAAGAACTCAAACCGGTGCACACCCGCAAAGGGAAAAAGCTCAATAAGCTTTCAAACAGCCCGGTTTAACCGGGATTGCACCTACCCGGGAGCTACTTTCAATTCCTTTCTCATGTTAATAAGTTTTCCAAAGCAAATAAGCTTATCTCCGAGTAGGATTTTGGTATCCGGGGGAGGATTCGGAACTAAAGTTCCTTCCTTTTCCACGGCAAGAACCATAATATCAAGTTTTCTTAATCCGGATTCCCTGAGAGTTTTATCCAGAAGCGGGAAATTTTCATAGATTTCAACCTGGGAAACCCCGTATCCGTTAGCTGCAAGTAAAAGTTCTTCAAAAGTTGTGGGACTAACTATCTCCTTTTCTACAATCTTTTTCCTCAGGATATCCGTCAATTTTTTTGAAAATCGTGCGTTGGTAAAAATTTTATATATGACAAATACCGCAATTATGATTATCATTAAATTAGCGAACGGTATTAAACCGGAGGGAATTACGGAATGCAAAAAAGGAATAGAAAACCTGGACATTATTAAGCCTGGTCTTATTGAGTTTGCAAACGCTGCAATCATAGTAACCAGTCCCGCATTTCCCAGAATCATAAGCACAGTAGCTATTCGGCGTCTTCTTGGATTTCCGGTTATCAACTCAGCTTCTTTTGTCGTAAAACCCGTCCCCGTAAAACAGGAAAGAGATTGAAACTTTGCTTGAGCCCAATTGATACCAGTCAAATGAAATGCAATGGCACCTATCCTTACTACTATAAAGGATATGATAACTGTAAAAATAAGCAGAAATAAATTCATATTTTTTCCTTTTCATAAGGGTATTTTTAAAACAAATAAGACCTCGTTTATAGTAAATTGTAAATTCTTGAATCCGTTGATATATTATTTTTTAAAAACGATTTACTTAATCTCGTCAGGACCTATTATTCCACCGGAGATAACGGCTTTTATTGCTCCCTGTATTGTCCAGCCCGGATCACGCGTATCGGATTCTCTAACAATTACGATTGTTCCCGAAGCAGGGTTTGGAGGCGTCGGAATATATACTTTCAACATTTTTTCGTTATTTCTTCTATCAACGACCGATCCTGTAACAAATCCGACTGTAAATATTCCCGGTTTAAGAAAATCAACAAGAACAGCGCGCTTAAAAACCTGCTTTTCAGGGACCATAAAAGCCGATACAATCTGTTTTCCGACATTTGTCAAAATATTAATATATAATAAGTCTATTATCCTAAAGCCACTTTTTCCGGCGGAAATAAAAGAGCATACCTATAAAGATACATATCATTATGCTCCAAAGAACAGGATAGGCCCAACGCATTTTTAACTCCGGCATATACTCAAAATTCATTCCATAGATGCCCACAATCAGTGTTAAAGGAATAAATATCGTGGCAATTATGGTTAATACTTTCATGACTTCGTTCATCCTGTTGCTGATGCTTGAATTATATAAATCAAGAATACCAATAACCATATCCCTGAAGATATCCAAAGTTTCAACCACCTGAATGGTATGATCATGGAGGTCGGTAAAATATGGTAAATTTGATTCTTTAATAAGATGATGTTCTTCCCTGATTAGAGTATTTACCATCTCGCGGAGGGGCCAGATGGATTTACGCAAAAATAGAATTTCTCTTTTTATTTTTTGAATTGATCCAACCAGGGAGGGATCCGGATTTTCTACAACATTGTCATCGACATACTCAATTTTGATGTTGAGAGTTTCCAGTATCGAGAAATAATAATCTGTCGTAATATCCAACAGAGCATAAAATAAGTAGTCGGGACCTCTTGTGCGAATGCGTCCGATGCTGTTTTTTATTCGTTTTCGGAGAGGATCAAATATATCATCTTCATATTCTTGAAATGTGATAACAAAGTTTTCCCCCAAAATCAGGCTTAGTTGGTCAATTTTCAGTTCATCTTTCTCATTATCATACGCGATCATTTTTATTATGCTGAATACATAATTATCAAATACTTCGATTTTGGGGCGATGATCCGTATTGACGATATCTTCCATAACCAGTTGATGAATATCGAAATGCCTGCTGATTTTTTCTAAAGTACTTGTATCGTGCAGACCACAAATATTAAGCCATGTAACCGTTGGTGTGTCCTTGAATGGGAAAGCTTCTTCGATCGATTGCAACTCGCGAACATCGCAATGTTCCTGGTCATAATCAATAAGTGATTTTTTTGTAGTTTCAGCCTTTTTTTCCCCCACAAAAACCATCGATCCGGGAGGCAGACCGATTTTTTTGGAATGTTTTTTTATGAGTTTGAGTACCATGTTGCCTCCTTTTGTTAAATTTGGAGTTATAGATTAAATGAAAAACCGGCAGTAATGTTAAAGGTCACGGAAAAAAGAACAACGAAAAATAATACAGATGTTTTCTTATTGTATTATTGCGCCGGATGAAAGAAGCCTGTTTAAATCAATGCTTTTTATCTTATTGTTAAAATTAATCAATGAAAATAGATATACCAAACATTATATTAATGTAAAAAGATTTTGCAATAAAATCCAATATTTTTATCGGGATTTAAATATGAAAAAACGTGCTTGACTTTTTAATTTTTAGTAACTAATTTGTTAGACTTTAATAAATTTTATTATATCTTATTTTAAGATATAAAAAACATTTGTTATCAGGACTATTTTAAAACTACTGCAATGGACAATTATTAAAGACGCGAATAGTAACGTATTAAAACATCTACTATTGCTTCTGGTTAAATACTCATGTTACATTTGTTATTGATAATGGAGAGGTATAATGGCTTATCCGAAGATTAAGGGATCGATCATTTTAAAGCTGATAATCGTAGTTCTTGCTTGTGTACTTGCTTATTCTATTTATCTGCCGAAGAAACTCTGGAATGAAGAACAGAATGAAGAAGATGAATGCCGCTTTCGACTCCATTCGTTGTATACCGCACAGATTCAATATTTTTCTTTTAACGCAGCATTTGCAGACAGCGTTCAGAAAATAGAAGCCTTTGCGGATACGAACCAGGTTTTCGCTCATAAAGTAGATTCTTTGCTACAAATTCTCAGTCTTACCGACTCAGTCGATAGAACCAAGGCAAACAAACCGATGCGTCCTTATTATCATTTACCCTATACGATAACTCCGATTTATACCGATACATCATTTTTTGTCTATGATACAACTATTACCGTTGATTCAACTGTTACCATCGATACAACTGTTACCATCGATACGACTATTGCCGTTGATTCAACTATATTTATTGATTCAACGTTCGTTGATACAACGTTGAAGTCTTATAATATTTTCTTTACTTATATAGACTCAATTTTTAGATGTCCCTCAACGGGAGAGTATTACATAATCTCCGTTTCCCCTGACGATCCTAACAAATATAGAATAGAGTGCCCGGTTGAAGAGAGGGAGATTAAAATTCATAAGTTTTTTAAAAAAATGTTTAAAAATCACGGTTGGATAGACCAGGGGAACGAGGTTTCCTGGAAATAATACATGGCAAAAATCACAAAAAGCCGGCGACTCGGCGTAAGTTTCGGCAGTGAAGATTTGTTTCTGGTTGAGACTCTAAAGACGGCAGAAGAGACAGTTAAAAACTTTAAAGTCACCGCACTGCTGAATGTTACACCGGACATACCGTTCAGTGTCGACATGTTAACACAGGAATCCGGTGCGAAAATAATCGGCTCGGAGTTGAAAAATCTTCTTATACATAATAACATTACAACAAAAAATGCATCTATCTCCTTAGACCTTAGTTTAGGAAACGTAATTAAAATCCCATACAGCAGGGAACTTTCAGAAAAAGAATTATCGACTCACCTGAGCTGGGAACTGCAACAATATATAGACGATAACGTTGCTGAATATGCCTATGACTATTATAAAATAGGCAAATCTTCCTCAGAGTTACTGCTCGTTGGTACTCGAAAAAAAGTGCTCGAATTCTTCCGGGAGATGAGCCGGCATGCCGGCATTGATTTGCAGGTTGTTACGATAGATTTGATTTCGGCAGTTAATACTTTTGAAGTAAATTACAAACCTTATCCGAATGAAAATATTGCACTGGTGGAGATTGGTGAACAGAAACTCGTCTTTACATTACTGCAAGGCAGCTCTTTTCTTGGATATCACTATTTGTTTTTAGATGATTCGGTGCAAAATGACTTTATCAATTCCGTACTCGAACTCATTACTATAAATCTCAAAACATTATTCAACGATTATGAACTCAGCGCGGACAAGAATCAATTTGACCGTGTTTTTTTATATAGAACGAATACAAAATACAGCGTTACACAATTTATCGAAGCGGCAGACCAGGAATTATATATGTTTAATCCATTCGAATTGGTCAGATTTGATAAAAGTCTTCAGAATAAAGTAAACCAATTAGCCGATAATTCAGAATATGTTGAGGCTCTTGGACTAACTGTAAATTGAACACATTCATTCGCAGATTAATTTCACCTTATTAAAACTATGATAGATATCAACCTGCTCGGTAAAGGGCAGAAAACAATACCTGAGATAACACCAAAAGAGAGCGCACCCGCTACTCCCATAAAAGAGGAAGTTCCTCTCCAGCCCGGAAAGACCATCAGTCTACAATTTATTTTTCTGTTAATTATCGCACTTGTCATAGTGATATCTTTTTTGCGTTACAGAGAAGATATTATAAATTACAGCAAAAACATGTGGGATACTTTATGGACGACTGAAGAACAACAAACGGTAACCGAACAGGAAATAGGTCCCCAACAACCGGTACAGGCTGAACCCGAACCTGTACGCGTGCCGGAACCCGTGTCCGTATCTGAACCGGTTACACCTGTTACATGGAACTACAAACGCAGTATCGAGCATATAAATATGTATACTGCCTTTGTACGTTCATTGCCGCCAAATGTAAATTATAATATTTTATCCGTGCGCCGGAACAGTATCATTTCAGAAATAGAAACAGAAAATGATACACAAATGTTCGATACAGAGACCGCTGTCAGGCGTGGGCTCCCTGTGTACAGTTTTAATTTTATACCAAAAGATAGATTATTACAAGCCTTTTCGAGCGCACAAAAACCCGATGCAGAACTGCCCGAAGTTACGCCGTCAAAGGAATATGCGACTCCCGAAGCAAATCGTAATGCAATTAATTCATTATCAAAACAGTACAAATTAACGATAAAAGAACAGACCGAAGCAGCCCCAACTGAACGGGGAAATTTAATGTTTATCCCCGTTTGGATAAAATTTTCAGGAACAGAAGCTAATATTCTGCAATTTCTGAATGACATCAAGGAAAAAGGGCTATCGATAAATATAACCAAAATTTCCGGTCTTAGTAAGAACCGCAGTAAAAGTAATGAGGTATCGGAACTTAATTTTAATTTCGAGATAATAATGTAAACCGAACATGAAAGTAAATGCCGGGCGATATAAAGGAACTCCGATAAAGGTGAGTTCTGATACCGCTGTTCGCCCAACAACAGGAAAAATCAGAGAATGGATTTTTCAAATTTTAGAACCTTACATTCCGGGCTCGCGGTTTTTGGATTTATTTGCCGGAACCGGAATCATGGGCATTGAAGCGATTAGCCGCGGCAGTAAGTTCGCAGTATTTGTAGACAACGCTACATGTGTATTAATTCGAAAGAACCTCCGTAATGTTAATCAGGTTGCGAATACAAAAATTATTAATGAAGAGGTGGTGCATTTCCTGCGCCGCCGTCATTCTACTAAATTCAGTTTCCACATAATAAACGCAGATCCACCTTATAATTACGATCGTTTTTCACAGCTTCTCAAAGCTATTTCGCATACCAGACTTCTTTTGGACGGGGGGTTTTTTGTTCTTGAACATGGACAGCACAGCCGTATTAATATACCTGATACATTCATATCTGTGCTGCGGGAAAAAACGTTCGGTGAAACACAGGTAACAATTTTTAAAAAAGGTGAATTGTGAAAATTGCGATCTATCCCGGGTCATTTGACCCGATAACCTATGGACATCTCGACGTCATTGAACGTGCCGCTTCAATCTTTGACAGGATAATTGTGGCAGTAGCGAGGAATATATCCAAAAATCCTCTTTTTACTGTGGAAGAAAGGTTATATCAAATAAAAGAATCGATAAAAGAATTAAAAAAAGAATATGAAGAAAAAACAGAGGTGGATGACTTTTTCGGGCTTCTTGTGGATTATGCGGTTCGTAAAAATGCATGTGCAATTATTCGCGGCTTGCGTGCAGTGTCCGATTTTGAATATGAGTTCCAGATGGCGCTGATGAACCGCCGCCTGCGGGAAGAAATTGTAACAGTTTTTCTTATGCCCAATGAAAAACACACCTATTTAGATTCATCAATTGTACGTGAAATCGTCCAATTGGGGGGTGATGTAAGTAATTTTGTTTCGCCTTTAGTGGCAGAGCAATTGTGCCGTAAGTTCGGCAAATAGAAATTTAGAAAGGTTTGTATGATTGAACAGATAATTAAAAAAGCCAAATGGCTTGACAAGCGTATTGTCTTTCCGGAAGGTGACGAACCTCGCACGCTCAGGGCAGCGGAGGTTTTACATAACGAAAAAATAGTAACACCGATTATACTTGGCAACCCTGATCCGGTAAGTAACCTTGCGAAGCAGAACGGCGTCGATCTTTCCGGAATTACGATAATTGATCCGGATAACTCGGAGGATATCGAAGATTTCGCCCAGGAATATTATACCCTGCGGAAACACAAAGGAATATCACAGGAGACCGCACGAAATACTATTACCGATCCCCTATTTTTTGGGGCTATGACGGTTCGTAAAGGACAAACCGACGGCAGCGTGGCAGGAGCAGCTCATGCCACGAGCGATGTTATCCGTGCAGCAATTCAAATAATCGGCTTAGCAGAAGGCTCGAGTGTGGTTTCAAGTTTTTTTCTTATGATAATGCCCGACGGTAAGGTCTATA
>Ga0111191_1115_pt1 | contig 13861 bp, 6 predicted proteins | sample DeeMarSWOR324_28_FD_80363 | JGI IMG/M metagenome (GOLD analysis project Ga0111191, IMG submission 80363) | bacterium SM23_31 | reverse complement strand
GCTCTGTTATATCATTTCGGTATGACGGAATTCTCTTATTACACGGTTCTTTTCAGCGTTTCAAGGGCAATGGGAATGCTCTCTCAATTAATAGTAAACCGGATACTGGGTACCGCAATTACCCGTCCGAAATCTGTCGGTACACAGTGGGTACAGGCAACTCTTGTGAAATAATCTTACTTTCTGCCCACTTGAGAACTCAGTAAGTACCGGCTGTAAACGTATCTTAAACCCGGGTTGCTTAAAACAATCCGGGTTTTTTTTAGTACGCCCGGCAGGTGATATAGTACAGTAAGGGATGGCTCTCGCCATTAGCTGAACGGCAAGGGTGTCAATCGTGAGGTGGAATCTTTAAGCGTAAGCCGTCACTACGTGAAAGAAATCTTTAACCAAAGCTCCTGTCTGACGAACAGGAATTACATATGAGACGTGTATACTGGATAAGGGGATTAATATCTTTGAAGCCAAATCCCGCTTAGCGGGATTCGGGACCGGATTTTAGTCTTATTTAATAACGTTAATTTTATTTATCATTTTCCACCGAAATTATATATCCAATTTATCCAGGGCATGATGTTTACCCACGGTCTAGGTATACCGGTTTCAGCAATTATTGACGGTACTATGATCATTCCTAAATCAAATGTTTGCCGACCTTTAATTGTTCTATGAGCTAACGCATAAGGTTGTTCACTGAATTTAAAATTATCGCTATTGATAAACCAGTTCTCCAATATCAAAGCATGATTTTGAGTAATGTTTATGTTAGCACCAACCATAATAATTGGATGCTTAGAAAATCTAAAGTCGTGATCTTCTGTTTTACTATATCTAAGTCCTATGCCCAGAGATAATTGCCGCCGAGCACTTCCTATGGAAATAACAGAATAAGATATACCTGCTTTTACATCCGGAAAATCTAAATATAATACTCCCGCTGAAACGGCAAATGTTTCTATTAACTGGTGTCCAAACATAACAGCCGCATACTTCAATTTTCCAATATGCTCTGGTATAAACCAAACGAAAAATCCACCCATTAAGCTGATATTATCCGTAAATGCGTATGTTATACTGGGTAAAAATATGTAAAAATCCGAAATAAATCCTTCTCCTTTAGGCAGTGGTCTGCCGGAAGGCGAGAATAAAAGCCGGGTGTAATTCGAATTATATACAATAGTTGAATCGCTTGAATATTCCGTATTTTGAGCTTCACTTATACTGATTGCTGCAACGAGTAAAACAATCAGAATGAATCCCGAACAGAAAATCAACCTGTACATCAAATTCTCCCCAATATATTTTTCTCTTATAAAATATTCTACATTCTTTGGATTATTTTTGTACTATGTTCTTAAACGTTCATACTCGGTAAAAAAATTATTTGATGAACCAGTAAAAGTGCTTAAAGAAAAATATTAAGTGTCCGGCAATAATATGACACATTATTATTGAAGTAATATTGCATAAGTTTGATTTATCAAATTCCTGCTTTTTATTGTATATCATTAGGGGCACACGAATGAAAAAAGCGCCCACATTATGCAGGCGCTTTTCTCACATAGTACTGTAAACAACATTATTTTTTGTACCAGGCGTCCTCGAGAATTACCGCTTTTTTCTTGCCGGTCTCCTGACCTGCAACAGTCAGCGTTACCGTATACTCCCCGGGTTGAGCTGCTGTGCCTCTGGCGCCTCCTGCTCTGCCGCCAACACGAGCGCGCATTTGCTGTTGTTGCTGCTGTTGTTGCTGCTGTGGTGGCTGCCGCATCTGCTCGATTTGTTCAGGAGCAAGTATTGTCATATTCCATTCGACCTGGTTTATGCCGGGTGTATTTGCTCCGGTCATTTCATTTATAACGCGTGCGCCTTTATAGACCGTTACTTTTACATCGCTAACTTCCGACGCTAAAAAGTAATTGATCACCACGCCTGCACGTTCACTCGGTCCGGAGAAATTCGAAGAACTGGACTCGTTATCACCCGCGGAAATCCATTTCACTTTCGGTTCAATGTCAAACAAATATGCATTTGAAGAAAGAACTTCGGGCGTCAGCTCCTGCAGGGGTGAAATGTCGGTAATGAAAATGCCGCGTCCGTGTGTGCCTACTACGAGGTCGTTTTCACGGGGATGAATGATCAGGTCATGCACCGGCTGGGTCGGCATGTTGTTCTTCATCCTTGCCCAGGTGTTCCCCCCATCGATAGACACGCAAACACCGAACGTGTTTCCCACAAAAAGCAGGTTCGGATTCTTATGGTCTTCCCTGATTACATGTACTGATCCCTTAGGCAAGTTACCGCCGATATAACTCCAGGTTTCACCGTAATCTGTGGTTTTATAAACCTCCGGATTAAAATCATCGTATTTGTATCCCCAGTAAGAGACATACGCAGTTCCTGGAAAATGGTGGGACGCTTCGACTCTGCTCACCCAATATCCAGGGTTGCCGGTTATTTTATCTCTGAGATTTGTCCATGTCTGACCGTTGTCCCTTGTAAGCTGTACGTTGCCGTCGTCGGTTCCGACCCAGATTAAGCCGGGTGTAATCGAGGATTCGTCTATCGATGTAATCGTGCAGTAGGTGATATTACCCGTTCCGCGTATCTTCACAGGATCATTCGTTGTCAAATCCGGGCTGATCGCTTCCCATGTGTCGCCGCGGTTTGTCGAACGCAGCAGGACCTGTGCGCCGTGGTAAATCGTTTTCGGATTGTGAGGAGATATGTGTATCGGCGCATCCCACTGGAACCGAAGTCTTTTCATTTGAGGCTGACCGGTTCGAGAATCTACTACAGGTTCACCCGTAACCGGGTTTGTTTCAGGGATTTGCGCCCTTATGCCTGTACGCTCCCCGGTTAACTGGTCTGTTCTACTAATAGAACCATTTTGTGATTCGTTGTAGAGCCAGCGGCTGTCGGTGTAATCTACTTCGTTAAACATACCGTCGCCTCCGCCGATACCTTTCCAGTCCTCCAGGCGTATAGAACTTCCGCTGCGTTTTGTGCTGGGTCCTTTTTTCGAGCCGTTGTCCTGAAGCCCGCCGTACACGTTGTACGGATATTCCATATCAACACCGATGGAATAAAACTGTGCCAGGGGAAGTTCATCGGGATGATAAGATGTTCTTCCACCGTCCCAGGTTATTTTCATTCCGTGGTCGTAACCTAAAAGGATATGGTCGGAGTCGTTCGGGTCGATCCACATTGCGTGATTATCGCCGCCGGAAAGCGGAGTCCGTCCCCATGTTTTTCCGCCGTCCTCTGAAAAGGTCATTCCGGTGGCAAGCACGTACACTCTTTCAGAATTATTCGGATCAACTCTAATCGAATTGTAATAATAACCGGGACCGCCGCCAACTGTTATCAATTGCGACATCTGGCGACCTCCGGCTGCTGCTGCCCGCTGCCCGGCTGCTTCATCCACATCCGGATGCGTCTGGAACCACGTTTCACCGGCGTTATTCGTACGGTAGACTACGGAACCTCTTTCTCTTCCTTCCGGCGGAATGCCTTCAAGAAGCTGCTGATAGCGTTCCTCGTCGGAAACGCCTTCTACGTTATTGATTTCAATATTCGCATAGATGATTCTCGTATCTTTCGGATAGACCGCAAGCTCGATGCGTCCGAGCATACCTGTCGGCAAGCCGCCGCTGAGTTTTTGCCAGTCTCTTCCGGCATTGGTTGTCTTGTAGATTCCCGTACCCGGACCGCCTGCATTAAATGTCCACGGTTTGCGGACTTTGTCGTAGGTGGTCGCGTAAAGAACATTGGGGTTTGTCGGGTCCATAACTACGTCAACACAGCCGATGTATTTACCGTGATCGATTACTTCCAGAATCTTTTCCCAAGTTCTACCTCCATTGGTCGTTTTATACAATCCTCGTTCGGGATTCTCAGAATAGAGATGACCGAGAGCCGCAACATAGACGATATCCGGGTTTGTCGGATGAATGACGACCCTGCCGATATGGTGCGATTCCGGCAGTCCCATGTGTGTCCATGTCTGACCTGCATCGGTAGACTTGTACATGCCGTCGCCCCAGTAGGTGCTTCGGGAAGTATTTGATTCACCTGTTCCGACCCAGACGATGTTGGGATTGGATTGCGAAACGTCAATATCACCGATGGAAATTACATTCTCGTTATCGAATATCGGTGTAAAAGTCTGACCGTGGTTTTCTGTTTTCCATAGTCCGCCGGAACCGGTTGCTGCGTAAAACACCTTCGGGTTGCTCTCAACCACCGCAAAATCGGAGAACCTTCCGCTCTGGCGCGTAGGGCCTATCCCGCGGTATTCAAAATTCCGCAGTAAATCTTCAGATATCCGCTGTGGAGCAACAAGAGTATAGACTCTGTCTCGCTGGATTAGTGCACGCTCACTAACAACAAGTTCTCTCCCGATTTCGATAGCCTGTACCGATAATAAAAAGTTAACAGCGGTTGTTAAGTTATCCTTGACTTCGATACCCTCAAGCTTCACGCCTCTGTAGCCGACCATCGATGCGGATAACGTGTAACTGCCGGGCTGTACGTTCAGGATGTAAAAATATCCCTCTTCATTGGTTGCCGCTCCTATCAAAGGATCGGTACCTTCTACAACAACATTAACGCCGACCAGCGGTGCGTTGGTATTCTTGTCCATGACGTAACCGTCAATTTTACCAACAATGGGCTGTGCAACCGCAGTAAAGACATAACATCCTATCAACAGGATTGAAATAAAAGCGGTTGTGAATAGGCTTTTTTTATCCACGGATATACCTCCTTCATTTGAGTTAAATTATTTGTTTCATTCCTAAGGTCAAGGCTTAGATTGAATAAAATTAATATAAGCCGGTCAAACCTTAATTGATTAACAAGTTATTAAATATTTTGTAAATCTAACCGCAAAGGTCACAGAGAGTTAGCAAAGTACGCAAAGATTCAATAGAACTTTTCCCTAAAAGATTTAAAAACACTATAACTATCTGTTAGTTCATTTTACCCCCATATTATATATTAAATATTTCCGTAGAGACACATGTCATGCGTCTCTGCGATCTCAGCGCCTTCTCCGGGTTCTCTGCGGTTAATTTACGTATTATATATCCAAATAAATCTCATTACCAGATTGTTTTCAGCGTTTCTTCCCAGCCTTCCGGTTTGAGATGCTTTAGAAAATAGCTCATCTGCAGGTTATTCAGATGAGTGCCGTGATATCCGCCGATGCCGTGGCGGTTTTCGGGATAGATCATGAGATCAAACTCTTTTCCGGCTCTTTGCAGCGCATCCGCAAGGTGAATAGTGTTGCCAATATGCACGTTGTTGTCGATTAAGCCGTGTACCATCAGCAGTTTCCCTTTTAAATTGTCTGCGTACGTCATGGCTGAGCCTTTTTCATAGCCGTCGGGATTTGCCTGAGGAGTACGCATGTACCGTTCGGTGTAGATTGTATCGTAACTCCGCCAGTCGGTTACCGATGACCTGGCAACGCCGACATGAAACACATCGGGGTATCTAAGCAGTGCCATGCAGGTCGAGTAACCGCCGTACGACCCGCCGTAAATACCGACACGCGAACCGTCTATATAAGGCCTTTGTGTTATCTGTTTTACACCAGCCGCCTGGTCGTCGATTTCGACCTGCCCGAATTTCAAATAGGTTTCCGTCAGGTATTTTTTGCCCCTGTTGGTTGTACCCCTGTTATCCTGTTTCAATACCATATACCCAAGCTGGGCAAGACGGTTTCCGGTGCTGAAACTGTTACGAACACCGCCTGATGGTCCGCCATAGACAGTAACGAGCAGAGGATATTTCTTATTTATATCATATTGGGCTGGTTTATAGAGAATTGCATGCAGGTCTGTCTCTCCGTCAGCAGCCTTGAAGATAACAAGCTCGGGGAGCTCGAGACCGAGTTCTTTCATTTTTTCGGTATCAAGGGTAGTCTTTGACATATTGCGGATCAATTTACCGTTTGATTCGTGCAGGTTTGCCATAGATGGTGTTGTTATGGAAGAATAACTGTCGGTATAATATTTCCCGGCAGGATCTATGCTGACACTGTGTGAACCTTCGGCGGTTGTTAACTGCTCAAAGCCGGTACCGTCAAATTTAACACGGCAGAAGTGTGATTCAAGTCCGTCTTTCATGCTTGTGCTAAAGTAAATGTATTTATTTTCTTCATCGATGCATGAAATACCGGAAACTTCCCACTCGCCGTCGGTTAGCTGCTTGACCAGATTCCCCTGCAGGTCGTACATATAAAGGTGGTTCCAGCTTGTCCGTTCCGAGCTCCATGTAAAATGCTTGCCGTCGCTCAACTGGCGGAAATTGCTGTGAAGTTTAATAAAACACTCTTCTTCTTCCATTAGGATTGTCCGGACTCTGCCGGTTTTCGGATCAGCCGCCCTGAGTTCAAGCCTGTTCTGGAAGCGGTTCAACCGTTGAAATGTTAATTCACTGCCGTCGTTCAGCCATTCTATTTTAGTGATATAAATATCAGGTGAACTGTTGGTCTCGACCTCGACTGATTTTTTCGATGCAACATCTGCCACAAACAGCTTAACCGTGGCGTTTGGTTCGCCGGCTTTGGGGTAACTTTCTATCTCGAGCTGCGATTCAAACCGGTAATGTTCGGCTTCGGAGCGCGTCTCAAGATTTATCTCGTGAAGTATGGGATATTTATACTCTGCACGCTGGTCAAATTGCAGATAGGCGATCATCATTCCGTCAGGCGACCACCAGAATGCATCTCTCTGCCCCAGTTCCTCGGGATATACCCAGTCTGTACGACCGTTCATGATCCCTTCCGTACCTCCGGTAGTGAGCCGTTCTTCTCTGCCGGTTTCAGAGTCAAGCACGTAAATATCATACGCTTTAACGTAGGCAATCTTTTTAAAATCTGGAGAATGCGACCCTGTACGCAACTGTCTCGAGCCGCTGTGAGGAATCCATCCGGCAACCTCCGACCGCGGCTCCAAGAGTTTGATCATCTGTTTTTCTTTAAACCAGTAAACAAATTCACCGGTGTCTCTTACGCTGAATCTGATACCGTTTGCGCCATTGAAATATCTGAAACTCGTGAATGGAAGCCCGGATTCGGATTTACCGGTTAACCGGTTGTATTCGGAAACGATGCTTTCTTCGGTTTCTTTATCAAACAGCGGTGACCGGCTCTGGTCAATAGGGTCCACTTTGTAAAAAACTCTCACACCTGTCTCAGGGTCAGCCTCGCTTTCAAGGTAGCCCATGCCCTCAGGGAGCCAGGTTACGCGGGACGACCCTTCTGTTGTCGTGAGATTTAAGCTGTTCCATGAGTCATACAACTCTTTCCCTCTGAGCTGTGCCTGGGAAATATCCGGCGCAATCACTAAAACCAGAAGGGAGACCGTTAACAATAGAATAAATATTCGCTTCATATCCACTCCTCTTTTAATGTTATTACAAAAACCTGTTAGTAGGTATGATAGAAAAACACCTGTAAAGATATGGATGTTATAATTCTCTTTGAAGTATAATATCTCTGTATATCTCTGCAGTATTGTAGTTATTATTTTTTGCTAATATTGTTGAAGAATCTGAAGAATAATAACATCGTAATATTAAAGATGTACTATAAAAGTAATAAAGATGTATTATAAAATCAAGTATTTATTATTTATACAGCAATTAATATTGTGTAGAATTTCTGGTGTAGTAAATAACGCCCCTACGGTGAATATCTATTTTTAATAAACATAACCGGATGCAATGGTTAATCATAATCAAATACGAATCTGATCACATCAAAACAATATTATTCACAGTTTCAGTTAAAATTCCCTCTGCAGGACTATCTGCTATTTTATATTCACAACACCGATGTTTTCACTTGTAATGTATCCAATCTCCGTGCCATACTCTTTGGATAGTTCGGCAGCCATGTCAATCAGGTATTTTCCTAATTCATTATCTGCTATTACCGGTCTGCCGCGTACTCCAAACGGAAGAGCAACTCCATCCGTTCCGGGGGGACCAACTCCCAGATTGGTAGGAATAAGGCGAATTTTCTCGAGTACGCCGTCTTTAAAATGTACGGTCGCCACTAAACCTTCCCAATAAGCGCGGTTTCTATTCCAGCTATCTCTTGTATTTGCCTGAAATTCTTCGGCAGTCGTAGTGTGGTCATATCCCCGCCCTTCAACATATTCCGCAGGTAATTTTGTTACCGTTTCACTCTGGAATGCAAAGTTGCCAAGGCTGTAAAGCATTGAGAACACGACCAAATCCGCAACCTGCTCGGCTCTCCGTACAGCCTCAAGGTTGCCCTCTAAATCACTCTCGTTGATGGTAGTGATTCTAACAGTGCCGTTTTCATCGCCTATTTGGAAAGTTTGTCCGAGAAATCTGAGCTGCTCGCCGCCGCGCCTGGATTGAGCAATCCTTATATCTGATTCTGATATTCCTTCTTCTTTTGCCATTTTCTGGAGATGTTCCGCAGTAGCACGGGTGATAGTAGATACGGTTGTGGTTGTGAAGGTTAATGGATTGCATCCTGCCCTGCCGTGCAAATCGGGACGGGAGTTGCTTGCTTTTTGGAAATCGGCGAACGTTGAAGTAGCAGAAATCAGCGCAACGGTTCCGTTTTCATCGTAGTAATATACCGGTCTGCGCGCTCTTTGCAGGTCCCCGCCTCCGGCAATTTTCATTCCGGCTCCTTCTACGAACTGAATCGTTTCGAGCACGCCGATCGAGCCGTAATTAAATGTGTGATTGTTTGCAACACCGAGCATATCAAATCCAGCCCATGCCAACTCATCAGCAATATATGGTTCCGACGCCATATACGTTCCGCCGCTGTTGGTTTGTGGAAAACCTTTGTAGGTATGGATCAACGTCTCAAGGTTGCACAGGGCAACGTCGGCGCCGCGAATCTCATCGATGAGCTGTAAAAACTCCGGTTCGGTAAAATGAGACCAGGCTCTGTTAAATATAGCATCGCCTGCGAGGAAGATAGATATTTCCCCGGAAGATTGCCCTGTGCCCGGCATGGAACCCAAAAGAAACAGGCTCCCAATGCACAAAATGATAAATATAGTGCTGACCCGGGCTGATAGCGAAATCTTGTTTTGTGATGCCTTTTTCATATTAACTCCTGTTTAATAATTCTACCGCAGAAACGCAAAGATTAAAGATTAATGAATAAGTCAAAATGAAAAATGCAAAATTTTTAATGTTTAATATTTACCCTTAAAAATAATATTTTAATGGCAGCCGTACCCACGAAGCTTCGGGATGCGCTTTCTGGAACGGCAGTGTTATGCACATGTTTCACAAATTTATAGACACCTGAAAACCTGCAACCGGTGTAATCTGTGTAATGACGCAGGCTAAAGCCTGCGGCTACCGATTATATTTACTCTTTATCTCAAAATGGTAACCGCACCCACGAAGCTTCGAGGTGCATTTGCATTTTGCACTTTTCTTCCGCGTCTTTGCAGTTCGTTTATTAACACGCAGTTTATTTAATTTTCACCAAACCGATGTTTTCACTTTCCACGTACTCGATCTCCGTTCCGTACTGTTCGGATTGATTCATGGCGTACTCAATAATATACTTCCCAAGTTCCTTATCCGCATACTTAGGTCTGCCGCGAATGGGCACAGGTTTTCCGAATCCCATATCGACGGGAATAAGACGGATTTCCGTTATTTCACCCTCCCATACTCTGCGGTCTGCAGGAAATCCACGCGTGCCGCCTCTGGAGCGTGCATTTTGTGCGTCCTCCGGCGTAGCGTCGTCACCGAGTCCGTACGTATCATAAAATTCTGGCGGAAATAACTCAATCTGCTCATTCTGAAACACGAAATCACCCATGCTGTAAAAAATCGGCTTCCCTTTGTAAATTTCAATAGGTCTAATCTGGTGAGGTCCATGAGCGAAGAACACGTCAGCCCCATCATCGATGGCTTGATGAGCTAAATCGGTTAACCATTGCCCCTGTGTGTGTGCATGAATCGAAAACACAACCAGGTCCGCATTTTCTTCAGCGTCCCGTATAGCATCAAGGTTGCGCTCTAGATCTGCCTGGTCTATGGTAGAGGTTCTGGTTGTTCCGTTTTCATCACCTATTTGGTAAATTTGTCCGAGAAACCTGAGCTGCTCGCCGCCTAATCTGGCTTGGGTAATCCTTACGTCGGATTCTGATATTCCTTCTTCTTGTGCCATTTTCTGGAGATGTTCCGCAGCAGCACGGGTTATAGTAGATACGGTTGTGGTTGTTACGGTTAATGGATTCAAGCCGGGTCGTCCGTGAAGGTCCGGGCGGGCGTGTGATGCCTTGCCGTATTCGGTAAATGAAGAAGAGGCTGAGATCAGCGCCACTGTCCCGTTTGTATGCTGGAAATAACGCGGCGCACAAGCGTTCTGGAGGTCCTTCCCGGCACCGGCAATCACGATTCCAGCTTTGGTTACATTTTCCACGGTTTCGAGAACGCCAATCGAGCCATAGTCAAAAGTGTGATTATTGGCATTGGCAGCCATGTCGAATCCTGCCCAGGCAATCTCATGCGCTATTTTCGGACGCGCTGCCATGTACGTTCCGCCGCTGTTTGCCTGTCCGTAACCTTTGAAATCATGAATCAACATCTCAAGGTTCACGATTGCTACGTCTACTCCACGTATTTCCTCGATAAGCTGTAAAAACTCCGGTTCCTCAAAATGTGACCACGGCTGGGTTATTATAGCATCACCGGCAAGCAAAATCGATAATTCATCCGCCGGAATACCGGTAGCCCCAAAGCGGCGCTGCTGAGAAAAAAACAGAAACAGGCTGCAAATGACCAATACTGAAGCGATAATCCATACACGTGCAATGTTGCGGGAACTGAAAAATTTACCCTTAATCATAATGTGCCCCTTTCAAATTATTTTGATATAAAATCATACCTCTTTATTATATACCCGTAAATGTGAATTATATTCTAAATTTTTTCAAGAATTTATTGAAATTACAAAAACGTAATATACCGGTTTCGCATCAGGGGATATGAAGAAAAATTAAATGCATAACCGCAGAGGTCGCCACGCAGTGGTCCCTCCGGGGCAGAGAATTGTTATTTTATTTTTATTATCATGAAAATGAGTACTAAAAAAAATTAATACTGAAACAGCATCTAATAATTTTAACGGAAAGCAACGAAAAAAGCATTTAATTTCCCAAAACCTTCAATAATCCCAAAAACTAAAGAACATGTCTGAACCGCTGATACTCACGATTAAATGATTGCTATGATGAAATAACGCTAACCGGTATCATGGTGATCATTTCATCCCCGAGTACTCGGGGCGGCTACCGATTATTTTTACACATTATCTCCAAATGGCAGCAGAACACCCGAAGCTTCGGAGTGCGTTTGCATTTTACCAAAATGTTGATTTTTAAAAGTTTGAATATTTTCTTTTCGGTCTCAGCGAGATCTCTGCGTCCTTTGCGGTTAATTTTTATTTATTTTTGTTTTTACCAATTTAAATAGTTACTATCTCCTTTTGCGGGTCTCCGCCGGTGCATTGAGCCTCTCTTTCGGGTGTGATAAGTACGTCGATTTCCGTCCGGATACCGTAAGTATCGGTGTAAATGCCCGGTTCAATCGAAAAACACGTACGCGGAAGGATCCTGCGGTCATCGTGCGTTTCGAGATTGTCCATGTTAGCGCCGTTGCCGTGAATATCCTCGCCTATGGAGTGACCGGTACGGTGAATGAAAAACTCTCCGTAGCCCGCATTGCGAATTACAGCCCGGGCAGCATCATCAACCTCCCACCCCTCAATGGGCTTGCCATCGGCAAATCTGTCGGATACGAGCTTGAATGCCGTATCACGAGCTTGAGATGCAATTGAAAAGGTTTTCACATATTCATCGGGAATGTGTTCACCCGTATACGCCATCCAGGTTATGTCGGCAAAGACAGACTTTGGCATTGGGAGTTTTGCCACAAGGTCTATAAGTACAAGGTTATCCTTTCTAATTGTATCGCTGCTATTCTTATACGGCCTGTAATGCGGATTGCCGGCGTTAGCATTTACCGCTACAATAGGCGGATTGTGTGTAATTAAATTGTGCTCTTCAAGTCGTCTCAAAAGAAAGTGCTGAATTGCATATTCTTTTACTTCGCCGCATTTGACAAGCCGCGCATGGATTTCATCGAATGCATTAAAAATAAACTGGCGTATCTGTTTCGCTGCGGTTAAATGTGATTCAATCTGCTCGTTGGTTAATGTCGCCTCAAACTCCTGGATAAGGTTTGCCGATGATACGACATCTTTTCCAATAAATCTGAGCAGGTCAACGGTGCCTGCGTCAACGCGCGCTACATACGGTATTGCGTTATGCTGTGAAAACTCCATTGCAATCGTGTTTGCACCTTCCGTGATATTTTTTATTCCTTCACCAAGCGACTGCCAGCTTAAATATGTTGTCTTTTCTCCGGGGAGGCTGTCGAGGTTGCCCGCTTCAATCCGGTGCACGAGCTTTCTGGGAGTGCCTTCTGCAGGAATAAAGTAGAAATACCGGCGGGTATTTTTAACATGCTCCGGTAGTTTTAATAAGCGTACTGCTATAATGTTCATTCCCTGGAAATCATAGAGCAGCCAGCCGTCCAACCTTTGCCGTTTTAGTGCTTTTTGAATACGTTTTATGTCCATAAGATTTCCGCATTTTTTCTTACGATTTTTTATGAGAAAAACGGTTTCCATTTACTTTCTTCAGGTGGTTTTCCCATGTATGAAACAATAAACAGAAGTAAAAGCGAACAGACCAGTGCAGGGTAAATTGCCGGCATCCCGAGAGGAAAACCACCCATAATCTTTTTTGCAATTTCCCATGCTACAGTTACGATCATTCCGGCGCCAATAGATAACGTCCCGGCAAGGGGAGTTGCGCGTTTCCAGAAAAACGTCGCAACCAAAGCGGGTGTAATCCCGGCGCCGTAAACGGTATAAGCCGCATAAGCCGCATGCAAAACCCGCGGGAAAAATGAGAGAAGTGAATATGCGCACCCGCCGAGAATTACTACAACAATGCGCGACCAGAGTACGATTGTTTTATCTTTCATGTCGGGTTTAAAGAACCGCTGAACGATGTCGCGCATGATGTTTGTTGCAGGAACTAACAGAAAACTGTTAGCGGTGGATATAATTATGGCGGCAATCGATGCCATAAGGAAACAGCCGATTATTATTGGAACGCCCTCATGCGCTGCAAAAAGAATGATTTTACCGGATGTGTTCTCATCAAGCCCCTTAAACATACTGCTTCCGATAACCGCCATGCTCTGCAGTGCAATGCCGATCAGTATAACGCCGATTACCCATCCGATAACCGAACGCCGCGCTTCATTTTCGTTTTTGGCTGAGAAAAAACGCTGGTACATAGTACCGCTGCCTAAAGCCAGTAAGAAGGTCGGTATAAAGTATCCGACCGCCTCTTTCACCGACATGTTCCCGAAAAACCAGTTCTCACGCGGGGTAACATTTTGTGCAATTGTAGCAATTCCGCCGGCATGCTTTATCAAGAACGGCAATGCAAGGAATACACCGCCTAAAATGACCACGCCGTTTATCACGTCAATATAAGCAAGGGACAGCATACCGGCAAGCAGTGTATAAAGGACGACAAATATGGCTGCAAAACGTATTGCGGTTTGCTCGGAAATTGAACCTTCCGAGATTATGTTTATTAACCAACCGCCGCCGCGAAATTGATAGCTGACTATTGTAACAAAGGCAATAATCGTGGTAATTGTTCCCAGTAGGCGCGCCCATTGATTGTAGCGGGCTTCAAGAATATCGGGAACTGTGAACTGCCCGAAACGCCGGACCCTCGCCGCAATGAAGTAA
>Ga0111191_1031_pt1 | contig 14148 bp, 11 predicted proteins | sample DeeMarSWOR324_28_FD_80363 | JGI IMG/M metagenome (GOLD analysis project Ga0111191, IMG submission 80363) | bacterium SM23_31 | reverse complement strand
CGAGCATAATATCATAAAGACCGCTTTTAACCGGTTCAATAAGAAATGGAATAAGGCGGCTGTCATATTGATAGTCAGGGAGAATCATTACAACAATGTCAGCGCCATGCTCTAAAGCCAGCCGGTAACAGGTCTTTTGGTTACCGCCGTAGCCGGTATTATTTGCATGTTCAATGACATAAATGTTGAGTCTGCGTGCTATTTCAACCGTATTGTCTTTACTGGCATCATCGACTAAAATTACTTCATCAACCGTACTATCCGGAATATCCCGGTAAGTCTTTTCCAGGGTCGCCGCAGCATTATATGCAGGCATAACTACAATAACTTTATATGTCTCATCCCTCTGCATTCCGGATAACAACGCTTTTCGTTACGGTTCAATTAATATTTATGTTGTATTTGTACTTAAAAAGATAATGTATTTATTATTCTTACGCTCATGGTTTTATTACTGTCACCTCTATGGTTTATGAATTATACAGATTTATTAATGTTTTCTTATTTTTTGCCGTTTATTCTACTGTAGAAAAGATACTCCTATTTCACATATCTAGTACTAATGCGGGATTAAAAGTAAAAAAAGAATCAAATTCAACTAAAATAGCTGAGATTTCATAAAAAAGCAAGCTAAAAAAGTATCTGTATGTATTTCTGTAATATACATTATTTTTACTTTTTTGCTGCAATTTTAACAAATTATATTAATAAAATCAATGGTTTCTGTTCGAATAGTCCGGTTTTTTAGCTTGCGAAAGTTTGGAAATTTGCGTAATTTTACTATTGCTGTTTTCAATCAAAATGAAAGGTAGTACAGAAGTGAAAGTTACTGTTAGTTCCCCTTCAGAGACCATACGCACGCTTAAAATTGAAGTACCTGCGGATCGAATCGAAGTCGAAATAGAAAAAGAGACCGAAAATATACGCAAAAATGTTCAGCTTCCCGGTTTTCGCAAAGGGAAAGCGCCGCTTGATATGGTTCGTGCCCAATATAGGAAAAAAATAGAAGCTGCTGCTATCGAAAATGTAATAGATGAAAATTTTAAAGAGGCTATTGGTTCAGAAAAACTTAATCCTTTCGGGCAAGCAGGTATTTCGAATGTGAAATACGAGCCGGGCAAACCTCTGGAATTTACTGCTGTAATTGAAGTTAAGCCCGAATTTTCTATCAGCGGTTTGGAAGGTATTCGCGTTGAAAGGGAAGAGCAGGAAGTTACTAATGAAATGATAGAGGAAACACTTCAAAAAATTCAAATGCGGTTCGGTACCGTAAGAAAAAAGAACGAAGCCGCTGAAATAGGTGATCAACTCCTGATAGATATAGAAGAAGTAGATGCCTCCACAAGAGTACCTTTAATTGGAAAACAATATCCCGACTTAAAGGTGCGGCTTGGTGAAAAAATTCGTGGTGAGGATTTTGAAAAGCAGCTAATCGGTGCAAAAGCCGGTGATACAATACTGGTAACGGAAAAGCTGAATCAGTACTTTATTACTGATCCCAAGCAACATGTGCAGCAAAATCCGACTGAAGCACATCACATGGTAAAAGTAAAGGAAGTAAATATACTTGAACTTCCCGAAATTGATGATGAACTGGCGAATGAAATGGGATACGAAAATGTTGAGACTCTGCGGGAAGGTGTAAGAGCCAGCCTTATCGCACATCTCGAGGATTCTGCTAAAGAAAAACTCCGGGATGCACTTGAACGGGAAACAGTAAGAATAATAAATCCTCCGGCGCTGCAGTCGATGGTGGAACGTTATTTAGACTATCTCGAAGAAAATGTAAAAAAGAGGTCTAATAAGCCTGTCAATTCGAGGGTGCTGCGGGAAGAAAACAAAGAAGCCGTCACGAAAAAAGTGCAATGGTATTTAATCAGGGAAAAATTAATCGAACAGGAAGGTTTTGAGGTTACCGACCGGGAAATCGACGAATATCTGGAGCAATATGCCAAAGAACATAATATGGACCCAAAACGTGTAAAAATTGAAAATCGCTCTGAAGAAAAACGTTCACTTATAATAGATACACTGCTTGACAATAAGATATTCGATTATTTGGAAAACAAAGCGGTCGTAAGCACTTTTAAAAAAAGATAAAGTTGAAAAAACATTTCAATTGGTCAGAGAAAATGAGATAAAAGGAGCATTTATGTTAATCCCTATGGTTGTTGAACAAACCGGGCGTGTGGAACGCGCATACGATATTTATTCTCGATTACTCAAGGAACGCATAGTTTTTATAGGACAGCCGGTTGACGATAACATTGCAAGTTTGGTTATTGCACAGTTAGTTTATCTTGAAGCAGAAGACCCTGAAAAGGATATTAGTCTATACATTAATACCCCCGGCGGGGGTATAACTTCGGGGCTGGCGATTTATGATACAATGCAGTATATAAGACCGGATATTGCAACTATTTGTATTGGTCAGGCGGCGAGTTTTGGTGCAATTCTCCTTGCCGCAGGTACAAGTGGAAAACGTTCAGCACTTCCTCATTCCCGGGTTATGATACATCAACCCTGGGGTGGTGTTCAAGGACAAGCAACAGATATTGAAATCCATACAAAAGAGATTATAACCTTGCGTAAACATTTGAGTGAAATTCTGGTGAAACATACAGGGCAGCCCATTGAGAAAATCGAGAAAGATACCGACAGAAACTATTTTATGTCAGCCGAAGAAGCCAAAAAATATGGTCTTATTGATCAGGTAATCACCGAGAAACGTTCTGACAGCAAAGCAAAAAGTAAAAAGAAAAAGTAGAAGATGAAATGCAAAATAAAAATTTTACTTGATTATTATTTTTTTTTTAAACAACTTTAAGTTTTACTTATTTTAATCCGAGTTTAAAAAATAAAAAGGATGATTTTTCATGACACTCCCTAAAAAACCGCACTATAAATTAGTTTGTTCTTTTTGCAATAAAAGCGCTGATGAAGTTGACTGCATGATATCCGGTCCGGGTGTCTATATTTGCAGCGAATGTGTTATCGGCGCTGAGGAGATTATACGTACTGATATAGAGCAGCGCAGGCGGGTTCTGTTGAAAAAAATACCCTCTCCTCAAATTATTAAAGAGGAGCTTGATAAATACGTTATTGGACAAGAGGATGCAAAAAAATTTCTGTCCGTTGCGGTCTACAATCACTATAGGCGGATAACCAACACGAGCCTCACGAACAGAGATGTTGAACTGGATAAGAGTAATATTCTGTTAATAGGTCCTACAGGAACCGGCAAGACACTTATGGCGCAGACCTTAGCCCGGTTTCTTAAGGTTCCGTTTTCTATTGCAGATGCTACGGTGTTAACCGAAGCCGGATATGTAGGAGAGGATGTAGAAAATATTCTTGTTAGATTGTTACAGGCAGCCGATTATAACGTAGAACGGGCGGAGCATGGAATTATCTTTATCGATGAAATTGATAAAATTGCCCGCAAGGATGGGAACCCTTCAATAACACGGGATGTATCGGGAGAAGGGGTTCAGCAGGCACTGTTAAAGATTCTTGAAGGAACAGTCTCGAGCGTTCCGCCGAGAGGAGGACGGAAACACCCCGAACAAAGCCTTATTAACATAAACACAAAGAATATACTTTTCATCTGCGGCGGTGCTTTCGATGGTCTGGAAAAGATAATCGAGACGAGAACAGGTAAAAAGTCGATGGGTTTCGGTGCGGACGTGCGAAAGAAAAAGCAGGAGAATATAGGAAAAATCTTAATCCGGGTCGAGCCGCAGGATTTGCTCAAGTATGGTCTTATTCCGGAACTTGTCGGCAGGCTGCATAACATTGCAACGCTGGATGAACTTAGTGAAGATGCACTGATGAACATCCTGACACAACCGAAGAATTCTATCGTCAAACAATACCAGCGGATATTTGAATTTGAGGGAGTACGATTGAAAATCACACCGGATGCAATGCGTGCAGTTGTAAAAATTGCCCAAAAACGCGGTACAGGCGCCCGGGGTTTAAGGTCAGTACTTGAAAAGATAATGGTAGACATTATGTTTGAATTACCCAATATGGAAAGGATAAAAGAATGCATAATTACCAAAGAAAACATTATTAAAAGCAAGAAACCTACATTTGTGTATGATAAATTGAAAAAGCGGGCATAACCAGAATGACATGAATATAAAAAAAGTTAAGTTATTGACCAGTGTCGTGGACGCATCTTCGCTGCCGAAGTCTTCAATTCCCTCTGTTGCATTTGCCGGTCGATCGAACGTTGGTAAATCTTCTCTTATAAATACTCTCCTGAATCGGAAAAATATAGCCAGAACAAGCTCTGCACCCGGAAAAACAAGGTTTATTAATTACTTCACGATAAACGACAACCTCCATATGGTTGATTTACCCGGATACGGATTTGCAAAGCTCCCTTACAAGATACAGAACCAGTGGCAGAAATTAATCGAGACTTTTTTGCTGAATAATATCACTCTTCGGCTTGTTTTTGTCATAATAGACATCCGCCGCAGCCTTATGGATATGGATTTACAATTGCTCGACTGGCTGGACAATAATAATTTAAATTCGCAAATTATTTTGACCAAATGCGACAAAGTATCCAAAAATGCAGCTATTAAGGTGTCAAGAGAACTCGTAAAACAAAGAGCATTAATAAATGAACCGATTCTTTTTTCTGCTGTAAAACGGACAGGAATCTCCGAAGTCTGGGGAAAAATATTTTCTGCGTGCTCGCTGTAATTTTGATATTGTACGGATTCGCTGCTTGACCCTGCTTTGTCCAGGACAGGGAGTCAAATTTTTATTGGAAATCAGCAAAGTTTTTTCTAACTTAAAAAACATAAAAAAATAATAGTATTAGTAAGTATTACTATGAGAAAACATTTAAAAATCCGAACGTGCATTTTGCTTGGAACATTTGCCTGCAGTCTGGTTATTTCGAAAAGTTTTGCACAGATACCTGAAACAATTTTGCCTCAATCGAAAACTCAACAAACGGGCATCCGTGAATTACAGGAAAGGCAATTGTTAGAGCAAGCGCGCATTATCATGGGCGGACCGATTGAGCCGGAAGAATACAGGGTGGGTCCCGGTGATGAATTAATGATTACAATTATAGGAAATGCCCCCGAAACCAATATCCCATTAGTGGTTTTGCCTGAAGGTGTGGTCGCTATTCCGGATATCGGAATTGCACAATTAAACGGATTAACGTTAGCAAAATCTCAGGAAAAAATTAAAAAACTTGTACAAAATTTGTATCCGGGAAGCAGTATTAACGTAAATCTAAAAAACCTTCGGGTCTTTACGGTACGTCTGACCGGTGAAATGAATGAGCCGGGCATAAGGTATGCGAATGCAACGTGGCGGGTTTCAGATATTTTGGATCAGGCGGGAGATTTAAGAAAGTGGGCGGATACACGTTCTATTGAAATTCGACACCGGGATAAAACCGTAGAAAAATTTGATTACCGGGATTATAAAAAATTCGGTCACCAGGAAAATAATCCTTTATTAAGGGATGGGGATGAGATTTACGTGCCCCGTGGTGATTTTTCTATAGGTAGTATTTTTGTGAAAAATCCGGTCGAAAAATCCGGGTTTTACCTGTATTACGAAAATGAAACTCTTATAGATTTTCTCAGACATGAAGATATCATTATGGATCAAATAGATTTGGCTAATAGCGTTATTGTCCGCAATAATGAAATAGGATTTCCCGATACAATTAAACTCTCACTAAGTCAAAATAATGAAAATAGCCCTTCGCTGAATATTGAACTTAAGCCGGATGATATACTTATTTTGCCAAATCTTCAAAACTTTGTTTACGTTGATGGGGAAGTAAAAAATCCCGGCAGTATAGACTGGGCGGCTTATCACCCGGCAAGCCACTACGTTGGAATTGCCGGCAGAACTTCTAATTCTGCAGGTATGAACAAAATTGAGGTTACAAGAAGAAATTCTAATGAAAAAATTAAAGGAGGAGACCTGTTAATATTTCCGGGTGATTATATATACGTTCCAAAGAAGAAACATTTGATCGTTAGGGAGTGGCTTGATTTTATTTCTCCGGTTGTTTCTTTAATAATAGCCGGCAAGGCAATCGGGATTTATTAATTCTCTTGTAAAACATAAATTGAAAAATTTTAGTTATTATGCCTGAGCGGGAAACAACAATACTCGATTATATCTACACGATTGTAAAGTGGTGGAAGTTCATTTTTATCTTTACATTGACGGTCGGTGTCATTACAGCGGGAATCACGCTTACCCTGACGAAATGGTACCGAGCAACGGCAACCATTATTATATCACAGGAGCAGTCGGAACTTAGTATATTAACAAAGCTTTCCACTATTCCATACCTGCCTTTCGGAGGCGCCCTTGACATTAATACGCAGTCTCAGCAGTATTTAGCCATTTTAGACAGCCGGATCGCACAGGAATTCGTCGCAGAAAGATATAGTCTTCAAAAACAATATAAAACGTCTAATCTTGAAGAAACGACACGTATACTCCGAAGTCATGTGGACTTCGGCTTAACGGACCAAGGATGTATTTACATCAATGTCGAGGATACTTCACCGGTACAGGCAAGCGAAATGGCTAATGCTTATGTCCATTTTCTTGACTCGATTAATATCAAAAACCAGACCGAACAAGCCCGAAACAACCGGCAATTTATTCAGGACCGGTTAGATTCGACTGAAATACAACTACAAGCAGCGGAGGATTCGCTCGAATCGTTTCAAAAACTTAATGACATATTTTCAATACCTGAACAGGTTGCGGCTGGTATAAAATCTTATGCCGAACTATTCGCACAAAAAGTAGCTAAAGAAATCGAACTTGAAACAATAGGAATGAACTTATCCAAAGATCATCCTGCGCGTATTTTATTAGAAAACGAAATTAATTCGATACAAAAACGACTGGATGCTTATGAAAAGAAGCCGGAATTATTAGAAGGAGCTGAGGACAATGCTGCGTTTTTCCTGCCTTTTGCCGAATCACCGCGGTTGGAAAAGGAATATGTCCGGCTTAAAAGGGAAGTCGAAAAACAAAACGCTATATACACTATTTTAACCGAGCAGGTTGAACAGGCAAAGATACAGGAAGCGCGGGATACGCCAACGTTACTCCCACTGGATGAAGCCGTCCCGCCGGAGCGCCGTTCAAAACCCAGAAGAACAATCACGGTTCTCATTATGAGTGCTCTGGCATTTATATTTGCGATGGTTCTAACTTTTTCCTTCGAATATATAAACCGGGTACAAAGCAGCTCACCCGCAGAACAGGAAAAACTACAAGCAATCCGCCGTTTAATAAGCAGAAAACCGAAAGGGAATGAATAATTCATTTGCCGTAAACGATAGATTTGAAATCACACCCCGCTCAGGCGGAATTCCCCTCGCTGCCTTTGTGGGGGGAATTGCTTTTTTTATCTTCCTTCTGCTCGCTATCTACTTTAATTCCCTCTATTTTATACCTGCCGCATGCCTGTTGCTGCCTTTATTATATTTAAATAAAACTGCTACATTGTACGTGTATGTACTCGTCTATGCGTATGCTTTACCGATTTATTCTTATCAAGGAGACCTTAGATTAGATGATTTACTTTTTATTGTTTTAGTCTCCACCTGGCTTATGGATAAAATGCTCAATCCCTGTGCTGAATCACAAAAAAAGCCATTTACACGCCCCCTAATTCTTTGGCTTTGAATAAATGCGCTTACGATTTTCATGGTTTTTTTTAAATATGGTTTGTTTTTTACAATAAGATCGGGTTACTTTTTTATCAGGATGGCAGAATATGTATCTATTTATTTTATAATTTCAGACATGATAAAGGATCAAAAAACAAGGATTATTATAATAAGATTAATATGGATTATAACTCTGTTTATTTGTAGTGTAGGATTATATCAATATCATATTTCAGGCTTGCCCAGCATTACATCAACGCTTTCAGAAAGTCATGTATATTTGGGTACATTTCTGATGTTTACTTTCTTTATATTAGCAGGATATATATTTGTAACTAAGAATGTTCTTGAGAAAATAGCACTTTTATTAACTTTACCGTTAATGATTTACATATTGTTTCTTTCTGCTTTGCGAACGGGCATTTTATCTATAATTGTCGGCATAATTGTCTTTTTCGTATTTTCCCGCAAGCCAATTGGATGGATGGTTGCAGTGGTTCTGGCTATTATTCTTATTTTATTTGGTTTTGAATTTTTACAAAACCTGCAGGAGTATGAACTTGGGAGTGCAGGATTTCGTAATCTTGAGCGTGACCTTTCAACAATGGGGCGTTTTTATATCTGGTACGGCACAATCGTTATGTTAAAGCAGAATCCTACGATTCTCATTACGGGCGTTGGCTTGAGCGCCTTTGGTTTAGCTGTTGAGAGATATACACCGCTTTTTCCGGGTTCTGGAGGCGCGCATAATAACTATCTGCATCACTTGACAGAGACCGGAATGTTTGGGCTTGCGATATTTCTATATATTTTATTTATTTTTCTGCGGACAAGTCTGAAAAGGTCGCGGGAACCCGCGCAAAAAGACAGAGCGCTCTATTACGGATATTTTTGCGGGCTTGCTGCACTTGTTTTTTCCGGTATGTCGCAGGAAACCTTTTCAGTACAGAATGCGCACGGTAACTTTTTAGGATACTTTTTTATTGTAACGTCGTTAGTTTTTTCAAAACCTAAAAATTTTTATGATGAAACTGAAAACGAAATATCTTAAAACACTTTCTGAGGAAGATATATCAAAAAAGCTTCTTTATATTTTACTAATTACGGTATCACTATATTTTATATACTTTTTTGCTTTCTCGGAAATCAGGAAAATCATAGCGGTAGTTCCAGATGATGCTTATTATTTCTTTAAAATAGCGGAAAACGTTGCACATGGAAAAGGACTCAGTTTCGACGGCATAAATAAAACCAATGGTTTTCAGCCACTATGGCTATATGTTTTAATACCAATATATCTAATTTATTCGGGTTCGCCGGAAACAATGTTAAGGATTATTCTTATTTTTCAAGTTGGATTGATCACTGGTGCCGCATTAATAATATATAGAGTCCATGCAGATTTTTTCTCAAGGAAAATTAGCTTGATAAGTGGTATTGGATATATAATGGTGGTATTTGTCCCATCTACTAATGGGATGGAATCAGCACTGCTTATATTAATGCTTTCATTATTATTTGCCTACGGCTGGAAAGGGAAAGTATTTTCTAGGCATAGCCCAAAACGTGGACTATTTTTCGGCATTGTACTCGGTCTTGTAATGCTTGCAAGACTTGACACAGTATTTTTAGGAGCAGCTATATCTGCGTTTTGTGTAATTCAAATTGCGAGAGAACCTCTAAAGAGACGTGACCACCTTATCAGATTAATTTTAATAATAACTGGTGCTTCTTTGATTGTCTCGCCTTATTTGTTGTTCAATTATTTGGAATTTGGTAGTATAATGCCAATCAGTGGTGCGCTTAAATCAAGTTTTCCAAAGATTTCTTTATCAAGGGATATTATTAATTTTTTTGCCAAACGATATCTGCTTTTCGCAATCTTAGCTTTCGTATATTTTTTATGGAAAATAGTATCATTAAAAAAATTCTATAATTCTGCTAATGAAACTCGATATTACGAAATATGCATGCTAGTATTATCCACTGCCATAGTATTACATTTTGCTCATACGGTTATATTTATGAAATGGGCTGTATTCGGTTGGCATTTTATACCGTATGCACTTTTTATAACTCTTGCAATAAGTGAAATTATTGCTTTTTTCTTATCTTCGAATTGGAAAATAATTTTCAATTATATTTACTGGTTTGGGATAATAGTGATAATATTTGCTGGAGGCTTTATAATATACAAAAGAAACTATAGACCATTAGATAAAATCAGCAGTTGGTCAGTCTCTTCTTATAATGCAGCAGTTTGGACAAGAGAAAATACAAACAAATCCGACATCATCGCAATGATTGATGCAGGTATTTTTGGGTACTTTAGCCAAAGATCGGTTATTAACCTTGATGGGATTGTAAATACAATGAAATATCAAGAAATATTGAAAAATAAAAAACTTAATAAATATTTTAAAGAAAACAAAGTCACTTATTTTGTTCAGTTCGTATTTAAGGATTATCATAATGCTTTCTACAACAATTACGACACTTTTTCAAAAACTGTTCCAAGTCATAAATATATGATAGAGAGCGATGAAATAATACTTCATGAACATGATGAAATATACAGGTCACCTCCTTTTGATTATTTTCAATATAGATCAATTTTTCTTATGTGGAAGTTATCCATTAATTAAATAAAAATTCATTGATGCAATATAAAGTAATTCACATTCTCGGGACAATTTCAATCGGCGGTGCTGAATTAGCATTGTTCAATATTTTGTCAAATTGGCAGGATCAAAGTTTTACGCACAATATCTACTATACAAGGGAATATGAAGGAGTAAAAGTAAGATTTGAAGACATAGGAATAACTGTGCGGCCTTTAAACTGGAAAAACGAACGAGAATTTTATTCAATTCCGACTCTTATAAAATTGTTTCGCAAAGAACGTCCTAACATCGTACATACAAATCTGTGGACAGGCAACTACTGGGTAATTACAGCTGCGAAAATAGCCGGTGTACCGATTATTTTAGAGTCCGTTCTTGCAATTTTTCAACATAAAAAGATCGGAAATATATTGCATAAAATTTTACGTCCATTTATTTTTCGGTATATCGATAGTGAAGTTTGTGCAAGTAAATTAATAGTTAATAATTTAAGCAGGCGGTTTGGACATTCACGTAAAAAATTCACGATAATTTATTATGGTGTACCAAATGAGTATCATCTAAATGCAGCAATGCTGGCTAAGTTGAAAGAAGAATTGAAATCCGATAATAATAAGACCGTACTTTTAACTATTGCACGATTAGTTCCAAAAATAAAGGGCTATGAAACTTATCTTGATGCGCTCCGCATTTTAAATGAAAGGGGTCTAACAAATTTCGATACATTAATTGTTGGCGGTGCGCAAAAGGACTATCCTGATTATCCTGATTTTTTACGCAAGAAAATAAAAGAATATCAGTTAGAAAAAAATGTTTCGCTATTAGGATATCGCCCGGAAAAAGCCGAATTATTAGAGCTATCGGATATTTTTGTTATGCCTTCTAATTATGAAGGAGGACCAACAACTATTCTCGAAGCGATGCGGGCAGGTAAACCGGTGATAGCTACCAGAACAGGCGCTGTTCCTGAATATGTCATAAACGGTGAAACGGGGCTTATTGTTGATCCGGGCGACAGCATTGCCTTAGCAAATGCAATTGAATACATGCTTAAGCATCCGGAAAAATGGCAGAGCATGGGTGAACGCGGGAAAGAACGGTTCAAAGAAAATTTCACTATTGATAAAACGGTTAACCAGTTAACGGATTTATACAAATCATTACTGAGTAAAAAAGGATTAAAATAGCTGTTAGCTTTTAGCTTTAAGATGTTTCTACACATGTTGTTAAAAGTGTTCGAAAAGCGGTGTTTTATAATCGCAACTCGTAATTCGTAATTCGACATTCGCAATTCGCAATTCGACATTCGTAATTCGCAACTCGTAACTCGTAATTCGCAATTCGTAACTCGTAATTCGTAATTCGTAATTCGTAATTCTCAAGTGTCTACAAAAAGTAAAATACTCCAATCGGGTCTGCTCGTTTTTTCGTTGGTTCTCGGAATGAAGGCTCTTGCGGCTGTCAGGGACCTTATTCTGGCATATAAATTCGGTCAGGGTGCGCTGACAGATGCATATTTTATAGCCTTCCATATCCCGCATACTCTGATGTATGTCATGGGTATTACCCTCTTGAGAGGCATGTCATCCTCAATATTTTCGGAATCGATTGCGAAGAAACAATATGATAATCTTTCCGTAATTTTTTCAACTATTTTTAACGCCGCATTTATCGTAACTGCTGTAATTTCAATTATATGCGTATGGCAGATGCCTGCCATTATCCGGCTTCTGCCGTTCACGTTTCAGGAAGCATCTTTTGAAATGATAGTTTTGATGGGACGCATTCTGTTCCCGCTTATCATTACTTTAGGACTGTCGGATTATCTTGGAGCCACTCTCAATGCATTTCGAAATTTTTTTCTTCCCGGTTTCAGTATGATTGCTGCAAATATTTGTATGATATTAAGTTTAATATATTTCGCTGATAAGTTGAGTATATTGAGCCTTGCTTACGGCACGGCTGCAGGATTTATTTTAGCCTGCGCAATACAGTTTGTTTTCATTGTAAGAAGTAAAATTCACTATAAATTCAACTCTTTTAATTTGAATCTTCCTCCTGTGCGTTCATTTTTGCGTAAATCAATGCCGCTGCTGTTAGTTACCGGATTCGGACAAATCACTATGCTGATTGGTTATATTATTGCATTGAATATTGAAGAAGGCATGGTTTCCGCCCTCTCTTATGCAGGGAAAATCAACGATATTTCCTTGAGTTTGTTTGTTCTGCCGCTGTTAACGGTATTATTACCTGAATTTGCGCGGGACAAGGCGGCAAATAACATTGACGCTCTTAAATCGCATATACGTTTTGGCGCCGAAGTTATAGCTTCAATCATTGTTCTTTGGGCGGCTTTTTTGATCGTTTTTCACAGGGAAATAATCATGGTCTACTTACAAAGGGGGGAGTTTTCCGCTTCCGACGCCTATCTTACCGGTAAAATTCTGCTTATCTATATGATAGGATTGTGTTTTCTTGCGGGAAATCTCTTTCTTAAGTTTATTTATTTAGGCATGCAAAAGACAGAAGCGCTCACCATAATCGGTGTCATTACATACACAATAAACATTCTGTTGTTATTTGTTCTGTCTAAAATATACGGCGTTTACGGGCTTGCCTGGGCGGCTTCCATTACGGCGTTTATTTATTGTTTGCTGCTTTTAATTACTTTTAAAACAAAATATATCCAATTTTCACTGCTCAGGCATGGGCGTAATCTCATGAAAATTATTGGCGCCGGTATTATCATATTTTTACTATTTAACCTTGCACGTTCAGTTGTAATTACTGACACAGAAACAACCACCGTAATAACAGCGCTGAAATTAATGCTCATAGGCATTTTTGGTGGAATTATTTACATGGGAATGCTGCATTTTTTCCGTATATTTTTGTTTGATGAAATTTTTACCGGAATAAAAAGATATATCCATGGGCAAAATTAAAGTTCTTTATATTCATGAAGTTTCCCGTATAGGCGGGGGAGAAACATGGTTTTTAAATTTTATTGACGGACTCCAAAATCCGGACATTGAGCCTATACTTCTGTGCCCCGAAGGACCATTTGCAGAAGCTGCAAGGTCTAAAGGAGTTGAGGTTATACCGTATAAATTCCGCTTTTACGACATAAGTTCTCACCGGTTATTGAAATATCTCTTATTTGGCTTTTTCAGGGTATGGGATAGTTTTGCTATTGGTCGAATCATAAAACGATATAATATTAATCTTGTTCATACTGTCAATACTAACGGACACGTTATCGGCTCATTAATCAGGACATTTTATTCAAAAAAAGTCGTATGGCATATACACCATGACCACCAGAAAATATTGTACCGCTTTTTTAAGCCTGATTACATGGTATTCGTTGCACAATTTAGGATTAAAAAATTGCAGTCTCTACGTTTAGAGAATAAGCGAAAATATTCTGTGCTTTATAATGGAATTGACACATCGCTTTATGAAAAAATTAATACATTTGAAAAGCAGCCGCTGAATGTCAGCCGGAGGATGATCCGCCTCCGGCGGATTGGATATGTAGGCAGGTTGCTGCCGGAAAAGGGATTAGAGACATTTTTGACTGCTGCGTCGTTAATTATTAAAAAATATCCCGATATAAAATTTAATATTTATGGTGAGGAGATTTACGACGAAGTGCTCAAAGGACAATATACAGCGTTTCTGAAACAGAAAATAAGCGAACTTGGTTTAGACGATGCGGTAAGACTATGCGGATTTGTATTTCCCCAGACAGAAATTTTTTCATCAATAAACATTTTTGTAATACCGTCATATATGGAATCCTGCCCGATGGTGATCCTGGAGAGCTGGGCTGC
>Ga0111191_1034_pt1 | contig 14152 bp, 11 predicted proteins | sample DeeMarSWOR324_28_FD_80363 | JGI IMG/M metagenome (GOLD analysis project Ga0111191, IMG submission 80363) | bacterium SM23_31 | reverse complement strand
CCCGCAAGAGAAGAAGCTCTCTTCAACATTACCGCCGAAGCACCAACGAAAAATGCCGCTGATGCCCTCGTCAGAAAATGGTCAAAAAAAATCGAAAAATGGCGGAAGAACACGGTGTCGGCTTCATTACAAGCAAAAGCTCCCACCCTTCCATGATAGAAACTGCCCTGCAGGAAGGCGTCGGATTTGTCGGGGGCACACGCGGCGGGTTTATATTCACGGAATTCAGCCTCGCTTGTGATGCCATGTTCGCAGCATTAAAGATTCTCGAAATGATGGCTAAAGCTAAGGAACCGCTGTCAAATATAGTAAATTCAATAACTTTTCCGAATATAGCATCGTTAGACATCGCCTGCTCATGGGAAGAGAAGGGAAAGGTGATGAACGCACTCATGCAGAAAACCGAAGGAATGAAACGCGACCTGATTCACGGTATCAAAATATTTGATACAGCAGGGAAAGATAAGCCCGCAAGAGAAGAAGCTCTCTTCAACATTACCGCCGAAGCACCAACGAAAAATGCCGCTGATGCCCTCGTCAGAAAATGGTCAAAAAAAATCGAAAAATGGCGTGATGCTTGAACCGATGGAAAAGGAATAAGCTAACAAGCCGTTTCAAATTAATATTGTATGGCTTTGATTTTATATCATAAACATGTTGTATTATTTCAATTTGTTTTTTTGTTATTTTATTCTTGGTGAAAAAAACAAATGTGAAACTAATTATCAGTTCATTCGTATAATAAGTAGAGAATAAAAATCCCACCGGGAGGCATATATGAGAAAATATGGTTTTACTGCCTTTATTTTTTTATTTTCCTGCTTTCTCCTTAATTGTTCTACCTCAAAGCCATTATTTCAACAGCATTACGAAGGAAAAACCGTAATAAATGCAGATTATGACAAAGTGTGGGAAGCTTACCGAATGCTGCTTGAGAATGATTTGTTTTCCGATATATTGAAGATAAACAAATGCGGAATAGATAGGAAAACGATAAATTTTTAATCTTAACCAATAACATAGAAGCAATTTTGTTTTAAGCTGTTTATCTTTATCTATTTTCAAACAGGCGCAGTAACACCGACTTCTCAACGGTCTTTTGGGCGATGTTGTCGGTTACTTTGAGTGTCAGCTGATATGGTCCCGGTTTTGTCAGGTTGTGGTCGAGGCACAGGAACGAGCATTCGTCCCTGTCTATGCCGTGTCTGGTAAATATCGTTGTAACGCCAAGTTCCTGCTTCTCGTTTACAATCAGCCTCCGAATATAATCTACAACCGAGTACTTCTCTTCTCCAATGTATTGTATTGAATACTCGACCGTGTAGTCGGTGTTTCCCGGAAAAGCATCCATGAAAAGGTTGTAAATTTCGTAATATATGTAAATCGGCTGGTTTGCACGGTAGAAACGCGGCGGATTTGGGATTATAATAAGATTTTCTCTTATAACAGCGCCCAACGAATCAAGCATTTTAATATTAGATGCAAGCTGAATATCGCTTATCTTCAGGGAACCATAGCCGTATTCTTTTAGCTCAAGCGTGTCCCTGTAAGTCCCTATGTTATCCGAATAGAGATCGCGCATTTCAACGGCGAAATAATAAGAATCCGGCGCAACATGATTTATTAATTGGTCAACTGTGAAAGAATCGGATGATGTATCTATTGCCGTAACTTCAAACTGCAAATCTTTATCCTGCACATCTTCCAGAGCACGCTTCCAGTTCCGGTCATGCAGGAATAAACCGACCTCGTAGTTTCCATAATAATATTCGCCTTCTTCCTCGAAGCGAACTTTGTTGAACGGCACGCCGTAATAGACTTCCATTCGTGTTCTGCCTTTTTCGCCCCTGAACGTAGCAACGTCAAACGGAAAATCGATAAACAGCCCCTTCGGTTCGTATTTGTAATATTCGGGGAATTCTGTTTCTACTTCTTCTGCAATTTCCTGAAAATTTAAACCGCTCATGCTGGTGCCCAATTTGTAGTTATTCTTTTCATCCCCGAATCCGGTCTCAAACATAAACGTAAAATCAGGGTAATACCAGTAATCATGTTTATTGTAGTCAACATAGAAATCAATATTTAAATCTCTTTTGAACATTATATAATAAAATTTTTTAAAACTTTTAACCGTTCCAATATCAAAGGCATCATTGTTAGCGAAAATTTTCCTTTTCTCAGAAGCTCCATACTTTATAAATATTTTACCGCGGTCTGTCTGCCAGCCTTCTATATCTTCACGCGGTATTGAAAAACGCAGGTTTGCTTCCGCTACACGGCTATAATGCTCCAGTTGACGTTCACTATATGGTGTCAAAAACAGGGGATCACGCTGATACCAGAACTTCGATGTATCACTTTCGGAAGTGCGTATTTCTGTTTCCTTTAAACCCCCAACTTTTAGATAACCGACATTAGAAAAAACAGCACGCTCATCATTCGACATCAAGCCCTTTGCTGTTTCATACTGTTTGTGTGCTTTATCATAATCGTTCAATCGATGATATGCAAGACCCAGAAATAGATGCCCGTCTTTATCATCGGTATATTTTTCAGTTAACTTTTCGAACAACTTTGCAAATTCTTTCAGGCTGTCGCTGTCGAAATAAACCAATCCTTGTCTGTATAAAGCATCACGGTTATCGGGATCGATTTCAAGGATATTGTTATTATATGCTCTTGCAATAGAATCCTCATATGTAACAAATTCATCCCAACTTAACTCACCTATTAGAATTTTAATCATTTCGAGTGCCGGAGGAACAATATACAGACCGGAAGAACTATTAAAATATTTAAGCATGTTTTTGTCCCATAACAAAGGATAAACCATACAATAATCCAAATATTCATCAATTATTAATTGAGCAAATTCTTTCTTTTCCCCTGATCGCATCCACTCCTCAATTCCCAATATATTAAATGTGGTGTTAAGATCGTAACTGACTCTGTTCCTCATATTTTTTGCCTCTTCTGCGTGGATTCGCGAAATTCCTCCAAGTGCTTCAATGTTTTCAGGCTCGATTTCAAGCACCCGTTCCAATGTGTATTTAGCTTCAGGAAACATTAGCCTGTCTTCATAAATGAGAGCAAGTGCGCTTAAGTATTTCACGTCATCATCCCCATATTTTTTTGCCTCCAGGATTGCATCTTCAGCGCGTTTCAATGCCGCGGGCGTTTTTTTCAATTGATATGCCAGCGCCAGCTCATAATACGCCTCAGCGAATTTTCTGTCTTTCTCAACCGCTTTCTGAAACGCTTCGATTGCTTCATCAATCTGGTTCTGTTTCTTGAGTTCAATCCCCTGGTTGTAATACTCCTGTGCGGTCTGGGCTTGGAGTGAAACAGAAAAGAATAGGGAGAGCAAAATAAATATAGATATTAATCGGTGAATGAACATTTTTGTTTTCCTTTGGCTAATCTAATTTAATTGATGAAATGGCTTAGTTTTTACTACTGCTTTAATATGTTTATTCCTATTTATTAGTACGATAAAATCAACAAAAAGTTTCAAATATTACCGAAATTTCCGAAATCAGCTTCACAAAGGTTCACATTTATTTTATGTATACCATCAGGTCAATTTTATTTTTATTTCTCAACAATTCTGTATTCGTATAAGCACATTTCTTCGTACGTGTCAATGATAAAAAGACGGTCACCGTGGATTTTCATTTTTTGAATATTTTCAGTGTATTTATATTCATCTGCGGGCAGCGAGCCGAGATATACACCTTCATTGTCGAGAATATCAAATTTAAATAGTTCAGGTTCTTCTTCAGTGCGCTGCTTCCTGTATGTTACTACCCATATTCGCCACTTATGGTCGACTCCTATTCCCTCAGAAACTCTCATCATATCTGGAGTTTCAACAATTTCTCCACTACTTAACTTTCTTGTTTTCTTTTTATGTATCAATTTAAAATCAAGCGGTCTGTCAATTTTCATGAAGAGTTTCCCTTCAGGGGAGTATTTTTCTATTCTGTTTTGGTAATAAAAAACGACATAAATGTTGTCGTTTTCATCAATGGTAAAATTTATAAGATTTCCATTCAAGTTAAAAGGTTGGAAATCAAATATTTTAGGTTTAAGAAATTGCCTTAATAGTTTCCCATTGTTATTGTAAATATGAATAATAAGGTATTTTTCAAAATCTTTATGAGGATAAGAACTTATCACAATTTCTTTTGAATTTAATAAGCCAATGTGTGGTAAAGCACCTTCGTAAGAAAATCGTTTATTTCTTTTCCACGTGCATCCAATATTATAATTTTAATACTGTCCCTAATATACACATTACAATCAGAATATGCGTCTATATCAGTAGGGTTTTGAAATTCACCGGGACCCTGACCTTTTCTCCCGAAAGTTGCAAGAAATTTACCTTCAGGATCATACTTTTGAATCCTGTAGGTTCCCCATTCAAGCACATATAAATTTCCCTCACTATCTACTGCGGTGTCACAAGGTTTAAAAAACCAGTAATTCTCATCCGTTTCGTTTGATCCGCCCCAAACACGCACGAATTCCAGCGCAACTTTCGGCTCGTCTCCCCACAGCGGCGCGTGGTTGTGCACGTGCCTCACACCATCGATGACTTCGATGGTGTATGGTTCATCAGACTGAACATCAACATCCTTGCCGCAACTAAGCAAAAGAATCGGAAAAACTAATATTTTTATAAATAAACGCATAACGAACTTCATAATAAAATTGTTTATTCGGTTTATTGAGATTAAATATAATTAATCTAAAATTACTTCTACATTATATACGATCTAAATTAAGAAAAATTCCAAAAAAACAAAAAATAGTGATGGAATTCAATTCGACGTAATAAAGAAAGGATTTTATGAAGTATTTTCGGGTTTAATTAAAAGAATATCCAATTGAAATCCATACATTGGTTCCGCCACGTTTCTTTTCAGCAATTACTTCAACTTTTTGACCGGCTTTTCTTTTGTATTTTAGTTTCGAGAAATCAACAGGAATTAACTGGCTTAGTAATATAGTTAAATTATAATTTTTATATTGCCAGGATGAATCAACCTTTAACCGTAGAATTCCATCGATATCAGGAGATATGTCCCATGTTTTGGTTTTATAACCAAAAAAAATGGGATAGAATACAGGGTATCTTTCTTTATAAATAATGTCACTTGTAAAAAATTTGTGATAATATCCAAGTTCAAAAGAAGTATCGGATTTAATTTTTGTTTTATTGAGAGAATATAAATAATTCATAACAATAAAAGGAAGATGCAGACTATTATTAAATTTTTTTAACCTTGTTCTTGATTGCAAAAAAACATCCCAGTAAGTAAAGGGCCAGATATCAAAATAACTTTCTGATTTAATCCGGGTTTTAATCCCCGTTACTCCAATTGACAATTTGAATTTTTCAGACATACTAATTTGGGAATACGCTATGTAATGATTATAGTATACATTGTCTAAATAAGAATATTCTTCATTTTTATAATTTAAATTTGCAGCGATATTGGCATGTGTATATTCAAAAACGTTTTTAACATTTTTAAATGTATATATTACTTTATTAGTAGATATATACCCGCGTATTTTGTTGTTATAATCGCCCTTTTTGTGTGTTGGAATTATGGATGAATATGTAGTTTGAAATGAAAACTGTGAACCTGTAAAAGATAAACTATTATTATTAAAATAATATAAGAACGGGATTTCTCCATAAAATCCCTGGACGTTGTAAGCAAATTTATACTTTTTCAGTTTATAAGATGACGCTAATCCAATATTATAACCTTTAATTGGAATAATTACCTGTAGGTTTCCGCCTAATCTTATAGAATAGAGTATGCCAATACCTATTTGATATTTGCTGTTTCTTTTTTTTACATTAAATTCATATTCTGGATAATTGGATGTTATCAAAAAAGAGTCATCAATATTCTCTAAATTATTCACATAATATTCCTGTTCGGGCATTCTAATAAAACCTGAAATTCTATAGTTATTTCTAAAAAAATGAGCATGGTAGTTTTTATTTTTATTATAAAGATAGTGTTTTTGCCCTGATGAATTGGAAAAATTGAAATAATCATAATAATTGCCGTCAACAAGCAGTAATAATCTTTTACCATCCGGCAAAATAACATTTTGATTGCTCTTCGAAGTAATTAAATCAAAGATTGATTGAGCATATAAAGGAGAGCAAAAGGTTACAAGAAGAATTGAGATTAAAAAATGTGCGGATTTATTCAAGATGGAAACCTTAAGTATTGACTATAAATACTTAGCCTGATTTATTCATAAATCCTCTTTTTGCCATGCCGAATCATAGTTGGTTCAAGTTTGTAACTTGAACCTAAACGTTTTTCGCTGTCGATCCCGGTTTACCGGGATCACCGAGCAACTAGTGTTTTGTCTCTCAATTAATTTACCTAAAACATCTAACAACTTGTTTGCGCTTTTCCGGTTACCTAAGGTGTTCTTCACCTTCGCAATATACTACTAAACGCTCAGCGAGATAAAAAAACACCTCGCTGAGTAATAAAAAATACTTTGTAAATATATTTACGGGACACGACACTAGTAGAGCGATTCCTAAATAACGTAACAATAGCACGTCATTGCGAATCCGCGCAGCGGGTGAAGCAATCTCTAACTTTATGAAAATAGAACAGATTGCTTCGTCACTTCGTTCCTCGCAATGACAGACTTTCATTCATATATGTTATTATGGAAACGATGTACTAGGGTCTGAACAATAATTCTTTTTAATCATGTCTTTTCAGATAAATGGCAATGATTCTCGTAATTGTCGTTCCCCTCACAATGAAAAAAGAGAATAATTTTGCCAAAAATCACTTCATTTCGTACGTAGGAATATAACTTCCTTCATTATTCGACAAAATCTTGTAAGAATGATAAAATAATGAGACTGGCTCGTTTATCACGTTATTTATTAACTATCAGATAAATCATTTGCTCTCTGGTCATACCCGGGAAAAGTCCGCTAAAAGTATAATCAGGAAAATAAGGAAAATCTACTTCCAAGTTAACAACGTTGCCGCCGAGCCCGTCAAGAAATTCTATCGGAAAAACATCATAATCATAATTTATATCCATGACATAGTCAACGCTGTCTATTACAACCCAGTCGTTGTCAAACCAAATCCAGTAACTATTGCCATAATTAGGATATGTATAAAATGAAGAATCAACCGTAATCCATTCATTTTCGTTTCTCCAATTATGATAAGGCAGCTTATCCTTCCAATCTGAAATACCCGGATTAAACAACTTTGAAATATCAACTTGAAGAAAAACACCTCCTTCCTCAATGTCATACGGATTATTTAACACTACTTCAAGCCAGTCAATAACGTCATAAATGGTGCTCCAGTTTTGTGAAAATTGCGGATAGCCCGGGCTGTGGTCGGATATCTCATCATTAATATCGGTTAAATGTGATATTTTAATAATATCATCCGACTGGTTATCGCTTTCGTCAAAAATGTAATCAACGGCGCTTTGTATATCTTGCAGAGCATCTTCTAAATCTGTTTTTATCAAGACCGGAGACTTTCCGGACCTGTAACTGAGGAACGTATTGCGGTTTTGAAGGTTATGCTTTAAAACACTAAAAAGAAGAGAATCAATTTTCGCTTCATATAAACTATAATTATAGTAAGCGAACAGCCATTTACTTCCTTCAATCATTTCCGTTCTATAGTAACTGGGACCCCAGAAATAGTCGTCGTCTATGTCATACGCATCGACCCAATTATAGGTGCCTGCTGCATCAAACAGGTCCATATCATATAAGGTAAGCAATTTAAACGCTGCATTGGTTGCAAAAACTGAGGCTCTGAAAAGATAAATTTCCCCTCTGTCCAATTCTAAATCTTCTTCTCCGTCATTTATTAATAATACATTGTCATCTGCAAGAGTAATTGCATATGCCAGATGCTCGAGTGAATTATCCAGTTTTGGGATGACATTATTATCGATGTATGTTTGAATCCTCGCGAAAGAAATTTCGGGATCATCTAATGAATGAGCAAAATATTTCAGGTACAACTTTGGTGTTTCGGCGATAAAATTCATCTGGTTATTAAGAATCCTCTTTTCTGCAAATTCATCGTCAAAATCACTCACAATATCCCACAGTTCCGTGTCATAATTAACGCTTAGCACTTCAACAATTCCCATTCCCAAATTCGCTAAAGCATTTGTGGGATTTTGCGCCATCGCCTGAGTAAACTTACCTTTTATAGTAAGATAATACGTTTCGGGAAAAATATCACCACTCTCATTTGCGTTTCCAATATCAATATCTTCTGCATATTGTAGTACATTAATGAGCAAATCAAATCCTTCCCGCGCCAGTCTATTTGCCTCACTGTCTCCGGGTGCAATAATAGAATCCTCAGAATCTTTTGAACATCCTGCAAAAAGAGCCAAGGCGAAAATGATTACTGAAAAAAAACCGATTAGCTTTTTCATAGTTCCTCCATTGCTGAATTTTTTGTTATAAATTTGATCCTTTATAATTTATACAGATATAAATAATTCACAAGATTTTTTACGGTTAATTTATTGATTTTATACAAGTTTCAATAAAATTGACCGAAATTTGAGTTTTCGACCAACCTTTTATCATTCCGTCCCGAAGCTTCGGGATCGGACAATAAATTACAGGAACGGTAAAAATCAGCTGCAAAACGGCATTTTAAGGATTTGTTTTTATTTATGTTGCAAGTGTCATTTTTTCGATTTTGCTATAAAATCCCCATTTTTAGGCGTTGTTTTGCAGGTTTCTGAGAAATTTACCTTTTTATACCGAATTGAGGACTAAAAGACATCATTTGCCGTCCTGAATTTACTTCAGGACCTAAAAGCAAAGCATGGATTCCTAATCAATTCCGGAATGATAAGGCGATAAATACTACTAAAGTATTCTATTGAACTTAACACTTCGATTAATTGCAATCCCGAGCAATCGGGGTGTGAATACCTACAATTAATACATACAAACAAGATTTACATTCACCAGAAATTACAATAAACCGACCATTAAAACTCCCGTCCCTTCCAGGTGAATTTACCGCTGGCGCCGAGGAGGGCAAACAGGACAATCACGACGGGGTGGATAAAGTAGGCTTTAACGAATGCAGTAATTGTGAATTTTGCGCCAAAAGTACGTGCTCCCTTGCCGGTCGCAAGCAGTTCGAGCAAAAACTTACTTCCTGCCATAACAAGATAAACGGTCAAAAACTGCCATGCGGCAAGCATATACACGGGATAGAATAAAAATGCAAGATAGAACAGAAAAATAGCCATCGCTGCAATTTTCACGTGCGCGGGATATGTAAAGAACTTGGATGAATGACGTGCGCGCTGGTTGGCGAACCGGCGGAAGTCTGTATCGTCATAACTGGGAACGGCGGCTTTCTCACCGATTGCATACCGCAGACGCCACTTGGTTTTTTTCAGAATCAGTAGCATCAGGAGGTCGTCATCACCGGAAATAATGTGCTTTACATCCTCAAATCCGCCTACCTCCTTGAATACGGATTTGCGGTAAGCGAGATTACGTCCGGCACAAGTCCAGCCGGTTCCCCAGCCGATCCCGCCGGCAGATGCGGTCGCCAGACCTATCGAATCCATGTATAAAAAATCGGAAATTATTCCTTTTTTATGATTTTTCACATAAAGAGGCGAAAATCCTGCGGCAAAACCTACGTCGTCCTCGAAGTATGTAATCATCTCCGATACCCACGTAGGCGGCGGTACGCAGTCGGCATCGGTTGTACAGATTATTTCGCCTGAAGCAGAGCGTATCCCCTGCGTCAATGCATACTTTTTCGGCGCATAATTTTCGGGAACATCCTGAACGTCTATGAGCGTAATATGGGAATGGCGCAGGTGATAATCCTCTACGATAGTAGGTGTAGCATCGGTCGAACGGTCGTTGACAATAATAATATCGAGCAGACCGCCGGGGTAGTCCTGCGATAAAAGTGCTTCGAGACAGGCTTTGATGTTTTTCTCTTCGTTGCGCGCCGCCACTACAATAGAGACTTTGAAGCGCTTCCTGTTTTTACCCGGTTTAAGACGGCGCAGACCGGTATACAACGAAAGTACGAAAATGGCATATAATACGGTTAAAAAAAATCCGGCGCCGGTGAAAAGAATGTACATGGTGTGAAGGGTTTTTTAACCTTTCGATGAATGAATCCAGATAGGATTTGTATAGCAGAATCGTTTTTGTTCATTGTCCCCCGAAAATAGTTCACCGCGAATGTATCCGTATGAGCACAGCGGTTCCAGGTTTATCTCGTTTTGAACCGAGTATTCACTGTTCTGAAAATCTATTGTATAAATGGGCTCTTCGACTCCGGCAGAAATATTGCCTGAGTAAAAACACACCCTGCTAATAGATCCGTACTCAGGAGTAGAAACAGCGCGATACTTAATGGTAAGAAGCGATCCTTTTAATTCACCGCCGAGCAACGACCGTTCACCCATTTCATTACGGATAGTGAAATCCATCAGGGGACCATTAGTGATAACCGAACGGCCATTTCTAATGCTTGCTGTTATCTTCTCCTGTATAATAGGCGGAGTACAGTATATACCGGTTCGCACGTTTCCAAATAATTGTCTCAAACTTTCACGGCTCCGGTTTAATGAGAACGGAAATCGTTTTTTCTTCATTCGTTTAAAACTGTCGTGAACATTATTGCCTGCAACAACGAATTTCCGTTCACCCATTAACAGCAGTTTGATCCACCTCGATAATCCTTGATCAAGGAAAAGACCATTTTGTCCGTTGTAAATCTGCAAGCCGGTCAGGCCGGATAATGTTAAATCAAACGTCCCCCATTGACCTTTGCGAAAGAACAACAGGGTAAAAAAGGAGTGTTTTTTTTCCGGATGTACCGCAAACGTCAGCGTATTGGAACCAGTACGTGACAACACTTTATTCAGACTGGAATATAATTTTGAGCCCGAATTGCCTTCTGCCTGACCTATTGAACGGTGAATGAACTCGGGATAATTTATTATTAATAGATTTATATCTCCTCCGCGGCGATTCCTGCAGCTTATCTCCTCGCCCGGTAAGATAATAATTTCATGCTTTTTGTTCCACGCATCCACTGCTTTCTGAAATCGCTCCCACTTCACTATTTTATTATCGATTTGTTCGGTATTGCTATCACTGTCGTTTAATTCATACGATTGATCCGCCGCCGCAAAAAAGCTGAGCCCTGTTGCTTTGGCAATTGCAGCGGAAAGAGGTATGGGTACACTAAAATTGTCTGAATTTATCCTGGTATACCGGCGGCAATGTAAATCACCAAAATAAAAATTACTGAGTTTCGGCAGGGAATCTTTGGCACGATAGACCTTCAATTGCCTGTGACCGCCTCCCCGATACGAATCATTTCGAAAGGTGCGTACCTTTCCGTTACTTTGGATGTGGAAAGTTGTATCTATCTCAAAACTGCCGCTCAAATCATACGGAAGCGAAACTAATACGGCTTTATGCCATCTAACAGAGTGTATGTCCACAGGCTGTTTAAGAGCCGCCGCCTCCTGGACGGTATGTCCGTTTTTCTTTATTTTTACTTTGATTGATTCAAGCCTGATCGGATGTTTTCCGGTATTTTTGATTATAAAGACGAGCGGGACCGGCATGCGTGGTTCAATTCTATACGGTGCATCAGTAAAAACTAAAGGGCGTGCAGTTAACATCTTACCTGATTAATTAATAAGTCGTAAATTATACTTGGAAAATAGATATCCTTAAGTCACAATTCGACATCCCTGTATAAAAACTTACAATTCGGAATTAATTAATATTTTCGTCCTTTCCAGGATAGTGATGAAATAAACGGCATCAGCAATCCAAAAACGGTTGTATACACATAATAATATAACTCTAACAGCGGGAAAAAAAACAAAAATTTTACTCTGTTAACCTTTTTTGCCAAAATATATAAAAAAATAAAATCAAAAACAATTGTAATGCATATTATTACAGCCCAATACAATGGACTGACACCAAAAATAATACTGACTATGACAAGAAAATGGAGAAGGAAAGCGGCAGCAAGAAATACTAATCCGGCGCCGGCTGATTTTATACCGCCGGAAGCCCACCTGAGACGCTGGTTTAAAAATGCCCGGAATGTTTTCGGGGGAAGACTTTGTATAAGGGAATCTTCCTCCAAAGAATAAGCAGCATTCCAGCCGGAACGGGTAACTGCCTGAAATATGGCAAAGTCTTCTGTGAATGTAAATGGAATCGATTCATACCCACCCGCTTCTTCATATGCGGTGCGCCGAATCGCAAGATTATTGCCAAAACAGCTTAACGGCAGCCCTATTCCGGATGCTCCCGCGCCAACTCCTAATAAATACATCCAATCTAATGATTGTATTCGAGTAAAACAAGTATTTATTCTATTAAACGTGTCCAGAATCGTCATACCGCCGGCAATACCGACACCGTCTTCAAAACGGGATACCATGGAGCCTACCCAGCGGCGCGGTACGATGCAGTCCACATCCGTCTGCAATATTATTTCTCCACCGGAGAGACGGTATCCCTCCGCAAGAGCTGCAATCTTGCCGCTTTCGTCCCGCTCACCGGGATTTTGCCCGGACAACGATACAAGGGAAATTGTGGAATTACGCTCCGAAAAAGACCGCACTATTGATGCCGTATTATCATCGGAGTGATCATCGACAACGACTATCTCAAGCTTTTCCCGGGGATATTCCAATGCCTCAAGAGAGGTCAGACACCGTTCAATATTTTCTTCTTCGTTCCGCGCAGGAATAACAATCGAAACCGGCGGCTCGTAATCACTGCGTACATGTGATTTTTTAATCAGTCCTATCGTCAATAAAAAACTTAGAACCACATATATACCGCTAACCGTTATGAGCAGTATCTCGATCATGATTTTACAATAGACAATCCAATATTTCCGGTAGAACATCCCGAAACTTCAAAAATATCTGTTCTAATATTGAAATTTTTTAAGGTTCATCCGATTAATGCATACATTCAATCAATAAGTAATTTACACAAATTAAATATCCACACTCTTTAATTCGCAATTCGCACTTCACTATTAGTCCTTCACTTATATATTTTAATCCCTTCAGTGCAATTCCTGCACATGGGGATTTCATGCCGGTTTTTCAGGATTCGCCGGCGGAACAGCATCCCCCGTTCGCTGCGCCACAGATCGAAGAACGGCACGCCGTTCCAGATACCGAAAGAATGTTCCGCATCTTTATCAAAACAGCAGGCAGCCAGTCTTCCATCCCAGGTAAAAACTGCGGTAGTCCATACTCTTTTGCAGTGATTGGGGACGGAAACATTTAATTGCAGTTTGCCGCCTGCCTTTTTGTAACGGGAAAGTGCCGGATCGTCCGGCAAAAAATCGTCAATGTTCGTATTGTTATAAATCTGGGCGGTCTTTATAAGAACTTTATCGACGTTAAGCTCTCTGCCGAATTTCTTTACCGCATCAATCTGATCTTGATTGCTTTTAAGTACAATAAACTGCAAACAAATCTTCGGATGTTTCAATTTGCGGTTATTCCGTTTGGTAATCAAGCGTTGTATTCCCTGCACAACAGTCTCAAGCCTGCCGTTTTGCCTGTACGAACGGTACGCTTCCGGTGAAACGCCGTCAAGTCCTATCACAAGTGCATTGAGACCGGAATCAAGTATGGCATCGACATTTTGTGTGTCGAGAAAATGCCCGTTTGTGCTTGTCGTCGTGTAGATGTTTTTCTGCCTCGCATATTGAATCATTTGGGGGAGTTGTTTGTGCATAAACGGCTCGCCCTGAAAAAATAGTTGAACGTTGGTCAGGTAATCCCCAATCTCATCAATAATAGAGCGGTACAGGTCAAAATTCATGTAGCCCGCGGGGCGTTCGAGTGTACCCATTCCCGTCGGACATTGAGGGCACTTCAGATTGCAGTAACTTGTCGGCTCAATAGACAAAACAACCGGATAGCCGGAAAGATAGACCCGCTTACTCCACCGTGAAATGTAATATGAGGAAAATAATTTTATTATATTCCGGGCGCGTCTGAAATTTAATACCCGAAACTGTGCCCAATCGAAAACGTACAAGCG
>Ga0111191_1130_pt1 | contig 14175 bp, 11 predicted proteins | sample DeeMarSWOR324_28_FD_80363 | JGI IMG/M metagenome (GOLD analysis project Ga0111191, IMG submission 80363) | bacterium SM23_31 | reverse complement strand
AGGCTTCACCCGTTAACATTAGTTCTGGATGAAATTATTTCCCTGTTCGATGGAATGGGATTTGAGGTAGCAACCGGACCCGATATAGAGACGGATTACTACAATTTTGAGGCACTTAATATCCCTGAAGACCATCCGGCAAGAGACCTTCAAGATACATTTTATCTAAATGACGGCAGGCTGCTCCGTACACATACTTCTCCCGTGCAAATACACGTTATGGAAACATGCAGACCCCCGGTCAGGATTATTGCTCCCGGCAGGGTCTTTCGCAAAGACACTCCCGATGCAACGCATTCGCCTGTATTTTATCAGGTTGAAGGTTTGTATGTTGATGAAGGCGTGACACTGGCGGAACTCAAAGGAACACTCTTAGCATTTGCACGGGCTCTTTTCGGACCTAAGATGAATATTCGATTCAGGTCGGGATTTTTCCCGTTTACGGAGCCCAGCGTTGAATACGATTTCACTTGCATTATGTGTGAAGGAAAGGGGTGTTCGGTTTGTAAATGGACCGGATGGATTGAGATTTCCGGTGCCGGTATGGTACATCCCGCTGTATTCGAATATGTTAACTATGATTCAGAAAAATATACCGGCTATGCTTGGGGTATGGGTCTCGAGCGCATCGCAATGCTTAAATATAGAATAAACGATATCCGGCTCTTTTATGAAAATGACTTGCGTTTTATCGAACAGTTTTCATGATATGTTGAGGAATCCGTGAAAGTTACATATAAATGGCTGCAGGAATTTGTTGATATTCCCTGGTTGCCGGAAGAATTAGCGGAAAAATTAACGCTTTCCGGATCGGAAGTCGAGTCTATCGATCCTGTACCACCGCTCTTTAAAAACGTTGTAGTCGGGCAAATTAAAAAGGTAGAATCTCACCCCAATACTACCAATCTCAAAGTTTGCACAGTAGACCTCGGCAAAAAAGTCGAGAAAATTGTATGCGGCGCACCTAATGTTGAAATAGGACAATGTGTTCCTGTCGGTCTTCCGGATTCAATACTCCCCTCCGGGCAAGAAATACAGGTCGCAAAGATAAGAGGTGTCTCATCATACGGAATGATTTGCTCGGAATTCGAACTGGGTTTATCGGACGTAGCGGATATCATTATGGTGCTTCCTCCAAAAAAATGTGAACCCGGCTGCCAGTTCGATCCCGGTAATGTAACGGATGATACTGTTTTTGATATTTTTATTAATCCTAATCGTCCTGACTGTATGAGTGTACGGGGGATTGCACGGGAGATTGCCGCTTTGAGTGGGAATCCGCTGCGGGATATACCAATTGAATTACCCCCGGCTCAAAAATTACCCGAAAACAGCTTTTCTGTAGAGATTGAAGACATAGAAAAATGTCCCCGTTATTGCGGGGCTATAATAACCGGTGTTCGGGTAAAGCCGTCTCCATACACTATACAACAAAGACTCCATGCAGTAGGAATTCGCCCAATAAGTAATATTGTAGATGCAACAAATTATTGTCTTGCGGAATGGGGACACCCGCTGCATCCTTTTGATTTGGAAAGATTACACGGCAGCCGGATAATTATAAAAACAGCCGTGAACTGGCAGGAATTTACCACACTAGACAATATGACCCGCACGCTAAACGAGGAAGTCCTTTTAATTTGTGACAATGATGAAGCAGTGGCAATTGGCGGTATAATGGGAGGCTTGAACTCTGAAATTCAGCAGGATACTACGGATATTTTTTTGGAAAGCGCCTATTTTCAGCCTAAAAACATTCTGAGAAGTGCAAAATATCTGGGTTTGAGTACCGAAGCATCACGCCGGTTTGAACGCGGAATGGATCCGAATTTCTGCATGGAAGCGCTCAAACGTACTTGTGCTCTTATATTACGAATATCTCCCGGTCAGCTTCACCGCCCGTTTTTCGATATCTATCCGAAGCGAATTTCCAGTCATTATGTTTCGTTAAGAACTAAACGTCTCAATGCAGTTCTGGGTACTGATTTTTCAAAGAAAATAATTGAATACACTTTGTCGAAACTTGAAATTAAAGCTGAATTAAAAAAAGAAGGTTTTCGGTTAAAGATACCGACATTCAGGCATGACCTCACTCGTGAAATTGACTTAGTAGAAGAAGTTGCCAGAATCAATGGTCTTGATAAAGTGCAGCCGAAACAGAGCGCTGAAATACTCTTACGCAATGTGGCAAATCCCCGCATCCGGGCTGCCGCAAAGATGCGTACCATTATGACTGAGCTTGGATTCGTTGAGGTATATAACTATTCGATGATAGACATTCGACTGAAAGAGATTTTTCATGACAGGGGCGAGCCAATAGCACTGAAAAACCCGATTTCCCCTGAATTAAGTTTGATGCGCCCAAGTTTAATACCCGGATTATTGCAAGTTGCACGGTATAACAAAAACAGAGACGTTGATAATATGCGTATCTTTGAACTTGATAAAGTATATGCTAAGAATTTTATGCAAAAAGAGGATAAAAGCGAAGCATATTTTCTTGCGGGTGTGGTGCTCGGACACCGTGTTGTGCCCTCATGGGACGGACAAAATTTGCCGTGTGATATATTTACTGTAAAAGGCATAGTAGAAAGTTTTTTTAGAAAAATTTCTCTTGACATAATAGAAATTATTTCTTATGATAGTTTATTCTTAGAGCAAGCCGTCTATATTGCAGTTAACGGTCGGCGGATTGGAGCTTTTGGAAAATACCGGAATGAAAGTCTGATTACAGCATTTGATGAACCGGTATTTATCTTTGAACTGGATACGGAAGAAATTGTTAATCATTTACAAAAAGAGAGATATTATAGTCCATATTCAAAATTTCCGCCGGCTAAGCGTAATCTGGCATTTGTAATACCTGATTCTTTAACTGTACAGGAAGCGGTAAACTCGATAAAGGAGATTGGCGGATCTTTATTAAAATCTGTTACCGTCGAAGATGTTTATAAAGGTAATCCTGTTCCTGAAGATAGTCGAAGTGTAAGGATGTCTTTCAAATTTTATACTCATGACCGAAGTCTATTAGATGATGAAGTAGAAAAGATTATTCATAAGATTATTCAGGAGATACGTAAAAGATATAATATTAATATCAGGTTATAATTTTATGGAAAAAGAACTTGAAAGTTATTTTTACTTAGAAAAACAGATTGATAAAATTACTGAACTGATAGTAAAGCTCAAAGAGGAGAACAAACAGTTACGCGAGCAAAACGAACAGCTAATGATACAGATTCAGTCAGCAAACAATAAAAAAATTTTTAAAACAGAATATGAAGATGATAATTTCGATAGTGCACCGGTCTCAGGAATCTTTACTAAAGCAGATGCAGACTATGTACGCCGGTGTGTAAATAATGCGTTATTAAAGTTAGCCCAACTTCGTCAAGTTGTAATGGAGGAGAACTAAAATATATAATTGAGGCTGTATAAACGTTAATGTCTACCAAGCATTCTATTTTAATATTAGTGTTGTAAATAATAATTATTTAATTGCTCTGATTATTTTATTTTTCCTATTATGCACAGAAATGTCGTAAAGGTTAATATTTTTGGAACCGAATATCCTATTAAAGGCGATTCGGATGTTGATTATATCCAAGATGTCGCAAGTTATGTCAATAATAAAATGATTGAAATTGAAAAAAACCTGACTGTAAAATCTTTACTTAAAGTAGCGATTTTAGCCGCACTTAACATAGCGGATGAATTGTACAAAGAACGGGGAGAAAAAATCAAACTTCTCTCGACCTTGGAAGAAAAATCGCATGGATTAAATGAAAAAATAAGCCGGATTATCTTGGATTTAGAAGAATAAAATAAGGAGCAATAGTTTAGCAAATAATAATATTTAAACAGTTTTACGTATAAAATTTATCCCTGTCATATTAGTGTTTGATTAATATAAAAGAACCAACACTAAAAAATAGGGAGCTTGGCTCTGAGCGTTGATTACATGCCTCATCTCGAAGTGGACGTAAAAGGCGTTTAGGCAGGCACCCATCCTTGGTAAGCAAGGTTCTTTTAATATTCATCACTAATAATGCAGGGATTTTTTTTATTAAAGATTTATACTGATATATAAAATAAATGGAGGAAATATGGAGAATGCATTTTTAATTCTTTGTATTACTATTGTTGCAATTGCGGTTTTTATTACAGGTTGGGTAATAAGTACAAGAATTGGAAATAATAGAATGGCAAATGCAAAGGAAAAAGCAAAAGAATTAATAGAAAACGCTGAAAAAGAGGTAAAAAACCTTAAAAAAGAGAAAGAACTGGAATTAAAAGATGAGTGGTATAAACTCAAACAGCAGTTTGATCGTGAAACAAAGCATAAACGCTCAGATCTTGAACGAGCAGAAAAATCAATGGCTCATAGAGAAAGCAGCATAGACCGTAAAGCTGATCTATTGAATAAAAAAGAGAAAGAGATATATGCCTACGAAAAGGATTTAAAATCGCGCGATAAATTTCTGGGCGAACAGAGGGAAAAAATGCGCCGGCTTATTGAGGAACAAAACATACAACTTGAAAAAGTAGCCCAGCTTTCGGCGGAAGAAGCAAAACGCATCTTGATGAACAATCTCATGGATAAAGCCAAGCTCGAAAGCGCAAAAATGATTAAAGAATACAAAGAAAAAGCAAAATTGACTGCAAAGCGGGAAGCACAAAAAATAGTTATTTCCGCTATTCAGCGTTCTGCCGCCGACCATTCTGCAGAAACAACCGTATCGGTCGTGAATCTGCCAAGCGAAGAAATGAAAGGTAGAATAATTGGAAGGGAAGGACGAAACATCCGTTCATTCGAACTTGAAACAGGTATTCAGGTAGTAATCGATGATACTCCTGAAGCGGTAGTGTTATCCGGATTCGATCCTTTGCGCCGGGAAATAGCAAAATTGGCACTCGAAAAATTAATTTCCGATGGGCGAATCCACCCGGGACGTATTGAAGAAACGGTAGAGAAATCCAAAACCGAAATGGAAGAAATGATAATCGAAGCTGGTGAACAAGCGCTGCTGGAATGTGGTATTAATAAAGTCCATTCGGAGCTGGTTAAACTCCTTGGAAAATTAAAATATAGAACAAGTTACGGTCAAAATGTATTGAAACATTCAATTGAAGTTGCCAATTTAACCGGTCTCATGGCTGTAGAGCTTAATATGGATGCCCAGATCGCAAAAAGAGCAGGATTGTTTCACGATATAGGCAAAGCTGTTGATAAACATACGATTGGGACACACGTACAAATCGGCTACGAGTTAGCCAAAAAATATAATGAAGGCGCAATTGTATTGAATGCTATTGCTTCGCATCATGAGGATGAGCCCTTTACTTCTCCAATTTCAGTATTAGTTCAGGCTGCCGATGCCATTTCCGGTTCAAGACCTGGTGCTCGTCGTGAAACATTAGAAAACTATATTCAGCGTTTGGTTAACCTTGAAGAACTCGCTACATCATTTGACGGGGTTACACAAGCCTATGCAATTCAAGCAGGCAGGGAGATTCGTGTTATGGTAGAACCATCCGAATTGGATGATATTAAATCATTTAAATTGGCAGAGGATATAGTGGGAAAAATTGAATCCGATCTGGAATATCCGGGACAAATTAAAGTTACCGTAATTCGAGAACTGCGCAGTGTAGACTACGCCAAGTAGCGCGTTCATTCACATTATAATTAATACGCCGATTTTTATTGCTTAAGGCGATTATATGAACCATAAAGATAGAATTGAGTTATAGTTATGTCTAATTCTCTTATAACCGTTTTATTTATTGCGGATATTGTAGGTGAACCCGGAACAAGAATAACGGTCGATGTTCTTGATAATATTAAAAGCCAGCACGGTGTAAATTTTTGTATTGCAAATGGGGAAAATGCAAGCGGCGGAAAAGGACTCAATGTGAAAACGGTCGAGTTATTATTAGACGCAGGGATTCATGTCATTACGTCCGGTAATCACATATGGGAAAAAGAATATTTTCTTAAAAAAATAGATAAATACAGGTCGGTTTTGCGCCCTGCCAATTACCCTCAAGAAAATGTGGGAAGAGGCTCAACAATTTTTACATTAAAAAATAAATGTAAAGTTGCCGTTCTGAATTTGCAAGGTCGCATATTTATGAATCCAATAGACTGCCCGTTCAAAATTGCTGTGCAAGAAATTAGAAAGCTGAGAAAAATCACCAAATGCATAATAGTTGATTTTCATGCTGAAGCAACTGCCGAAAAATTGGCTTTAGCTAATTATCTTGACGGTAAAATTTCGGCAATAATCGGAACACATACTCATGTCCAGACCGCCGATGAAAGAATACTTCCTCAAAAAACCGCTTACATTACTGATGTAGGCATGACCGGTCCTGTTGATTCGGTTATTGGCGTTAAAAAAAACGTGGCAATTAAAAGATTTATATACCAGACACCGGTAAAGTATGCTGTAGCTGATGGCGACGCTCAATTCAATGGTGTTATTATTTCAATAGATGCTGAGACCGGTTTCGCACGGGAAATAAAACGAGTGTCATTGACTAAAAGTGAATATTAAAGTATATTATTGTGAGGTCATATGCCGAAAATTATCAGCGGTACTGAGATAAGTAAAGTAATGAGAGAGGAGATTGTTTCACGCGTGTCCGAGCTCTCGAGAAAAGGTATAACTCCCGGATTAGGAGTTATTCTTGCTGGAGACAATCCTGCATCGCATATATACGTCAGGATGAAAGAGAAGGCATGTGAAGCGGTGGGTATTTATACTGCGATACAACGTTTTTCGGCTGATGTTTCTCAAAAAACGGTTGTAGATTTAGTTAATAAATACAATAATGACGAGAAGATTCACGGGATTCTTATACAGCACCCGCTGCCTGATGGAATAGATGAATCGTATGTTTTCGGTCAGGTCGACCCGGTTAAAGATGTTGATGGATTTCACCCGGTTAATGAAGGAAAATTGTTAATCGGGGAGGAAGGATTTGTTTCCTGTACACCGCTTGGAATTTTGGAGATGCTTCACCGGTCGGGTTATTCACCTGAAGGTAAACACGTTGTTATAGTTGGACGCAGTACTATAGTTGGTAAACCTTTGGCAGCATTGTTAATGCAGAAAAATAAAAGGGCAAATGCTACGGTCACGGTCTGTCATTCACGTACTGCCGATTTACGTGCAATAACAAGAACGGCTGATATACTTGTTGCAGCTATCGGTGTTCCGGAGTTTATTACCGCCGATATGGTTAAAGCAGGTGTCGTTGTGATTGACGTGGGTACAAATAGGGTAGAGGACAGTACTACCGAAAAAGGCTATAGGCTTGTCGGAGATGTAAAATTTGATGAAGTGAAAGAGATTGCTGAAGCGATTTCACCCGTTCCCGGTGGTGTCGGACCGATGACTATAACCATGCTGTTACATAACACAACATTATCTGCAGAAAAAACAGCAGAAAAATTACAGAATTAAGCGCCCGTGGCTCAACGGACAGAGTGCTGGATTCCGGATCCAGAGATGAAGGTTCGATTCCTTCCGGGCGTACTCATTTTAAAATTAACATTTTACTTAAATAATTACTTTATAAATAATTTGTATTTAATAGTAATATAATAAGTTATATTTATGAATTTAAAGTAATATATTAAATAATTTTAGCGATACATAAATCGAATAAAAGAGAAATCCGGGAAATGATTTCTCTTTTGCTTTATGATAAACATAGTTCAGCTACATTACATTTCGTTGATAGTTTAATAAAGATTTACTTACTGCAATTGCATAATTTAAACAAAGCTGTTTTTATTGTAGGTCCAACTGGAATGGACATTGGTACGGATAAACCGCCGCGTGAAATACTTGAACGGATTCCGCATCATTTTATTGATATTCTACAACCGGATGAATGTTATAATTCAGGGCTGTTTGGCAAAGATGTTAGAAAAAAGATTGATGAAATTATATCGCGAAACAGGCTGCCTTTTATTGTAGGCGGTTCCGGTTTATATATAAAATCTATTTTAGAAGGTTTTTTTGACGAAAAAATAAAAGACCCGGAAACGAAGAAAAAACTCCAGGAACGGGCACGAAAAGAAGGAAATGATTTATTATATAAAGAACTTCGGGAGGCTGATCCGGAGTTTGCTGCAAGAATCTCGGTAAATGATACTCAAAGAATTGTCAGGGGGCTCGAGGTTTTTATGGTAACAGGGAAGCCATTGACACACCATTGGCAAGAAATACACATCAGTTTACATTTTCAACCGGTGCTCATCGGGCTTCGAAAAGGCAGAGATGAGCTTTATGACATCATAAATAAACGGGTTGGAAAAATGCTGGAAGAAGGATTAATCGATGAAGTAAAAACGCTTCGCAGAAAAGGATTTTCCCCCGATAATAATGCGCTGCAGACATACGGCTACAGGGAGGTTTTCAACCATTTAGACGGAGCAGCAACTTATGATGAAATGGTAGAACAGATAAAAAAGCGGACAAGAAATTTTGCTAAACGTCAAATGACCTGGTTTAAAAAGATGCGGAACATAACGTGGATAGATGTGGGTGATGATAAAGAAGCGGTCGTTGACATTATTATAAATATCATTACAATAGATGAAAATAAATAATCAGGTTTAAAAAGTTACGCAAATATGTCAATAAAACGGTCTTGTGGAGTTTTATTTTGATTTTCCTGAATGCTGATTCGCCTTGCTTTTCTTCCTATATCTTGTGGAGTGAGGGCATTATTTTCTTTGACAATCTGATGGAATACAGCGCGGGAAGGTATATTTGTTCTCTTGACGGCATTATGAAAAGAACCCTGAAGTAATGATATATTACGGAGGACGTTCACATGTGCAATATTTTGTAATATTTCCCGAGGCATTGCATTCTCCTTGCGTTCTTTAGCGTAAAATATGTTGAAAATCCTGAATAACCGGATGAAATATTATTATATTTTTACTTGTTTTCTTTATTACGAGTAATTATTATAGTAAGTTAAATAATAAATAATTATATTCTTTTATGCAAGCACATAATTATAGATTTTAAAAATATCTGTATAATCCGAATAAATCAGTGAATCATACTAAGTTTAACAATACTCTTCGTTTAATACGAAAAACCATTGCAATACGATTGATCCGGATATATTAAACTTTTCGGCTTTGTGAGGCGTATAATACGATAAATCATGTTTTCTGAAAAACTACTTGAAAAATTTCAAGAAAATCCTGTTGTTGTAGTTTTAACCGGTGCAGGGATTTCGGCGGAAAGCGGAGTACCTACTTTTCGGGGCGAGGATGGATTATGGAAAAAATTCAAACCGGAAGAACTTGCAAATTTTGACGCTTTTATTCGGAATCCTGAAATTGTATGGGAATGGTACCGTTACCGGCAGGAAATTGTAAGGAATATTGAACCTAATCCGGGACATTATGCGCTTGCAGAACTTGAACGGATGTTTCCTGATTTTTATCTGATTACACAAAATGTTGACGGTCTGCATTTTAGGGCGGGCAGCCAAAATCCGATAGAACTGCACGGAAACATCATGCGGAATAGATGTCTTCAGTGTAATAAATATTTTATGGAAGTCGATTTACAAAAGGAGCCGGTAATTCCGAAATGTACCGAATGCGGCGGTATACTCAGACCGGATGTTGTATGGTTCGGTGAACAATTGCCCCAGCAAGCATTAATTAACGCAGAGAAAGCGATAAATGAGGCAAACATATTTTTTTCCGTCGGTACGTCTGCTTTGGTTCAACCGGCGGCTTCTATGCCGTTCTGGGCAAAAAGCAGTGGCGCATATTTAGTTGAGATAAACATTATGGAAACGCTGTTAACACCGTACGTCGACGAATATCTTTCGGGCAAATCCGGGGAAATATTACCCGAATTAATTAAGCAAATTAAAAAAACGTGAGTTTTGGTTAATTAAATGAACGGATTAACTAAAAATTACATAAAACCCGGTTCAGGGATTTTTATTATATTTCTGGTACTGATTATTAGCGGCTGTGCCTATTTTAATGTTTTTTATAATGCGAAAAAATCCTATAACAAAGGTGTTCAAATATTAGAGGAATCTGACTCAAGGGAAATTCCGCAAGAGGCTGAAACTGAATTTAATAATGCAATAGAAAAAGCCTCAAAAGTGCTCTCTCTGTATCAAGGAAGCCGCTTTACCGATGATGCAATAATGCTCATTGGAAAATCATTCTATCATATCGGTGATTATTTTCAAGCTAAACGTAAATTTGAAGAACTATTAAGTAATTTTCCCGATAGTAAGTATGTACCTGAAGCATACTTATATCATGCTAAAATCTTAATTGTTGAAAATGATTTTGATCTTGCTGAAACAGAGTTAAATACAATTATTGCTTCTGATATGAAAAAAGAAATAAAAAGTGATGCATTTTTTAGTCTTGCAGACCTGAACTTTCATCGTAAAGATTATAAAGAAGCTTTGGAACATTATCAAAGTATTGTTGCTGAAATAAAAGATAAGCGATTGCAGTCTGAAGCGCAGCTTAAAATCGCAGAAAGTTATTTTATGATGGAAGAGTATACTGAAGCGGCGGAAGCATATTTAAAAGTTAAAAATTTTGATCCTTCTTTGATTAATAGATATTTGAGTGAATCCGGTTACGGTTCCTGTTTGGAAAATTTAGGTGAATATGATAGAGCCATAGAAAAATTTGTTGAGTTGCTGACTAACAAATATTATAAAGGTAATTATGTTGAATTGTTTCTCGAAATTGCCCGTTGCTGGGAGCTGAAAGGCAATATTGATCAAGCTATATACGTTCTTAATCAGCTTAATGGTTTTGATCCGGACGGTGTTATTACACTGCAGTCTATCGCTGAAGATATTGCTGTTCGTAATCCTGAAAAACTTTCTGCACCCGGGACCAAAATAAATAATAGAAGCCCTGAAGCTCTGTATTATATCGGTGAATTACACTTAAAAAGATATTCAGATATATACAAAGCTACAGAATACTACTCTATTGCTTTAAAAGCACAACCTTCAAACGAAATAAAAACTCAGTGTAACAATCGCATTGCTAATATTGATGAAATACAACGATTGTCACAGGTTTTTAATGAAAAACCACCGGCACCTCCGGTACTCAGAGTTCCCGAAAGCTCTGATGCTCAAAAAGATAATGCTGCAATACAACAAGCATTAAGAAAATTAGTATCCGAGGGTGTAATATTCGAAGATTCTGTTAAATATCTTGCAGCGTTGAAAAGTTATAATATTATATTACTCGATTACCAGGAAAGAGTACCGAATAGTATCTACCGTATTGCGGAAATTTATTTGACAGAATTTGATAATCCCGATACAGCATTTCATTATCTTGATAAGATCATAACTATGTTCCCCGGAAATCTTATTGCAGCCAAAGCGCTTTTCTTACAAATTGATATTGCACAGTCATATAATATAGGTGATGTGGAACAACTGAAATCCAGGCTGCTGAAAGATTATGGAAATACCGAATATGCTCTATATTTTATGGATGATTCGGATAAAAAAAAGCTTGAGGCAAAAATCCAGCTTTCTCGAAAAGATTCTGTTCGGGTTTTGTTTGAAGAAGCTGAAAATGCATATTTTCAGGGGGATTATAAATCTTCTATAGCTGTTTTTCAATCCCTGATAGATCGATTTCCCGATTCCGAATTTGTACCTAAAGCGCTGTATACTATAGCCTACATCTATGAATATCATTTAAATAACCCGGATGAAGCCGTTAAAGTATTAACAAGGTTGACAAAAGAATTCGAAAATTCAGAGTATAGTAAAAAAGTCACAAATAAATTAATACAAGCTAATTTATTCTTAAATGAACAGCAAAGGATGGAAATGCTTAAAGATTTAGCTCAAAAAGCACTTGAAGAACAAAAATTAGCCCGTGAAAAAGCTAAGCAAGATTCGATAAGATTAGAAAATATTAAAGATCCGGTAAGATTAGAAAATATAATAAAAACTTTGCCCAATCCGAATAGTAATTTTCTGATTTCTATAGAAAGCGAGTCATTTGTAGCCATCCCTTCACGTATTGTTGAAGACGTAGCTCTGGATTATCCTGATTCTTTACGGATGCAGGGTATTACCGGATACATAGACCTAAAACTGTTCATTAGTATAGAAGGCTATGCAGTAGATGAAGTACTCTTTCAAAATACGACCGGGAACAGAACTTTGGAACAAGCAGTGTATATTTCTGCGGAAGAAAGCATGTACTCTCCGGCGCGCGATCCTCAAAATCGCCCCATTGCGGCATGGCACCTGAGAAGATATGTTTTTCCGGAAAAATAGGCATAGACTTTTTTAGAAAAAATAGCCTGAAATTCAAGAAAATATGGCGTTGACAAATATTGGCAGCAGAGTAATCTCTCACAATTTTCAATTGCATTATTATTAGCCGGGATATTTGTTGTTAGTCCCGGTTTTTTTTATGCCGTTGAATGATCAATTTAACTGATATGACCGTAAAAAGACAATTATTTCAGCACGAAAGCCGTGTAATTTCATGTAAACAAATAACCACGGATTGTTATTTGCATGAATATGAGGCGCCTGAGATAGCACGCTCCGCAAAACCCGGACAATTCGTGAAAACCAGAGTTACGTCTGAATACGCTCCGCTTCTCCCAAGACCTTTTAGTATTCTTGATGTCGATAAGGAACGAGGCACGATATTTGTACTCTTTAAAGTGGTCGGCAGGTCAACTGTTTTATTGGCAGGGAAAAAAGATGGAGATACTGTCGGATTGCTGGGTCCTTTAGGCAATACGTTTCATACAAAACCGTACGGCGAGTTATTTCTAATTGCAGGCGGAATCGGAATACCGCCTGTTTATTTTCTTCTCAAGACAATGGACTTTTCAATGCATAATGTAAGGTTGTTTTATGGTGCTGCATCAAAGGAAGATTTATATCTTGCTGATGAATTGCAGAAAATGAACGTTCCGCTTGAATTTGCCACTGAAGACGGTAGTTTTGGGAAAAAAGGGCTTATTACGTCTATTTTTGAGTCAACTCTGTACGAATACAAGCATAAGTCCAATGCGTGTATACTAACATGCGGTCCGATGCCGATGCTTGCTGAAGTTCAGCGCATTGCCTGTGAATATTCCATACCGGCACAGCTTTCCGTTGAAACAATTATGGCATGCGGGACCGGCATCTGTCAGGGATGTGCTCTTCCGAAAAAGGTTGAAAAAGGAGAAGTAGTAGAATATTGCCTCGCATGCATTGACGGTCCCGTATTTTCAGAAAACGAGCTGGTACTACAAAATGGCTGATTTATCTGTTCACATTGGCGGATTAACTCTTAAAAATCCTGTTCTTACCGCATCCGGTACATTCGGATACGGCTCGGAGATAGAAGGGCTCTACGATGTTAATATTTTGGGGGGGATCGTTACAAAAACGATAACCGGAATCCCGCGTATTGGAAACCCGCCGCCGAGAATAGCAGAAACACACGCAGGAATGCTTAATTCTATCGGTCTTGCGAATGTCGGCATCGATAAGTTTATTTCGGATAAACTTCCGTTTTTGCAATCGCTCTCCACAAAAGTAATAGTTAACGTTGCGGGAGATTCTCAAGAAGATTTCTTGAACTTAATCGAACGCCTCGAAGAGCACGAGGGCATTGACGGGTATGAATTAAACCTATCCTGTCCGAACGTTGCAGGCGGGCTGAATTTTAGCACAGACCCTGAACCTGCAGGGAAGATAGTATCCGAAGCTAAAAAGCGGACAAAAAGATGTATCATACCGAAACTCACGCCCAATGTAACGGATATTACGGTTATTGCGAAGGCTGTAGAAGATGCAGGAGCAGACGCTATATCGTTAATCAATACGCTGGTCGGTATGAGTGTCAATGTGAATACAAGACGGCCTGATTTAGGAGCGGTGATGGGTGGTCTTTCCGGACCGGCAATAAAACCGGTGGCATTAGCAATGGTCTATAAAGTCAGTAAAACTGTGAAGATCCCGCTTCTCGGTATAGGGGGTATCTGCTGTGCGAACGATGTGCTGGAGTTTTTATTGTGCGGAGCGACTGCCGTACAGCTCGGAACTATTAATTTTATTTCACCGAATGCCCCTGTTTCAATTATCAAGGACTTAAATCAATATCTC
>Ga0111191_1050_pt1 | contig 14297 bp, 10 predicted proteins | sample DeeMarSWOR324_28_FD_80363 | JGI IMG/M metagenome (GOLD analysis project Ga0111191, IMG submission 80363) | bacterium SM23_31 | reverse complement strand
AGTTTCGTTCCTGCGCGGAAGGCGGAAATCGGCATTGTAGACCGGATTTTTACCCGTGTCGGAGCACACGATGACGTTACCCGCGGTGAAAGTACATTTCTCGTGGAAATGATTGAACTCGCCAATATCATTAATAATGCAACTCCGCGCAGCATACTGCTTCTTGATGAAATCGGGCGCGGAACAAGCACGTTTGACGGCTTATCGATTGCATGGGCAACGGTAGAATATCTCCACAATACGCCGAAAATTGCTGCTAAAACGCTCTTTGCAACACATTTTCACGAATTAACGGCGCTGATCCAGCATCTGCCGCACGTGAAAAATTTACATGTACAGGTAAAAGAATGGCAGGATTCCGTAATATTTTTGCGCAAGATACTCCCCGGAAGCACCGATCACAGTTACGGCATCCACGTCGCCCGGATGGCGGGCGTTCCGCCGGCAATCATTATTAGAGCCCGGGAGATACTCGACAATCTTGAGGCAATGGAGCTTGCTCCCGGACAATTTTCAAATAAGGATACGGTGGAATCAGGATTTCTGCAGGGCTCCGGCGCCTATCAAATAAGCCTGTTCAGCCAGGAAGAAGCTCTCCTCCGTCAATCGCTGCAGTCGATAGACCCCGAAACGATCACCCCGCGTGAAGCTATTCAAAAACTCTTCGAACTGAAACGAATCCTCCTCGGCAAAGACAAGTCCGGCAATAGTACCGGGTAATAGACTATGCAAAATATTGAATTATTAGAATAAATACTCTTAATATCACACTCCTTGACTGTGAAATATTTTGCACTATACGCATGTAATTGTACTCTTCAACAGTGAAATATTTTTCACTGCTGCTGCCAAATAAAATAACGATGCATCCACAAAGATGCCCGATTAGGCTGTTTTACGTTTTCAAATCCCCCTTTTATTCCCCTTTACCAAAGGGGGACATTGGGGAATTTATACATTTTAATGGAAGTTTTATAAAATAAAAATAACTATGGCACGATATTTGCAGTTTATTATAAAGACCAGACTCTGTCTGATAAGAATAACAAAACATCATATTTTTTTCATTTTTGAATTTCATTATTGACAATTCTAAAAGTTTTAATTACATTAAAAATAATTAAGGTGCGATTTAAATTATCTTAAAATTTAAATATCCTGCTATTCAATATAATAGAGGAAATTAATGAGATATCAAGATTGTACAATAGTTACAGATGCAGATATTACTCACGGCGAAAATACAATTAGTTAATCACGATACGATTCCTCTCGATAAAATTCCAACGTACAATCTTACATAAACAATTATAGAATAATTTACCTTTAACTCTGGTTCCCACGAAGCCCGTAGGAACGGGAAAAAAACAAAAAAGTGTGCAGAATTTTGCACAATCATTGAGAATCGAGCTCGGAAAAATTTGATGGCATGGTCTTTGTATTATTTAAATAAAGCGAAGTTGATTAAAATCCAATATTTCAGTCTGGTTCCTACGTTCTCCGTAGGAACCAGATAAAAATCTTTGGAGGTCAAGAAATGCGAGTTATGAAAGTTTTGCTTTGTTTAGTTATTGGATTTTTATTTTTCTCCTGTAATAACTTATTTTTTCCCACATCGCAGTCCGATATGCATAAAATAGGCGTCTTTGCTCCCGACCCGGATTATGAATACGCCCCGGAGACAATACTGATAGACAGTGCTTTAACAGTTCGTGTTGGACCGAGTTGGGACCCTAAGTTGTGGGATCAATTAGAAGTTTATTCAATTGAACCGTACCGGATTGGAAAGTATGAATTGACGAATATTCAGTATTATCAATTCGTGCTGGAAGGCGGATATAATACTGAATCGTACTGGTCGAAAGAAGGATGGCAGGCAAAAATTGACAGCGGATGGACGGGACCGAAGTTTTGGGGTACAAGCATTCCTCCATGGCTTGACGACCCCTACTCTCATCACGAAAATACACCAGTACACGGTATCAGTTTCTACGAAGCCGAGGCATATTGTAGCTGGCTGAGCGAAAATACGGGATTGTCATATGGAATACCAACAACCGCTCAGTGGGAACGCGCGTCGAAAGGTCCGGATCCGGGTTACAAATATACATGGGGGAACGAGTATGCGGAAGGAATTGCTCATTATATATTTTATGGTTATGAATCATTACCTGATTTGTTGCCGGTCAACTGTTATGAAATTGGTAAATCTCAGGATGGATGTTATAATATGATTGGAAATGCGTATGAACTGGCAGAACCTTATATTCACTTTCAAAATAATGAGGTAGTTAAAGTAAGAAATTAAAAAAGTTCTTACGACAACGGCTTACATGGTATTTGGAGCTTACGAAAGATTTTATGGTGTAGGTGTTAGAATATGCCGGAACTATTAAAAAGGGTGCATAATTGGGGTCTTTGTTTTGTCTAAAGATCCGCCTCCGGCGCAAAATATTATAATTATCCCGCTGAGCGGATGCAAGACCTGATCCCGAAGATATGTTAAATCAACGGAGAACATACAATGAAAAAGATTGGTGTTTTTGTGCTGTCGGCTTCTATAGTTTTTATCTTCTGCAATAAAAACAATGTGATAGATCCTGAACCCGAATATGGTCTTTTTAAAATAGCTTTTCAAACGAATAGGGATGGTAATCCCGAAATCTACATCATGAATTCAAACGGTTCAAATCAAACTAATTTAACAAATAATTCTACTGGTAATTGGCATCCATCTATTTCTCCAAACGGCGATAAAATTGCTTTTGTACAAGTAAGTCCTGATACAGGTCTTGCGGATATCTACATAATGAATGTAGACGGCTCAAACCAAACCAGATTAACCTATAATAAAAATGTTGTGGATTGGTATCCATCCTGGTCTTATGATGGTTCTAAAATCGTTTTTGAATCCAGGGATCCATTATCTGGTAGTGGTGGTGAAATCTATATAATAAATTCAGATGGCTCGAATCAAACAAGATTAACAAATAATTCTTATGATGATACGTCTCCATCCTTTTCTCCAGACGGTTCCAAGATCGCTTTTAAATCGGACAGGGATGGTAATTCTGAAATATATGTAATGAATATTGACGGTTCAAGTCAAACAAGATTAACATATAATTCTTCACATGAAGGTCTGCCATCCTGGTCTCCAGACGGTTCTAAGATTGCTTTTTATTCGGATAGGGATGGTAACAGGGAAATATATGTAATGAATACAGAAGGTTCAAATCAGACCAGATTAACACATAATTCTGATGATGATACTTCTCCATCCTGGTCTCCTAATGGTTCTAAGATCATTTTTGTATCGTATAGGGATGGTAATTCTGAAATCTACAGCATGAATGCAAACGGTACAAATCAAACAAGATTAACATATAATTCTTCATCAGACAGCCATCCGTCCTGTTCTAAAATTATTAAATGATAGAGAATAATTATTTAAGTACTTAAAATATAATACATCAACAATTTAGGAGGATTGTAAAAAACATTAAATGGGGCACGGTCTTGCATCCCGCTAAGCGGGATTACATACAGAGAGCTTAACAGCTTTTTTCTATAAATTATTGTCTGGCAGTTCAGCCGATGATAAATAAGAAATTATATTCAACAAAAATTAAAAAATTTCAAATGGAGGGAATCATGAGATATTTAATCGCTACTATTTTTCTTTCAATTTTACTACTTTCTGTATTAAGTTGCTCAAATAAAGATAATCCTGTCGGGGATAATGACGGGAATAATGAAAATAATTTTCTCTACCCAATTAAGATAGGTAACAAATGGGAATATTTTAGAGAATATTCAAAACTTAATTTTCGCCCTGACACATTAGATACTTCTCAAGTTCCGGATACTACTGTAACTTCTACTGTCATTATTAGTATTGCAAGAAAAGAAACTATTTTAGATACAATCCAAACATACGTTTTTCATGAAATCCTTACTGAAGAAGGGGATCAGACTTTTGAAGATGAATCATATTATAATAATCTTGCCGGCGGATTATATTTATATGCTTATCGTGGGGCAGGATGGGTAATTCCAAAATCGAATGTTAGCAGAAAAATCCTTTTTAAAGGAAGATATTTTAATAGTATTAGAGAAGTTACTTCTTTTATTGAAAAAGCATTACCAAATAAATTTGCAATTTCGGATACATTAATCTATGAGATACCACCGATACAAAGCATAAAGTACCCGCTGGAAACCGGTTCACAATGGATTTACAGGCAGTCAGGGAATCCTTGGCGAATGGATAAGAAAGTTTTGGGCAAAGAAACCGTCAAAGTTCCTGCAGGGGATTTTAACTGTTGGAAGATACAGTGGTTGTATGATATTGATAAAAACGGAGAATGGGATAACGATATTATTTTTTATGATTATATTTGCTCCATGGGATTAATTCGCCGTTATATTTTATTTAAAGATATGGAATGGAGAGGAGAAAATAATGAATATTTAGGATTGTTCGACAGCAAAGATGAATCTGTGTTGACTAAGATAAATTTATAATTTATATATTCTTGTTGTATAACCTGCCATTGAAGTGGGCGAAAATACTGAAGCATTTTTATTTTTTGATGTTTGCTGCGGAAATAAATGAGTTCAGGTCTTGCATCCCGCTAAGCGGGATTGTGGTTTCAGACGGAGTCTGATCTTTAAACAAGCCCTTACCCCGAAGACCGGCGTCAAGGACTGAAGTCCTTACGCAACAGGATAACCTCTCCTCGTTCCGGATTCTACAGACTCGGACTATATCAAGATGTACAGACCCATAAAAATGGATTAAGCATGAACGTCTGTGCCGCCGGTAATACTTTTTCTAATCCTCGTGGTTTTGAATGAAGTAAAAACAGCCGGATAAAGTTGATTTATCAAATTATTTAATAGATTCCGAAATCATAAAACGTAAATTTTCATCCCGATTCAGTCGGTGTATAAATCAACATTAAAAGAATCCTGCTTCTTCCATTTTTGTAATTTCGTTTTCCACTTTTTCAATGATATAGTCTATCGCTTTTTCCGTGAGTTTTAATTTTATGCGGCATTTTTGAAAAAGGTTTTTACGCTCGTGAAAATTTTCGTCATACCCGATGTTTTTACGCTGACATGCATAATCCGCCGCATATATGGTATAAGCGATTTTCTGGTATTCTTCATTCTCCTGTTCTGGATACAGGGAATGATGATTGGCAATAGCATAGACTAATGAATCAGGGAATCCCCATTCTTCTGCTATCCTTTTGCCGATATCTGCATGGGTGAAACCCAATATCTCTTTTTCAGCGTCGATCAGGGATTTTTTCTCAAACCGGGATTTTTTTAAAATTTCCTTAAACTCCTTCGGCAGGAACTGGTCGACTACTATGTAACCGATATCGTGAAGTAAACCGGCAATATAGATAGTATCATCATATTGTCTGAATACACTCCTGTAAATTAATTTCCCGCAAATTGCCACGGCAATACAGTGTTTCCACAGCGAAATGCGCGTGTAACCATATATGTATTCATATTCTTTGAACAGGTTAAAAACTTTTTGATTCAGCGCTAACTCCTTTATCGTATCGAAACCGATACATACTATAGCCTCTCGAATGTCGTTAATTTCTTTAGTATAACCGTAGTATGCCGAACGGACAATTTTTACAAGCTTTGCCGACAGCGGGGGATCAATTTCGATGGCATGTTTCAAATCATCTGCGCTGGATTTCGGATCATTTATGATTCTAATAAGTTGAGTTACCGTCTCCTTTATTGAGGATATGTCAGAATTATTGACTTCTACAATCAGATTTTTTAACAGTCTGGAACCTTTACCGGGTGAATTCATCGCACAGCCTTCGCATTTTTTATGTTTTAAGATTGGTTTAGTTAAGCACGTATACAGCAATAAATTTCATTGAATCGTTAAATATAGGATAAGCTTGCGTATTATCTTTGTATAGTAGCCGGAGAGTATTTTTATGTATGAATCCCAAAGAGGGTGTCTGTTCATTTTCCGGGTAATTCCGGGAAAATTGGGGAAGGCAAGTAGTGAAGGGAATGTCATAAAAAAAGAAACGGGAGTATTTACAATCGAAGAATAAATTATTAAATTTTACAAATCTAATCAGGTTTAGAAGGAACGACAGATCATTTCTCATTATTGCATCCGACCCGGCAACCGCTTATCATTTATCAGTAACTTGAATGAGAACAAAGATATTTGTAAAAAGTCAACCAATTTATATAATAAATTTATAGAATTCAATATATTTTTAGACTAAAATGTATATTTATACACTGAAATTATGTAAAATATCGTTATATTCAGTAATTTTGGCTGTTTATTACGTGAAAATGTACGTTGTATGTTTATTTGTGTGTTTCAAGTTGGCGAGTTTGTGCAAAAAACCGTTTTATTTATAGAACGGTAAAATGATTATAATAAAGACTTATTAAAAGGAGTGTGTTAGAATCGAACTCTCCGTGGACTTTATTAGAGCCAGCTCCCGGGTTTGAAGCCCGCGACTATAATTGTACTTCACTTTGCTTGTTCTTTCCTATTTTATTATGTAATATGTTATGAATTTTTTACGAGAACACCAGAGTTGAAATCAATTAATAAACCAAAATATCACGGTTTTCGGCCGCCGCACTAATAACTTTTATACCGCCATTCACATTTTCGTTTGTAATCTTCAGGATCAAATATTAAATTGGTATCATAATTCAATGCAATCCCTGTATATTTTATTTTAGAGAATTGATATGGGTAATATCGGATAAAATTCTTGTTTAAGGAGATTGTTGCATATTATTTTGACTTAAAAAAATCTTGAAACAAGTATGACAGGTAAGTATATTATGATATTTCGATATTTCTGTTATTCCGAACTTTGCCTGCCCCTTCTTTTAGGATTTCGGAATCTAAATTACCTTCAAAAATAGTAATGCAGCGGTCTCTTAAGGAGTATCATTATGACAAACGACAAAAGTCATACATTCAAAATGGAACAGCACTGCTGTCCACACGGGTGCGGTATTTCGGAAGGAAAGAATAGTCTGACACGGCGGACTTTTCTGAAGGGTATGAGTGCTGCGGCTATAGGGTGTATGGCACTGACCGATCTCTCCTGGCAAGTGCTGTCGTCTGAAGGAATTGCTCAGGAACATACACTCACGAGATTTCCGCTGAAGGTGAAACCTGTTCTGGTATACAGCACTCCCGGACCCAGACAGCAGACAAGCTGGCGGTCATGGGGAGGCATTCAAACGGAAGAGGACGCACAAAAGGAAGTTGCCCGGATACAGGAAGAACTCGAGAGTATCCATTCAAATGCTGATTTTCCTGTAGAGTTTATGCCTGTTGCCCGTGTTAAAAGCGGGAGGGATGTGCCTGCAATACGTGACATTGCAGATACCCACGTGATTCTGATTTATGCCGCCGGCGGATGGATGGACGTTTTTGATGCGCTGTCGGAAACGGGAAAGGACATGATATTCTTCTGCCGCCATAAATCCGGACCGGTCTACCTGTGGTACGAGATTATCAGTCCTCGGTATTTACGGCAGCACACCGATGCTCTTGCTGTGAAAGGTGTAAATGAAGATGACGTGGTGATAGACAGCCTCGATGAACTTCTCTGGCGGCTGAGAGCATTATGTGGTCTGCAGAATACACTGGGGACGCGAATACTGGCTGTGGGCGGTCCCGGCGCATGGTCACAGCCCCGCGGTGTTGTACCCGGACTTGTACAAGATATATGGAATTTCGATATTCGGACAATTGACTATGATGAGCTGGGTGGCTTGATAGCGGAAGCTCGCTCGGACAACAATACCGTACAAAAAGCCCGGATGCAAGCTGACGAGTACATAAAATCACCGGGAACAAAGCTTGAAACGGAACGCTACTTTGTTGAAAATGCCTTCCTTCTGGATAATGTCTTCCGAAGTTTAATGCAAAAGACAGATAGTGAAGCTCTTACTATAAATAGCTGTATGGGGACAATTATGCCCATTGCCGAAACGTCGGCATGCCTGACACTGAGCACCCTGAATGATTCCGGCTACCTTGCTTTCTGCGAATCGGACTTTGTGGTAATACCTTCGGGAGTATTGCTGGCAAATATCTCGGGAAAGCCCGTCTTCCTCAATGATCCAACCTACCCGCACGATAGCATTATAACACTGGCTCACTGCACAGCGCCGCGGAAAATGAACGGCAAAGAGAGAGAAGACGCAAGAATATTGACTCACTTTGAGTCCGATTACGGCGCTGCACCGAAAGTGGAAATGAGAAAAGGACAAATGGTAACTAACATTATACCGGACTTTGCCTCAAAATGCTGGATTGGACTGACAGGAGAAATTATTGATGCGCCCTTTATGGATATCTGCCGTTCACAGATTGACATTCAGTTCACCTGCAACAGCAGTACACTGGCGAAGCGGATGCCCGGCTTTCACTGGATGACATGCTACGGAAATTATATGAAGGAGATTGGGTATGCTTTGAAGAGGGTAGAGATTGATTGGGAATTGTTAATATAAGATTATATGTGGGTTATGCACCATGAATTATGTTAAGCTGCCAATATTTACAATGATTAACCTATAAACAATAAACAATACTTCGTTTTAAAGCCTATTGTATTTTAATAATAAAATAGATAAGACTATCCATCACAAATTTTAAAAAAATAGGACATTACTATGGAATACCGTTTTTTGGGCAATACAGGAGTAAAAGTCTCCAGTTTATGTATTGGTACTATGTCTTTTGGCGGGGACGCCGATAAAGAAACCTCGGCAGCAATGTTCCATCGCTGTCGTGACGCAGGTATTAACTTTTTTGATTGTGCCAATATCTATCAAGGCGGGAAAGCCGAAGAGATTCTGGGCAATCTCATTAAAGGATGCCGCGATGAAATAATTATTACCAGCAAAGTTTATTTTCCCACCGGAACTGACGTAAACGCCGGCGGGGCTTCACGTCGTCATATTATGTCTGCTGTAGAAGATAGTCTAAAACGGCTTAAGACCGACTACATTGACTTTTACTTTATTCACCGTTTTGATGACCATACTCCTTTGGAAGAAACACTCAGGGCTTTAAATGATTTAGTTCAGCAGGGAAAGATCCTTTATCCGTCTGCCAGCAACTTTGCCGCCTGGCAAGTTATGAAAGCCCTGAGTATTTCTACGAAAGAGGGCTGGTCACAGTTTGAATGCATTCAGCCGATGTACAATTTGGTAAAACGCCAGGCTGAGGTGGAAATATTGCCCATGGCACAATCTGAAAACTTAGGTGTTATCACTTACAGTCCTTTAGGTGGAGGTTTGTTAACCGGTAAATACGGTCCTTCCAAAAGACCGAAGTCAGGCCGCTTAGTTAAAAGTAAGATAGTCCAGACGCGTTACGGCGCTGAGTGGATGTATGAAGTCGCTCAGAAATTTACTGATTTTGCAAAGGAACGAGGCTTTGAGCCTGCCAGTTTGTCTGTAGCCTGGGTTAAAAGCCATCCGGCTGTAACTGCACCCATAATCGGTGCTCGAAATTTAATCCAGTTGGAAAGTTCACTCAAGGCGCTGAATATTAAGATGACGCCCGAACTACGGAGTGAAATCTCAGCTCTTTCGCCTGAACCTCCACCTGCTACTGATAGAAATGAAGAGCGAACCCCCTTTAATTACGGAATACGATGAAAATGTTCCCCCCATGTACTCGGGGGATTATGACTCTAAGTAGTATTTATATAGAAGAGACGCAAAATGGGGCGTATCAAATTATTATATGGGTAATTTATCAAAAGAGACGCATCGCCATGCGTCTCTACATATATTTTTAACTATATACTAAGAAAACAGAAAATAATCAGGAGGAAATAATTATGGGAAGCGTAAAAGACCTTATAATTCTAAAATCCGCATTCGAAAATAAACAAGGACTGGGAGATTTTGATTTTTCAGACAGATATAGTGTTTTCGATTGGGGGGAAATGCCCGATCATATTGTGAATAAGGGAAGGGCTCTTGCCGTAATGGCTGCATTTAATTTTGAAAAACTGGAAAGAAGAGGAATTTATACTCATTTTGTCGGATTAGTAAAAAATGGAAAAGTTGTTAAGTTCTCTGATTTAGAAGAAGGAGGCAACGGCTCTCATATTATGAGAGTTAATATGGCTGTTAAATACGAGCCAATTGAAAGAAAATTTGTCGATGATAAAGGAAATGTAATAACAGAATATGATTACTCTTTTTTCGTAAATAACAGAGGAAAAATAAACAATTACTTATTACCGCTTGAAATTATTTTCAGAAATGGTTTGCCTTTAGGAAGTTCGGTTTTAGATAAAATTAAAGAAACAAAAGAGATAAAAGATTCTCATGAGAGAGAAAAATCTCTTCAGGGCATTTATACACAACTTGGGATTACATCGGAACCTCAGCCGGGACAAATGCTCCCCAAACCGGTTATGAGTTATACGACGAAGCTTGAGGCCGGAGATAGAATTTTAAGTGAAGGAGATGCTTATTTCATTTCAGGATTAACTAAAGAAAAATTTGAGGAAGTTCCATTATTAGCTATGAAAGTCAATGAAATAATAACTGAGCAGTGTGATAAAACAGGATTAAGACCTCATTGGGATGGTAAAGTTGAGATGGTATATTTTAATGGGCAAATATATATTGTTGATGTTGTAGGAACTCTTGATGAGGACAGAATGGGCAATCTTGTTAGTAAAGAACTGTTAAGGCAGTGGTACAAAAAGTTTCAGCCCGAGTTTGCTCCTGCTTGTAAAGAGTGGAAGAAGACCGGTGATGGATGGCAGGGAAAATGCCCCGTTAAACCGGTAAACCTCCCTTCGGAATTTGCTACTCTTGTTTCTCAGATGTACATGGCTGCGGCAAACCAATATGTTGAAAGAAGAATATTTGATACACCACCTCTTGAAGAGGTCATGGCAAAGCTTGAAAAGTTTAAATAAAAAATGTTAAAATTAAAAGAAACATCAAGATTTTTATACAGGCTTATAGATTCAAGATTTTTATCGGGAAAGCCTATAATTTTATCTCATCTAATAACTTTAAGATGCAATTGCAAATGTGATACATGTTTATGGTCGCAGCCCGAGAGCCATGATGAATTATCATCAAATGAAATTGAAAAAATATATCAGGATGCCGGAGATTTAGGTTTTATTATTAACTCGATATGGGGAGGTGAACCGTTAATCAGGGAAGATATTGCTCAAATTGTGAATGCTTCCGAAAATAATAATCTCATCACGGTTGTAATTACAAACGGTTATTTCTTACAAGAAAGAATAAAAGAGATATCTGAATATGTTGATTGTTTTATATTTTCCATCGATTATCCCTCGGAAAAACATGATGAAATGAGACATTGTAAAGGAATATTCAATAAAGCAATACAGGGAATTGAACTCGTTAAGGGAAAATTTCCTGACATAAAAATAATTATTAATAGCGTGGTAAGTAAGCTTAACAGCAATAAGATAAAAGAACTTGCTGATTTATCAAAAGATTTAGATGTCTCAATATATTTTTGTCCTATGGAGACAGGATTAATGACTTCTAAGGGATTTGATAACAGCAAAGGTTATCTGGCATTAAGTCAAGAAGAATTAAGCGATTTCGCTTATGATGTTATTTCTCTAAAAAAGCAAGGATACAAAATCAATAACTCTTATAATTATTTAAATACTTTTGCCGGAGGGAAGAAAAATTATAAATGTAATGTTAGAAAATTTGGCATCCAGATTTACCCAAATGGAGATATTATTAATTGTATTGCAAGAGATAAACCGTTAGAAAATTTAAAAAATATTTCGCTGAAATCTCTGTTTAATATGGAAAATATCAAAAATCTACGTTTTTCCGATGTTAATTGTTCGATATGTAATAATCCCGACATTATAGATGCTTCATACATTTGGGACCTCAGATTGGAAAGTATATGGAGTTACATAAAACTATACTATTTATAAGTATTTACCTTTCATTTCCATAAAGAATCATTTTCCCTGAACAGCCCCATTTATCTTTTGACAAAAATTCGAAATGCTATTCCAAAAGCCACAAAATAATTAGATTGACCGGCCTCCAATTCCTTTCCGCAGTGTATATCAAGCTGTACGTCGTTACTTGCGAGATAAGTAAATCCGGATTGCAGGTGGTTCGAGTCGGAATCATAATTGGTTTCTTGTTCAACACGAAAAAATTCAGCATATATACCTGTCTTTTCAGAAAAACCATACCCTAAACCAATAACTGTGGAAAATTCATTAAATCGGTCACTTTTATTTCCTCTTCGTGCATAACCAGCCGTAGACCAGAGATTGAAAAAATCGTTTAGTACCCAATTCAGTGCCATTTTTGCTTCAGGTTGCATTATTTCATTACTAAAAGCGCCGGCGCCGGAAGGAACTGACGTCATAATCAATAATGCTGCAGCAGGTCTCAGTAATTGAAAATATTTAGAGCCTGTAGAGAGTGTGAATCTCATATTCACAGAAGCGTCTTCAAAACCATCAATCTTGTCGGTTGCATTACGGGAAAAAATATACGAATTAATACCTATACCCAGTTCAAATTTCTTCCTTAAACCAAACCGGATTAACATATTTCCCAGTTTATGATTATTATCATTTCCGAATTTATCCAGTTCGTATCCTCCTTCGAACTGGATTATGCCGTGATCGACTGTAGATGCCGGTTCCGCAAATCCCGGTCGCGCTGCGCTTATAAGATTGGTGTCATTAGTTTGAGCAGTTGTGACGCCGGCATAAAAGATCGCTGCAATTATAATAGCTGCATTTATTAGCTTCATAGTACCGCAACTTTTTTATTTATCCATAAATTACAAAAGAATTGAAGTTTAAGCCGATTTTTCAAGGTTTATAAGAGTTACTTTTGTCAAAACGGTGTACTTCGTTCGTATTAAATCTTAAGAAACCATTTAGCGATAGGCAAGTAATTCATTATAATTCTTTTAGCGCGGTATGTCAAGATAAATCGACTTACAATCCCCTGTTTAATACAAAAAAATATTGTTATTACAGTACCGATGAAATTAATGGAAATGAGCGAAAATACGAATAGGAATGTTTTGAGCAAAGGTTACTTTTAGTCATTGTTGCTCTAAGTTATGACAGGAACTTAAGCATTAAAAACAAAAACGGCAGGATTTATAAGTTATTGTTTTCGAGATATTAGCGGGAGCGTGTGAGAATCGAACTCACCACGGACTTTATTAGAGCCCGCCCTCGGGTTTGAAGCCCGGGAGGCACGCCAGTTACCCCTCCGCTCCCGTATGTGTGTTAACAGATGTCAGCTTTCTGTAATCAGCTTTTAGTTCTTAGCTTTTAGTCTAAAAGTAATAAATATGTCCCTTTTATTCTATAATAAACTAAAACTTGACCGGATTATCCGGACTAACAGCGTTGTTTAATCATGTAAATTCTGCCCCAAAGGGCTCCCTTTCACGTCAATAATTACCCTGTTTTATCTTACTATCCGGATTTTTTCCGGTAACGGTTGCGTTACTTCACCTATTATTGCTGCGTACTTTATTCCCTTTTCGTGCAGTGCCGCCAAGAATTCATCGGCTGATTCGGGACGTGCCGAGATCAATAATCCGCCCGACGTTTGTGCATCGAAAAATATCATCTGCTCGTACTCATCTATGTTATCTGTAAAGGTAACTTTATCCTTCAGAAACGCCTTATTATCGGCGCTTCCGCCCGGAATATAACCGCCTTCTTTTGTCTTTGTCAATGCCTCCGGCAAGTAGGGTATCGAATCTGCATATAACAGCATGCTGACGTTACTTGCTTGAGCTATTTCGTGTGCATGCCCGAGCAAGCCGAAACCGGTAATATCGGTTGCCGCATGAGCATTGAATGATACCATCAATTCAGAGGCTGTTTTATTTAATTCAGTCATTATTTTAGTTATTTTTTCTACTATTTCCCCGGATACTTTCCCCATTTTTAATGCAGTTGTGATTATTCCCATGCCAAGGGGTTTTGTTAAAATCAACCTGTCTCCGGGCTGTGCTTTGGCATTGGAAATGATCCGGTCGGGATGAACAATACCCGTAACGGAAAGACCGAACTTCAACTCGTCATCCACGATCGTATGCCCGCCGACAATGGGACATCCTGCTTCCTGCGTCTTATCGATGGCACCCTTAAGTATTTCTGCAAGCACATCCAAACTTAACACATTTTTAGGAAAACCGACAATATCCAATGCGGTAAGCGGTTTTC
>Ga0111191_1075_pt1 | contig 14314 bp, 13 predicted proteins | sample DeeMarSWOR324_28_FD_80363 | JGI IMG/M metagenome (GOLD analysis project Ga0111191, IMG submission 80363) | bacterium SM23_31 | reverse complement strand
GCCGTTTTATCACAAGGGGGACTGCGGACGCGTATTGATAATAGGGGGCTCACCCGGTATGACCGGTGCAGTATCTTTAACGGCAACTGCGGCGCTCAGAGCGGGAGCCGGAATGACACTGCTGGGCATACCGCGCAGTTTGAATGCTGTCCTGGAACAAAAACTTACCGAAACAATGACCCTTCCGCTGCCCGAAACTGAAGACGGGTGTCTCAACCTCGAAGGGGAGGATTCCATTCTGGACGCACTTGTCTGGGCGGATGTACTAGCTGTAGGTCCGGGAATCGGCAGGGACAATCAAACGATTGAACTTGTTCACAGCATTTTGGAACACGCCGACCTGCCGGTAGTACTCGACGCCGACGGCCTTTTTGCCCTTTCGAAAGCAACCGGAATAGTACGTAAAAGAAAATTTAAAACGATCCTATCACCGCATCTTGGAGAATTCTCCCGTTTGATTAAAAAAAGTGATGGGGAAGCTCTCGAAACAGAGTGCCTCGAGATAGTACGGAAGTATGCCAGACTTCTGCAGTCGGTTGTGCTTTTGAAGGGCGCACCGACACTGATCTCCGGACAAAGCGGAGAAGTCTTCATCAATCCGACCGGAAATGCGGGAATGGCGACCGCCGGTTCCGGAGATGTATTAACGGGGATAATCGCCGGCTTGGTCGGTCAGGGGCTCAACCTTACCGAGGCAGCGGTAACCGGAGCATACATGCACGGTCTTGCGGGGGATTTAGCTGCGAATGAACTCGGTGAAACCAGCATGATCGCAGGGGATATAAATGATTTTCTGCCGTATGCCTTCGAGGATATGTACGGCAGGTACCGTCAGAATGAAGAATAAATATAAAACCAATAATTGAAATAAGTTACGTAATATAATCAAATCAACTGAAGCTGTGAAAAAATTCTTACAATATTATTTCCCGATTATACTCTGGCTGGTTGTGATATTCAGTGCGCCGTTACTAATGCAATCGAAAGATGTCAACCGCATGCCGTATCATCTCGATAAGGCAGCCCATTTTATAGAGTTCGGAATCCTCGGTTTTCTCATTGTCAGAGGGCTTTTCTATGGGATGCCCAACCGGGAGATGAAACGTGCCGTACTGTTAACGTTCGGTATTTGCATTTTTATTGCCGGAGGTGATGAATTCCATCAAATCTACACATCCGAAAGAGTCGCAAGCATTTACGATTTTATTGCCGATATAGTCGGGATCACGGGTTCGATAATACTATTCTGGTATTTTAAAAGTATCAAAAGAATCCCGGAATGAGATGGTTAAATAAAATCCTTTCAAAATTCGCCTTAATACGAATTCCTGTAGTATTTTCATCTAACAATACAATAAACGCCGGTGACAGTTTTTATGAAGAAACAGCCGATATTTATACATCCCTGTTTTCATCGAAGAAATATGACGACATTCCCATGTACCTTTCCTATGCACAGAGAACGGGTTCGCCCGTTCTTGAAGCCGCCAGCGGTGACGGGCGCATAGCAGTCCCGCTTGCACAAAATGGTTTCACAGTTTTTTGTTTCGATATATCGGCGAAAATGCTGTCGCTCTGCCTTATCAGGATAAATAAACTGCAACCGGACGAGAAATCACACATCCATATCATCCGTTCCTTGATGCAGCACATACCTTTCAAAAGCGCATTCAAATTAGCGCTCATCCCATACAATTCATTTAATCATTTATTGACGGAAGAGGAGCAGCGTTCATGCCTCGAGGGGCTCTACCGTGCTCTTAAAAAGGGGGGATTGCTTGTAATGGAAGTTCTCCCGTTTCATAAACGGTACGATACCAAATACCGAGAGCGCAACGCGCGTATGCTAACCGCCGGCAACTCCAGAGTCAGGGTATATTCGCGGGTGAGCCATAATGCACCGAATAAGTTACATACGGTATACTGGTATATTTCTACAGAACGCCCCGGAAAACCGCCGCAGCGGATAATCAGTCACTTTACGCGCAAGGATATCGAACTAAAACAAGTGGAACAACTCCTGCGTACAACCGGGTTTACTATAGAAGAAATTAAATACAGCTACAGCAGGGAGGATAAAACAAAAGATAAGCGAATAATTATTGCAAAAAAAAGATGACTTTTGCAGGCAATTAAAATTGTGCAGGCATGCGCCGCGGCACATTCCTGCAATAGCGCTTCCTGAAATATTCTAATTTCTGCCTCTCATTATTTTTTTAATACTTTTTTTGTACAATTATTGCTATATTTGAAAATGAATCGCTTAAAATAAATGACTCGTACATAATCATAAAATCACTACAAGGAGAGATTATGTCTAAAAAAATTCTCATTATTGATGACGAGGAAGATTTTTTGAAGGCGATAACGATCAGGCTGAATCACACCGGCTATGACACATACGTAGCGCTGGATGGAGAAGAAGCCTACAAAATTATGGAAAAAGAGCCGCCCGATCTCATAATCCTTGATGTTGAAATGCCGAAAATGGACGGTCTCCAATTTATCAAGAGGCTGAAGGATGATGAGCGGTATAAAAATATTCCTGTAATTGTCCTTACAGCCGGCGCTTTCGATATTGCAGGTGAAGTGGACACGCTTGCCATCGCCCAGGATTTCCTGCTCAAGTCCGTTGATAATGAGCGAATTATCGAACGCGTGGCAAAATTAATATAGCCGGTCAAAAATGTGTTAAAGTTCCCGTAAAGCAGCAAAGCCCGCAAAGATTTATACACTCTATGGTTATCAGTTACTAGCCTTAAAATTAAAGGATTTTCTTCTCTCCGCTGTCTTTAATGGATAAGTTGGGATGAACATCCCCCTGAATTCCCCCCTTCAAACAGGGGACTTTTATGAATTTCCATTTCAGAATGAAATTTTTTCCAATTTCTCATCGATGAAAAAATTTTAATTGGAGAAGATGATATATCGTGTTAATACGAATTTTGTATAAGAGGAGTTATTTGTTTCCCGATAAAATAAGGCAACTGTAAGGAGCAATATGTATTTTTCCCCGATAAGGCAGTCCGTCCCGTTCTCCTTTCTCAGCGGTCACGTCAGGACAGGGGAAGTCACCGAATTCGGGATCGTAGACTTTGGCATCGCTGTTAAAGCGCACCTTCCAAATTCCTTCGTGCGGAAAGCCTATAACGTAATCAGTATGTGACTGATTTGCAAAGTTCACGACAACCACGACGCTGTCTCCCGGTCCCCCCTTATCCCAGCGATGGAAGCCCAATACCTTATCCGTGTTATTGACGTGAAAAACGTTTACTTCTTGTCCGCACAAACCTTTCGTAAATCCTTCACTATTCAGCCGCAGGCGAATCAAATCCCGATACAGTTGAAGGATCCCGGCAAAACGGTCTTTTTTGGTCCAGTCGATGGGGTCCTTGTCATGGAACCAGTCGTCTTCCAGGAATTCCTGCCCCTGGAAAATCATAGGAATGCCCGGAGAAGTGAACACAAGTACTGCGCCTATACAGGATTTCTTCTTCGCAAACCAGTTGGCTGCATTGCCCGGCGCGACCTCCTCCGGCACGCGAGCCCTGCCATTAGCCACTTCATCATGTGATTCCGTATAGATAACTCTCTCAAAGGCGTTAAGGTAAAAGCGATGAAGAACAGCATCGCGAACGGAGTCCATGTTGCGATTCAAATCATCTGCACCTATGAGAGCCTGGCGGACGGGATGAACGAAACGTGCATCCCACTGCGTGGCGAATCCCGCACCGCCATCTTCCTGCCGTTTAACAATAACCGGATTGTCCCGAAGGTCCTCGGCTATTGTGAAAGCTTTAGGTTTCCGCTTTTTAATTTCAGCATTTATCCACTGCATCAGACTCCAGCCGTCGGCGAGGTCGCTCCCCGGATCATTGTTCCTTCCATGAACATTCCTTATGAATGAGGTCGCATCGAAACGAAATCCGCCCTCCCTTGTTATTTTCGTTCCAGCCGTCAAATTGCCAGAGCCCCAGGTCTGATGGACCGAAATGGTTGTAAACAACATCGAGAATGACAGCGATACCGTACTCATGCGCCGTTTTAACAAAATGTTTAAAACAAACCGGTAAACCATAATCGCTTTCTATGGCAAAGATGTAAGCAGGATTATAACCCCAGGAGTAACCGCCGGCAAACTCCATGATTGGCATTATTTCAATGGCATTAACACCCAATTCTTTCAGATATGGTAAGCGTCTGACTGCGTTTTCTATAGTTCCGGGATCATCTCCCGGCTCTTTTGCAAAGGTTCCTATGTGCAATTCGTAAATTATCACCTCGTTAAGGGCTGGGATCGTAAAAGGCTTATTGCCCCAGTCAAAAGCCGCACCGTGAATCACAGAATTACCGACCGAACCTGTAACTATGCGGGAACGCGGGTCGTTCCTCATAAGTTCGCCTGCTGCGGTGACTATGCGGTATCTGTATTCATCTCCGGATTTGGCGCCGTCGACCTCGCCGTACCAGCATCCATTCTTTTCTTTTTTGAGTGGATTTTTTAATTGTGACCATTCATTGAACTCTCCCACTACATATACCGCGGAGGCGTTGGGTGCCCAAACACGGAAAGCGCAGCGGTCTTTTTGAATTTGAACTCCCATGAATTGAGCGGTTTTTTCCGTTTTTTCCATGTTTACATCCACCAACTTATAATTAACTTTAAAGTTATATAGTTATCATGCCGGCTTAATTGAGCAAAAACTCAAAGTTTTTGGACATTTTGAGTTGTATATTAAAGAATGCATTTTGCTACTGAACTTTTGAAATTATTAAAATTTACATGTCAATATTATCCAAACTGAGATTATGCTAAAAATCAATTGCCGCCAAGCAAATGTTCAACTGCTTTCTCAATGTCATTATAAAGGAATGAGAATCCTGCTTCTAACAGGCGTTTTGGGCTTGCTCTCTGGGACTTATAAAGGAGATCAGCCATTTCACCGAAGCGAAGCCAGATGATAAAACGGGGGATAGAAAATATGGTCGGTTTTCCAAGTACTTTCCCGATAACTTTCACAAACTGTTTATTGGTTGCCGGTTCCGGTGATACCATATTCACAGGTCCGGTGATATCTTTATTCTTTAATATATACCGAATTGCCCGAACCATATCATCAACGTGGATCCATGAAAACCATTGAGAGCCTTTGCCGAAGTAACCGCCGAGATTCATTTTGACAACGGGCAGCATCTCTTTCAAAGTACCGCCGTCCCTGCTGAGCACCATCCCGGTACGCATGCGGACGACCCGTACACTGAAGGACCCGGCTTTGGCTGCTTCGGTTTCCCACTCCTCGCATACACGTGAAAGAAAGCCCTCACCTGCGGAGTCATCTTCCGTAAACACATGATCCGGATGAAAGCCGTAATAACCGACGGCTGAGGCATTCACGAGTGTATGAGGTGCAATTTTCTTCTCCCTGACGGCGTTTACAATAGTACGTGCTGCAGCGATCCGGCTCTTTAGAATTCGCTCTTTATGGGCTTTTGACCACCGCTTTTTTGAAAGATTCTCGCCTGCAAGATTGACAACCGCATCGATACGCCCTTCAGTCAAGCAGGATGTCCAATCCGGCTCTCCGGAATAAGGATTCCATTCTATGAGCCGGATTCGTGAGTCCACGATCCCTGCGGCGGATTTCTTGTTTTGGGTAAGAGCTGAAACGACATACCGCTTATTAAGCAGGTGTGTGCAAAGAGGTCTGCCAATCGTACCGGTCGCTCCGGTAACAAGGATGTTCATAGGTAATGCCTGTTAATCTTCAAATTATCCATTAGTATGTAAAACATACATAAATAATCGGTAAATTTCAAATACTATATATATAAAATGAATTTTTTCATGTTTGATTTGTAATTTTAACATTAATTTGTTACCTTTTGCTTCATTAAAAGTAACGGGCAAGTGCAGCATAGAGATTCTACTTGAAATCAGCACTTGTTTTCCGAATAAAGATTCACTATTTTTTTAGCTGGGATTGTGACAGCCCGGTCTGCGGGATAAAGCAGGATTTTTATAATTGAGAGATTGTATCGCAGCGGGGCAATGGCAAATAAATTAAGATTTAAAAAGCTATCGTTCAAGCACTATATAACATTTTTTACAGGAGAAACTATGAATAGACGGATTGTCATTACTACGCTGGCGGCATTTGCACTGGTGGTGTTCTTTGTAAAAAAAGATGTTTATTCTCAAGAGCTATCAACCGGTGTAAATCTTGCGATCTATAATCAAAACGACCATTTGGATGATGGCGGTGGCTATGAAGCCTTTGCTAATTTTAAGATTAACCGGTTCCCATTCGTATTAAGATTAATGTTTTGTCAATACTGGGCTAATCCGATCCCACGCCAGTTGCCGGAGACTAACAAAGAAACTATGGGTTATTCTTTCGAACCTTCTTTACTTTTGCGATTTGACTACGGCACGCGCCCCGATCTGGGACCCGTTTTGCAGCCTTATATTGGGGTCGCTTATGGTTTTCATGAATTCCCTCGTACCGTAGACTACGATGACTCTCTTATTATAAGAAAAGATAAATTGCAAAGTGCGAAAAGCCCGGTATTAATTTTGGGTACAAATGTGACTTTCACCCCGCGTTTATCTTTAAATTTAAATCTCCGGTATGCATTGATTAAGCCGGATGTGAAAAGTACTATTCAAAACAGGGCCAGCGGAGCGGTTGGCGAAACCGCGTACAAAATCGAATTAAGAGCCCTATATTTTTCAATAGGACTTCGGTTTCATATCTTTAAAAATCCACGTTTTCGATAAACAGGACGAATGAAATTCAAAGTATAAAAAAAAAGTTCGCTCCACTTTATTCAAGCCGGAGCGAACTTTTTTTGTCAATAATTTAATAAATTATTCAGAGTCTTCAAACGTTCTTGAAATTACCTTGCTTTTGAAGACATCGAGTGTAATCCTTCCCTTGGAATAATCGAGAATATCACTGTACCGGGCTGTGAGCATCAGGTTTACAGTCCCGCTCGTCCCGGCTCTGTATCCGCTCGATGAAAAAAGAATTGCTATCTGGTCATTTGCGTTTAACTCACGTATAGTGTGTCCATAATCGCCTACCACATCGACAAGCACGTCAATGAGCTTTTCAATTTTTTCTTTGTCTTCTTCAGTCCGTTTTGCTCGGGCAAAGAAAACCTGCTGATCGGTTAACCACTCGAGCCTGAGCCGTGTATTTTCCAGATTCATTTGTTGACTTTCCAGTATTAATTTTTCTACCTCAGGAAGATACTTTGCTTGCGCTAATTTTTGAAGTACTTTCAGTGAATCTGTTAATAGCGCTATCAGTGAATCTGCTTTTGTTTTAGCACCTGTTACATCAATACCCAATTTTATATCTCCTACTTCTATTTCAGGCAAAGCAGGAGGTTTTATTTCAATATTATACGAAGTACCGGTTGAAAGGGATATTGCACTGCCTGCATTGACGGTAAACAGCACACCGTAATCCTTAAGATACGTGCCCTGAATGGATTCGGAGGAAAGAGATGTACTCAAGTGGTCTTCAAGAATCGTTTCGAGTATGCCACTTAATATTTCAATGTCTTTCTGCATTTTCGGCGTCATGTAGTCTTCCGATTGCGCACCGATGGGAGAGTACAATACCGCTTCTGAAAATTGGTCTATAGTCATTACTTCTTCACGGTAGCTGGTAATATCGGATTTCCTCACGCTCATGATGAATGAAAAAGGCCTAAATCCTTCTCTCTCTCCGACAACTGCAGCCCTGCTTAATGTGAATGCTTCTTGATATAAAAAAGCAACATTGCCTCTCGACGAAGGATTTACAACCATCGTGATCCAGTCATTCCGTTTAATTTGCTTGATAATAGCGCCATACGATGAGGCAAAATCGGTCAATATTTCACGTATCTTTTTGAAACTTTCTTCAACTGTTTGCTCTTTTTCTGATCTTTCTGGTCTTACTGGTCTTAAAAAACTCGTAGTCGATGTAATCGGAACCATGAAAACGACACCGTAACCTTCAAGATACGCACCTTTGACTTTCTCCGGTTTGAAATGTATCAGGTCTTCCTCCGATAAAAGCATGCTGATCACGTTTTCCATAACGCTCAAATCTTCGTCCATCTTTTCATAGTCAATCGCCTGCGTTTGCTCTTGATAAGATACCTGCTGATCCCATGTATCTACCTGGCGTGCATACGCAACCGGCACCGCTAACGATAAAATTAACAAAACGGACACGATTCTCATTACTTTTACTGCGCTTGAGGTATACATAATCTTTCTCCTATGATGATTAATTTATTATGTTGTATTGCTAATTCATCTGTAGTAAAATATTTAGCAAAAAGTGAAAGACTAAAACACATGTCAGAACCGCTGATCCCGCTCAGCGGGACTATTAAATGATTACTGTGATTGTAAACATATCAAAACCATCATTTTATCACATCAATCTGTGGTTCAGACAATTTTTGCAAATAACAATTTGACCGTAAGTATATATTACTACCTAATTTATCTTGAAAAATCTATTAAAAAATCCGTGATTTTATTTTCTCCTTGAACTCGTCCGGAGAGATCACGCCTCCATTATAATCGAGTATATCCTTGAACTCCGCCACAATCGTCAGGTTTGTTTTATCGTCTAACGTTTTTGAGCGTGTGCTTCGTGTAAACAAGTATACTGCAATTCTGTTACCGGGCTGCAAGGAGCGGATGGAATTTCCGTAATCGCCGAGCGTCTCAATCAGAACATCCTTGAGTTTTTCTATGTCTTCCGAATCTACTTTTTCCACTAATTGCTGCTCAATTTCTACTTCGATTTGTTCTTTTAGTTGCTTAACTTCTGCCTCGATTTGCTCTTTTACTTGCTTAATTTCTTTCTCGATTTCTTCTTTTTTAATCTGGCTTACCATCTTATTTAACTCTTCCTGCAACTTTTTTCGCTCTTGTTCCATTTCTGCTTTCAATTTTTCAATTTCTTCGGCGTGCTCCTCAATTTTTTCCTGGATAACTTCCTGTTGATATTGCCTTATTTTATTTAGTTCTTCTTTTAATTTTTCAGCTTCTATGACGTATCTCTCAGGTTCTATTTGTTCAACTACACGGTTGATCTCGTCTTTTAAACGGTCAAGATCAATCTCTATTTTAACATCTTTAAGAATATCTTCATCTTCTTTTTCCCTTATTACAATAGAACGAGAAGTAGTAAAATAATTGTCAACATTAATGGTAAACAGCACTCCGAAGTCCTCAAGGGAAATACCATGTATGGCTTCCGAATTCAGGGATGTGTTAAAAAAATCCTCGACAACCGATTCGAGAATACCTTTCACAATTTTTATATCATCCTGCATGGCGGGGTCTACTCCGCTTTGCTCATCATCGATTTCTGAAATAACGACGGCGTTTTTGAACGTTTCATAGTCAATTTCTTCTGTGCGGTAGCGGGTAATGTCAGCTTTTTTCACGCTCATGATAACAGAGCCGGGAAAATCAGTTAAGTCAGTATAATGTAGACCACCTACCCGCTGAGTTTCATTATTTCTAATAATATTTAAAGAATAAGCGGAACTCGAAGGATTTACAATAACCGTGACCCAATCATCCGGTTTAATCTGCTTGATCAGACCGGCGTATGAACCGAGAAATTCCATTACCAGTTCCCGCACTTTCGCAGTATCCGCTTCTTCTGTTATAACACCTCGCGGCTCAACCTGTATAATACTTCTCCGGTCAGCCTCAATATAATTTCTAATGACGACTCTGCCTTCCCGAGATCGAACCTCAACAAATTGCGGAATAGAAGGTATGATAAAGACCACTCCGAAGCCGTCAATGTATGCTCCTCTTGGCTTTACAGCAGGCGCAGTCAATGTGCTCGCATCTTCCGTCAAAAACGCACTCAGCACATTCTCCATGATGCGCAGGTCTTTATCCATTTTGTCATAATCGATTGCTTCCTGTCTCATGTGCCCCGCCGAAACAAACATAAACAGTACTGCAAATAATATAATCGCTTTTAAGATAATTGAGGGCCTCATGATTTCCTCCTTTTAAAAATTTAACTTTCTTTACATCATTTCCCATACACCATTTGGTCGATTTTGTATATTTCTATTTCTGGAAATTCATCGGTTTGCATGTAATTGCTAAATTTATAAGCATATCCATTTTTGATGGCAGCAGGTATAAACGGAAAATAAACTGATGTAATATATTTTCCTGCTTCAATATCAAAAACATCGGTAAGTATTTCCTTATCGTCATTTTTATTATATGTGAACATAAATGCATAATATCTGTCTATTTTCATACGTTCAATGGAAGGATAGTACTTTTTATCTCTAAATGCTTTTGCTTCACGTTCTCTCTTTCTTTGAAATATTTCATTATCTTCATTACTAAAATTTCCAAATGTAATTTTCTTAGCAGTCGTCCTGGATTCGGGATACTCAACCGGAGTAAATGTATGTTTAATCTGTTTATCTTCAAGCCCATCCAGCGAAATGAGATGTATCGTATAGAATGATCCGGTTCGTTTTTTGTATGTATCTTCATTGGCATCCAAATATATAATCCTCCGGTCAGGCAGCAATTCCCAATGCAATTCTCCTAATCGATATTCGCCAACTTCCATAGGATTATTAATCAATCTCGTCTGTAATAAGGGAACAACCATATCAGCATTTTCGTACAGTATTACCGCATAATTTGTTATGTCCGAACCGGTCAATTTATTTTTAAATGCAATCTCATATACTTTTTCGGTAGTATTTATAGCAATTATCTTCGATACCTGGTAAAAATTTTCAACATCAAGTTCTTTAGTTTTTAAATATTCTTTTATACGGAGGCTGTTCCTAAATCTTAACTTTTCTATAAAAGTATAGTCAGGAGAGAAAAGGTTATAAAAATTATCAAGCCTGCTAACGATGCTATATTCTGAGGGTGACCATCCGAACGCGCTGGCATCTACTACAATCAAGTGCCCTTCAGAACCCAAATAAGGAGCATAAGAACTGCTAAATTCTCCGGGTCCCTCTCCAACACTTCCAAAAATCTTTTTTTCTTTACCGTTATCATCAAAAACTTTAATTCTGTCTTCATCCCCAATTAGAATATCCCCATTGGAACTAACAATCATCATCCTCGGATCAGCCAGAAGGAATTCATCTTTGGTGACGGTTTTTTCATCTCCGAATGAAAGTTCAAACGTGAGCGCATCGGTCAAAGGCACTATTTCCGCTATCTGAACTTCAACATCAGAACTGCAATTAAAAAATAATAATAGAACAAGAAGCGATATACGAAACCTTTTCATTTCATACAATCTCTTTTTAGTATTTAACTGTTACTTTTGCACGAGGAGTATGTTATTTGAACTTATCATGATTTTTGACTCAGATTCACGCTGATTTAATATAATGGATGTTCAGGTGATATTTTTTTAAACCTTATCATAGTAAATCACAATAATCATTTTCCATCAGCGGTTTATCTTTCAATCTCTCTAATACCGGCATACTGGAATAAATCTGCAAAGAATTTTATAGTATTATCCAACTGCTCGCCGTTAATATCATAAATTGTCTGTAGAGACGAACCTACATGTTCCAGGTCCACCTGCCGCTGAAGTTGCCAATCCCTGTCCAGACTCGTCATTAAATCATAAATCTGTTCCCGCTGATAATTTTCGTTTTCAGCAAACATTGCGTCCATCATTTCAAAGTTACGCTGCTCGAAGGCATTAAATAAGGCATTCATTTGTTCATTAACGTATTTATCAACTAATTCAAGGTAAAATTGATCTTCAGGTACACCGAATACAGATGTCGAAATCATAATCGTTCCGGTGTCGGCATTATACGACGCTTTGAAATTAGCAATTGAAAACAAGAGAAATACTGCTGCAATACTTCCTGCAAACGTAACAGCCGCGTGCCTGCGAAGCAGTTCGAATGAAGGAATCAGCCCTTTTATACGCTCAGTCCAGGTTACTTTTTCCTGTGCAAAAACGAAATGCACGTCCGGTTCCGGCACTTTCCAGGTTTGCAGAACTCTGGAAGTCGTTTCTATTTCTTTGAGCGCTCTCCGGCAGCTTCCGCATTTTGTTACATGCTTTTTAAATTCGGCTTTCTCTTTCTCAGATATTTCATTATAGAAATAATCAAAAACGTCTTCTTTAGTCTTATCACATTTCATTAAAAATTACATCCCCGTTAATATTATATTTTTTCAAAATTTTTTGCATTTGTGTTAATCCATAATACATTCTTGATTTTACGGTATTTACCGGGCAGCTTAAAAATTCCGCTATTTCTGAAAATTTAAAGCCCTCGTATTCTTTCATTATGATAACAACCCGCTGTTCCTCAGGCAGCTGCGCCAGCGTTTTTTTAATAATCTCCGCTAAATTCTGTTGATCCAATTTTTTCACCGGATTAGCACGTGTCTCCATCGAGTGCATGTGATCATTATTTGCGCTTTCAGACTGTATTATTTCTTCATTTAAAGCGGTTAAACGGTTATTTTTTGTGTTTTTAATGTAATCCTTACATAAATTAACCGTTATCTGAAAAATCCACGACGAAAACTTTTCCGGATTCTTCAATTTCCTGAGGTTTTTATAAGTCTTTATCAGCGCCGACTGCACAATCTCTTTTGCCTCTTCTTCATCCATCAGGTAGCGGTATGCAAAGCTGTAGAGCCGAACCTGCCACTTCCGTGCAAGACAGTTGAAGCCGTTAATGTCCCCCTCCAAAAAATCTTGTATTAGTTCTGAATCACGTACCAACGGTATTCTTCTCCTGATCGTTTCATATAGTAAGACTGAACAATGACTAAAAAAGTTTTAAAAAAATTAACCAAAAAAATTAACCGCAGAGACGCAGAGAAATAATATAATGAAAAATGAAAAGTGCAAATTGCAAATTGCATAATAAAAGGGATGCTTATACTAATTTTGCATTTTGCATTTTGCATTATTAATTGATTATTTTCTTTCTTTGCGGCTTAGCGGATCTGCGAGAAAAATATAAATCTCTTTTTTTCTTTCTCTGCTTCTCTGCGGTTAATTTTTTAAAGATCCGGGTCGATTTTAGGGAGCGTCAAGCCGGTTTGCGCCTGGTATTTTCCGTTTTTGTCTTTGTACGAAACTTTAGCCGGTTCGGCGCTTTCAATAAAAATAACCTGAGCGATGCCTTCGTTCGCATAAAGACGAACGGGCAGTGGAGACGTATTAACAATTGCTATGGTGATGTAGCCTTCCCATTCAGGTTCCAACGGTGTGATGTTTGTGATGACTCCGCAGCGGGCGTAGGTTGATTTTCCCACACAAATACCAAGCACTTTTTGGGGCATTTTAAAATATTCCACGGTGCGCGCCAGGATATATGAATTCGGCGGCATAAGGCAGGACTTCCCCTTTGTCAGGGTAAAAAGCCCGGCATCAAATTTTTTAGGGTCAATAATACCTTCAGCGCCGGGTGCGAGAATGCGGAATTCATCGGCTATCCTGACGTCATACCCGTAGGACGACACGCCGTATGATACAACTCCTTTACGCACTTGTTCCCCGGCAAAAGGGCTGATCATATTATGTTTTTGAGCCATGTCAATAATCCATGCATCGTTTTTTATCATACCGTCTCCTTATTGAATTTTTTCCCGCAGAGACTCAAAGACGCAGAGAAATATTAAAATGAAGAATGAAAAGTGAAAAATGCAAAATGAAGAAAAATGTGACACATCCTTATTGTAACAAATAATTCTCTTACTGATTTTGCAATTTACATTTTACGTTTTGCATTAATTTTTTATTTTTTCTATACTTTTTTGCGCCTCTGCGGTTATCATTTTTTTAATTTTTCAATGACATTGGCAAAATCCCCGGGGATTGGTGCGGAAAATCGAAGTTTGTCTTGAGTAACCGGATGTATAAATCCGATTTCCGCTGCGTGCAGTGCGTGGCGGGGCATTAATTTTAAAAGACGCAAAGCTTCAGTACGTTCACTCGTTGTTAAATTTGTTAACCGCCTGTTTTTTCCCCGGTAGAGCGTATCCCCGAAAACCGGATGACCGATAGAAGCTAAATGGGAGCGGATTTGATGCGTCCGTCCGGTCACCGGGAAAACGTCCAACAGGGTCAGGCATTCAAATTCCTCACGAACAACGTACCGGGTTTCACTTTCTTTTCCCTTGTCACCGGCGACCATTTTCTTTCGGTTAGAGGTACTTCTTGCGATAGGTTTTATAATTTTCCCTTTTTGTTCGGCGAAGCCTCCCCATACTAATGCACAGTACATTTTTTCAATAGAACGC
>Ga0111191_1030_pt1 | contig 14344 bp, 6 predicted proteins | sample DeeMarSWOR324_28_FD_80363 | JGI IMG/M metagenome (GOLD analysis project Ga0111191, IMG submission 80363) | bacterium SM23_31 | reverse complement strand
TTCCACGTTGATTTTATACACTCCCGGGTCCCGGGATACAAATTCGCTTAAATATTCCCCTTCTTCCCTTAAATCGGGATGAAAATTCAAAGGATGCACGCTGCCGAACGGGTCGGTGATTGTTCCCTGAACATCGACAAATTCGAGCGGCTCAAAATCATCATTGTATACATTGACACGTATCGGCACTTCATCACCCGGGGAGTAAAGATTTTCATCCAAAGCAATATTGACTTTATTCGGTGTTGCTGAGACGAGCCACCGGACAAGCTGCCGCCAGAACCGCTCATGGCGGGTATCTTCTGATTCAAGCTGTAACTGCCACCGCCATGTACTTGCTGATGCAAGAGCGGCAGTCCGCCCTTTGCCGTATCTCTGAATCAATAATAACGGTTCGCTTGGACCATGCTCGTCGTCAGGTTTTTCCGCCAGAACCGTCGCTCCCGGTTTTACTCCTCCGAAAAGACTTATGTGGGTTAATTTCGGCATCTGGTCCCACAAATCCCTGTTGGTCCCGATATCGTTTGCCAGTTTCAAAATTGGATACTCCAGACCGGCACGGGTTGGAACGAATTTCATTCCCACTTCCTCAGGATCGGGTGCAGGATTAAAGAAATCAGGCTGGATAATTTGTTTACGGGTCGGGTCGATCACTACCGGGAGAATATCATCAATCGGGGTGTTCCAATAGTCACCTTCGGCAAAGGAACTCTGTCCACCCAGCATTAAAAATCCGCCGCCTCTGTTCTTGACAAACTGCTCTATCATTTCAAGCTGTTCATAGGCGAAATACGATCTCTCGATGTCACCGAATATTATTGCTTTGTATCGAAACAATTCTTCCTGAAGTCTTGGAAAGCCGCCTTTTAATTCGTCGGGATTTTTAATGCCTTGGCGGAAATATTTACTGCCGCCTGTGCGCGTCAGCGAGGTGAATTCAAAAACCTGGTCATCTTCCAGGGCACGTTTGATAAACTTAAATTCACTGCGGAGACGTCCTTCAAAAAATAAAACCCTTATCGAGTCCTTCTGGGTATCGATGAGTAGATTCATGGAGTTGTTATAAGTATTTATTTCATTCGAGAGCTTTTCCAACTGTAACGTATATTCAATTGCTTCGTTTTCTTCCGGTTCGAAGAAAAATGTGATATTATCGAGTTTACCTTCCCCTTTCAGGTTTTTCAATTCGGTATGTTTTAATTCGTCATCCTTATAAATGCTGATTTTCACCGGTTCTTTTTCTTCGATCCAGCTCCTCATTTTTACCGATATTTCAGCGCCGGCTCCTTCTTTCAAACCCTCGCTGTATGTAACATCCAGCAGTTCTCTCTCCTGCTCAAATTCTTCACTGCCGAGACCAATTACATGCAGGGGAATTTCAAGGCTGCGGAGCTCTTCAACCGGATTCTGTGGATCGTCCGTACTATTGTCGCCGCCGTCGGTCAATAAAATTACCCCGGTAAGGGGCAATCCTTTGAAATCGGAAATAATCCGCTGGAGTCCGGTTGTTAGATTTGTTCCTCTTCCCTCATTCGTAAGGTATTCAATACTGTCGACCCGTGACACCTCATCGCTGAACGAATATAACCGGACTTTGAAATTCTCTTCCAGTTCCTGAATGATACCCTTTTTCTCATCAATTAAGATATACTCGGCATCCCCGCTGCGTGTTTCCTTATAATAGCCATCGTCGATGGTCATGCTTACGGAGTCGTCGATCAAAACGGCAAGAAAATTTTCATTAGGCACTATGTCCGGCATTATTAACATCGGCTCCAGAAGGGGAAGGCACAGTACCAAAAGTGCCGCAGCTCTCAGTGTAATCGAAATCGTTTTGCTTCGCGTTGTTGTATAAATATTGGTTATGAAATAAATAACGGCGAAAGCAATCAATAAAAACAAGATGAGACCGAGAAACGGATACAGTGCCCGACCCGCCTGAAAAACGATCTTACCGTCTGGAAAATAATTTGATAATTTAAATTTAAAGAGCCATTCGAATAGTGATTCCAACATAATATCTCTGCTATTACTTTATCCTTACCTTTTTATCTTTTTGGTTTTTGAGAGTGCTTCAAAATACTTTTCAACTGATTTTTTATATTCGGGCGGTACGTCGGCATTCCGCGCTTCATAAAGTTTCTGCTCAAGTTCGAGGTTCTCTAACTTTTTCATGAGGTTCATTTCAATCTGGGACATTGATTCCTTGACGGTATTCTTGAAAAACTCCTCGCTTGCTTCGTCCAGCAGTATGCCGATATTGTGCAACTGCCCCAATGAAGTTCGGGTTGCATCAAGAGACCTGTTTACTTGAGCATCGCTGCCGAAATCACGTTCCAGCCTGTTAAGAATTTCATCGGTCCGCTGAATCTCTCTTTGAAACCGCACAGCGTTGGCTCGTGATTGTTGATTCGGGTCTGTTTGTTCCTGTCTCTGACCTCCTTCTCTCGTCATCTGCTCAGGGTTCTGTCCCTGTCCCTGTCCTTGTTGACGCTGCATTTGCTGAGCCTGCCGCTGTCCTTGCTGTTGTCCCTGCTGCTGTTGACCCTGCCGGTTCTGTTGTTGTTGACTCTGCTGGTTCTGCTGCTGCTGTTGACCCTGCTGTTGTTGATTTTGCTGCATCTGCTGATCCTGCTGCTGTTCTTCGGCTTGTCTCTGCATTTCTTCCTGGTTTCTTTGTTCCTGTGTAAAGACATCATCGAAACGGTTCAGCTGGTCTCTAAGTTCCTGTATTCCCCGGTTGAGTTGTTCCAACTCGTTTAAAGGAATTTCACTTTCCAGGTTTTGCGCCTGTGATGTAAGCCGCTCCATTGATAACTGAATATTATCTTCGATCCATTTCGCCATTGTTAAGAAACCCTGATCGATTGCCGTTTGTGAGTCGTCCATTTGATTTTCCAGATCCTCCCGCTGCATTGCCTGCTGAAAATTTCTCATTTCATTAGCAATTTCAGGGTTGGCTTCTTCTGTTTTCTCCTGGATAGCCTGTGCAAGATTCTGTAGACTCTGAGTATTATCAATCATGTCTTCGCGCTTATTCGAGAGTCTCCTTATATCCTCTCTTGCCGGTCTTCTATTTTCAAGCTGCTGTGTTTCATTGTAAGTATTTTCGATATCGCGGGCAAGCTGAGTTTCCTGTTCTTTAAATTCTTGGAATCTATCCATGAAATTTTCGACCATATCACGTTTGTTTTCAGCTCGTGCCATCTGGAGCTCCTGCTGTGCGCGGTCGAGATTATTAATTGCCTGCCGCTGCTGCGACATTGCCTGCTGAATGTTATTTCTGTTCATTTGCTCTGCTGCCTGGCGCATATTTTGCTGAGCCTGCTGCAAACGCTCCTGCATCTCCTGGTTGATTTGCTGATTGTTTCTCGACATCTGCTCCATTTGCCGGGCAATGTCTTCTGCTTCCTGCTGCAATTGCTCCTGTTCACGCCGCAGCCTGTCTGCTAACCGTCTATCCTCTTCTTCCTGCTGAGCTTGCCGGCTTTGTTCCTGAAGTTTCTTTTGTTTTCGCGCAAGCTCCCTTATTTTTTCAAGTGCCTCATCTATTTCCTGGTCTTGCTGTTCTTGCTGGCGCTGCTGCTGCATTTCATATCTGTCTCTGTCGGTTTGAAGTTCGAGATCCTGCAGTTCCGTCATAAAATCCCTTTGACTCTGCTGGCTTCCCTGCTGGCTGCCTCTTTGCTGGCTTCTCTGTATGCGTTTTTCTTTGTTCAAAGCATCGGCTTTAAGCAAATTATTGAGAGCTTTCTGCTCCGGGCTGAGTGCCTCTTTGAGTCTGGCGTTCTCCAGTTCATTAAGTGCGTTGCCCATTTCTTTCACGGCTGCCCGCAGATATTCTGCAATTTTCTGATTCGTTTCATCATCAACCATTTCCATCGAAAAAGCGGTGGAATTTACACGCTCCTCAATATTATTTTTCAAATTTGACTGCGCCTGTACAAGCGCATCAAGGGATTCCTTAAATTCCTCAGGTTCCATTTCATTCCGTAATCTGTGCAGTTTCCACGTAGCGGCAATTATTTGCTGCTGGCTGAGTACTACCTGGCTTTGCTGCTGTCCGCTTTGCTGTTGTTGCTGCTGTTCAGACGCCTCATTGAATACCTGGGTATAAAGCATGTCAAACGGAACTACCTCCATAAAATATATGTCCGTAGCTTCAGGATCGCCTACATGGTAATTATCTTCCGCCTCCATGTAGTAGGATATAAGATCACCCGGCTCAAGGGAAAAATCTTCCAAAAGGAATAAATAAGAACTGGAAACACTCTCCTCACCTTTTGAGACATTATTAATCATGTTAATCGCTTTTTCTTCCTCACCGTTAACGGAATAATTCATCTGCACATCTTCGACACCGTAATCATCCGTTACGTTAACCGCAACAAGTACTTCTTCAATAGGGCTGACCCTGATATCCCGCTGCGGGTCGGTGATAGTGATAATGGGTTTTTCATCCTCTACAGGCACAATCCGGTATTCTACTGGAAACTTGTTATTTTTATCTTGTTCATCGGTTAATTTAACGTGGTATAAATCCGGTTCATCCAGTGTGATTTGTCCGCGAAAACGCCCTTCACCCACTGACTGAAGCGGAACGGGCTTGCCGTTTTCGAGAACCATTTCACCGGTTTTTGTTGAACCTGATGTTTCTATCGTAACGGAAACCTTAGAACCTTTTAATCCGCGGATATTGCCCGTATTTTCTTCTACCCTGTCCGGTATGCCTGTATATGAGGGGTATTCATACTTCAGGTCTATTTTAGTGACCTTTGGAAATTCATACAGCGATATTTCGTAGGTTGATGACTGTTCTTGATTAAGCTCAACATAGTATTGTATCGGTTCCTGAATACTGAGAAATTGGTACATGAATACCGGTTCGTCTATCCCTTTTTCCATCGCCTGTTTTTTCCAGATGTCCTCACCCGATTTATAATGCAGCACCACATCTTCATATGTATCAAGCTTTAATTTTGTAACGATTGCCTGGTCCTGACCCTTTTCAATCTCGATGTCTCCGGGAGCAATACTTACAAAAGCTTGCTTATCTTCTGCCATTCCCGCAAAGGAAACCTCAAACTCCGAAGCGGCTACACTTATTTCATCCCAGAATGCAGCAACACAGAGTAAAAAGAGACCGAATAAAGCATACGAACTATACGAAAGAATACGTTCTTTCTTACGGTCAACGATTGTTGTAATCTGAATCGATTTACTCTTTTCCGTGGCGTCGTCTATTAATTTATCAATTATAATATTACGCTCACGTTTTGCAGAAGAAGCGTCAAGTTCAATGGCGCTGTTGATTCGGTCTTCCATTTCAGGGATTTTCTCTTCGATAAATAAAGCGATCTGTTGTTCGGTAATGCGCTGAAAACCCGGACGAATGACAAACTGTATTATCACCGCCAACAGAAAAAGAGAACCGGTGCCGATAATTACGGTTTGATAAAACGGTGGAATTTCAAACCGGTATTTCAATAATAAGAAAACGGCGGCAAAAAAGACGAACGTAAAAAGGCTCAGTGCAAGACCCTGTTTGAGCGCCCGCCTTCTCCAGCGCTTCTTAATGTCTTTGATTAAATTTTTAACTCTTTCTGTTGAAGTATACATGATGACCCCTCTTGTTGTTGATATATTGAATGCATTATTAGAGCATAGATTCTACCTATTTACTATTAAAAGCTGTTTAATTCATAAAATTATTAAATTATCTTTATGTTTAATTGTCTGTTTGCGTAATAAGTTTCGAAAAGCAGTAATAAAACCACGAACAGGATTACGTATCGCCAGAGTTTTTGCCGTTTTTCGTCCAGTTTGTGTTCTGCAAGCGCCGCCTTTTTTAATTCCTGCTCGACCTCCTCAGATGGTTGGGCGACAGCAGCGTATGCTTCTTCTGCGTCCCGCATAATTAATTCCGATTCACGCGTGTCTACATTTACGGAAAAATAGTACATCTCGCTGCCATATGCGGCGATATAGTTTCCCGCATCCCCTGTTTCTCGAAAGTACCCCGTTCCCGTTTCATCCATAGTTACCTTAAAAATTTTATCACCCGGAGCGCTTACCTCCCATACCTCTCCCGATTTCCCTTTTAACATAATGGGTTCGCCGACAAAAAAGTCCGTTTTTCTTTGCTTTGTAGTTACGGCATACTTTGCCAGTTGATATACAAAAGGTACGTAGATTTCAGTCAATGGCAAATCAGTCCAGCTTTTATCGAATGTGGACGCATATATTAGGATTTTACCGCCGCCCAGTTTCCTTTCGATGAGCAGCGGGTCCTCCGTATTAAGTGTTGCAAGCACAGATGCGCTTGTATCGGGATTAATTTTTATATATTTATAAAATCTTGGACGGAACAAGTCGCCGGCACCGGTTTCAGCGAAAACGGAAAAAATCGGATGGTGTTGGTCATATTCTCCCATAATTGCAATTTCACGCAAACTCAGCATCTCAATAATTTCATCTGCTCTGCCGATTCCAAATTCCTCGAGATAATTTGAAAACCGCTGAATGTTGATCCTGCCTCCCGGTGAAATTACTATTGTGCCGCCGTCTTCAACGTACCGCTTAAGATTAGTGAGCTGCTGGCTTGTTAATGAACCTAAATTTGTGAGGATAACCAAGTCATGGTTAATAAGCTGCGTACGTGTTAAGCTCGATTTATTGCCTGTGTTAAAACTGTAATCAGATTTATCTCCCATTTCAAAAGCATTACCGAGAAAAAAGACATCATTCTCTTCTGATGAGGGAGATTCATCAATACAGAGAATAGAAGGACGATCAACAATTTCGTAACTGAAATAATACTTATTATCAATGTTTAATTTGTCGTCTTCTAAGGCAACATAGCCCTGGTATGTTCCCCGCTTCAAGTTGAATTGCTGAAAAATGACCTGGTCGGACTTCATAGTCTCTATCTTTTTCTTTTCGACCTCTTTTCCATTAACAGAAAGGCTCAATTCGTAATCGCGGTTGGGATCTTTACCTTGAAATTCAACTTGAATATCATACTCTGTTGCAACATCCTCACCGCTTCGGGCAACCTTTCGATTAAATTGTGCTACATACGAATTAACCGGTTTGTCTGAGGAAATTTGCTCTGGAATAAACTTTATGTTTTTATCTAAATTCCAGTTGTCGAATCTGCTGCTCCAGGCATAATTCTGAAAGTCAGAGATCAATACAATCTCACGTTTTTGATGTTTCGCATCCTTAAGAATTTCTTCAGCCAGCGTTATCGGTTTATAGAAATCGGTGGCACGGTTACTAATGTTTACCATACTGCGTAATATATCACGTTGCAGCCCTATATCGCCGTCTAATCTGGTTACCTGCTCGGCTTCATCTGAAAACACGATAATTGATAATTCATCGGCGAATCCGGCATTATCTATCAACTCGTTTGCTTTATCTAATGACTGCTCAAATAAATCGTCGTACTGCATGCTGTATGAATTATCAATAAGTATAACAACCGATTTATCCTCGATCTGTGCAACAAAGGGAATATCTTCCTCGGGTAGGAATGGTCGTGCAAATGCAAACGCAAGAAATCCAAGAATACAGGATCGAACAATTAATAATATTAAATCCCGGAGACGGCGCTTTTTAATTAGCTCCTTGGGCGTCGCTTTGAGAAAGATAAGAGAGCTGAATCTTATCTTCCTTGCCCGCAGTTTCCGAATAAGATGATAGATAATCGGCAGCAGCGCCGTGCTTATCGCAATTAAAAAGAGTGGATTTATGAAAGACAATTACTGCTCCCCTGAATAATAAAATTCAAAACGAAAAATGTAAAATGCTCTTATTAGCCGGTTTTTTTCATATTAATAAGATTATTTTGCATTTTTATTTCTAAAAGTCCTTTGTTACTTTCTTTTACTTCTTCCGGCTAAATAATGAAATAGTGCAAAGTCCAGCGGTTGATCGGTAGTTATAATATTATAGTCTATGCTTAATAATCCGCAATTTTTCTTAATTATGGAACGAAACCGTTCCAGGTTATACAGGTAGACTTCTCTGGCAGCTTCCGGCAAAAGAATCATCTTTTCACCCGTTTCCATATCTTCAAGTTCTACAATATCTTTGAATTTATACGCTGTTTCGAACGGGTCTAAGATATGGAAAATGATAACATCGTTCCCGTCGAAGCGGAAGTGTTTGAGTCCGCTTACTATTTCTTCCGGGTCATCCAGCAAGTCGGAAATAATGATCACTATCCCGCGCTTTTTTATCGACTCGGCAATCTCATGGAACGGTTTGCCCATCGCCGTTTTCAAACCTAATTGAGCCATTTCAAGTTTGCCTAAAATTGTATGAAGATGCCCGGATGTGCTTTTCGGAGGGATCCTGTCCACGATTTTATCATCAAAAAAGTACATCCCGACACTGTCACGCTGCCGAACCACAAAATAGGCAAGTGCGGCTGCTAAAAAGAATCCGTATTCAAGTTTGGTCATCTTTGTGGTCGTATAGGCCATGGAATTGCTGATATCTACCAGCAGATGACAATTGGCATTTGTTTCTTCTTCAAATTCTTTGATATAGTAACGGTCGGTACGGGCATAAAGCTTCCAGTCGATTCGCTTAAGGTCATCACCCTGAATATAAGGGCGGTATTCCATGAATTCAACGCTGAAACCCTTGTATGGGCTTTTGTGCAGACCGGAAATAAATCCCTCCACTACTTTACGCGCAATAAGTTCAAGATTCGAAATACGTAAAAGAATTTCCGGGTCTATAAAACGGCGCGGGGCTTGCGCCGGTGTCGTTGTTTCAGCCATATTTACGAGTTATAATAGTAGTTTTATTATTAGACGTTTGGTAAACTCAATTATTCATAACTTATTTAGTCCGGTTATGCCATCAAATTCTCAAGCTTCGTGAATTGAGGTATTTGTTACGTTAATCCCGAAACGGGTTCGGTTACTGTTTCTAACAACATACCGATTATCTTATCCGAGTTGACATTTTCCGATTCCGCATAGAAATTTGTTAGAACACGGTGCCGGAGTACGGGATATGCGAGGAATCTAATATCCTCGATTGCCACGTTATACCGTCCGTGAAATACGGCACGTACTTTCCCTCCAAGCAGCAGGTACTGTGCTGCGCGCAAACCCGCACCCCAGCTCACCCATTTTTTTATAAAATCCGGTGCGTTATCTTCGTTAGGGCGCGTGCTTCTCACAAGGTTTACGGTATATTCTCCGACATTTCTGGGCACAAAAACCTTTTTTACTAATGAGTGGAACTCAATAATGTCTTTTCCTCTCATGACTGTTTTCAACTCAGCCTCTTCCTGTGATGTGGTAGTCATTGCTACGGTCAGTTCATCTTCCGCAGAAAGATAATCGATAACAACGTTGAACATGAACCTGTCGAGTTGTGCCTCGGGAAGCGGGTAAGTACCTTCGAGTTCAATGGGATTTTGTGTTGCCAGCACGAAAAATGGTTTCTGCAATATAAATTTTTCACCTCCGGCAGTTACCTGGTATTCCTGCATAGCCTCCAATAGCGCAGACTGTGTTTTCGGGGGTGTCCTGTTGATTTCGTCTGCAAGGATGATATTTGCAAAAACCGGTCCCTTAACGAAATGAATAGAACGTTTGCCCGAAGAACGGTCTTCTTCGATAACCTCTATTCCGGTAATGTCTGCCGGCATCAGGTCGGGTGTAAATTGAATTCGCTTGTACGACAGGTCAAGAATTTCACCGAGTGATTTAATCAGAAGTGTCTTTGCCAGCCCGGGAACACCTGTAATTAGGCAGTGCCCACCCGCAAAAAGAGCAATGAGAACCTCCTCGACAACCCGTTCCTGCCCGACAATACGGCGTCTTAATTCGTTATTAATTTCTTCTTTGCCTTTCTGCAGCTTGTTTAGAATATCCTCGCCGATCTCTTTTGAAATAGCAGGTTCTTCCGTCGTCCAGGTTTTTGGGACCGGTTCCGCTTTTACTGTTGCTGCGGAAGGAGTCTCCTTCAAACGGGGTGCCGGAGGTTCCGGTTCAGGCTTGGATTTGGATTTAGCTGACGGTTTTTCAGCGGGTTCGACAACAGGTTTGGAAGAGCTATCTTCTATAGATACAGAGAGTTCATCAATCTCGGCATCTTCTATTTTATCAAGGTCATCAGGCTCATTGACGTTGTCTAATTCGTTATCTTTCACGTATAATCTCCTTTTTTGTTAATGATGATCTAAATGCACAAGCTTTACTGCCGGATATATGTCTTGCATCAGTCGAATACAAGCGTATCACACAGTGTATTAATGCGTTAATGCATATATAATAAAATTAATTCCCATCTGGAACGGGAGGGTATTAGCCTGGTCCAGTCTCCGATTCGGCCATTCCCAGCCGTCCCCCACATCCTGGTTAAAACAGACAATGCACATCATGCGGCCATTATCATCGTAGTATGTGTAATATTTATCCTCATATTTGCTGTACCGGGGAGTAACCCAGGAAGGCGCTTCCAACGGATCGATTTCATAATATACAGACCATATCTCGTGATCATTCGGAATTTCCACCGGCTCTTTATCGGGAAACACAAGTTTCATGTTATAATAAAAATTCGCCCATTCACCGGTGCCCCGGAAATCGTCAAACATAATAAATCCGCCCCGTGCAAAATATTCCCTGAGATAATCTACTTCAGTCTGGTTAATCTGCCAGCGGCCGGGTTCGCTTAAATATAGAAATGGATACTCAAAAATCCGTTCTTCCCTCAAGGTCAGTATCATGTATTGACCTGCAAGTTGTATTTTCGTGGTTTTATCTATCGCTTCGTATAAATTATCTTCGGCCGTTGGATAGTCATGAATCCAACCGGGCTCGCCTCCCCCGCGGCGGGACCAGCCCCCGCGGCTGGACCTGCTGTAATAACTGCTGGTATGTGTATCATCAACTTGAATTCTTATGAACCGGAAACCATGGTCATCCTGGGCTTTGATTACTTCCGGCATACCCGGAATCACGGTACTCGCTAAGCAAGCGCATAACAATAAACGATACAAATATTTTTTTTTCATGTCATTATTCATAAATTTTATAGATACTATGCTGCATTTAAAATTAGTTATTATTCAGTTTGGAAATTGAATACATTTTAAAAGCAATTTTTGGGCATCTCTGAATCCCGGGGCAATTTCAAGTGATTTCAGCACTTCCATTTTAGCTTCCTGTGTCTGCCCGTTATTAAAAAGGCTCAGCGCAAGATTGTAGTAAGCCTTTGACTTGTCAAGCGGGTTCAAGGCAATGATAATACGCCGTTCTTCGATTTCCTTCGGGAATAGCTCTCTACTCTTGTATATTTCGGCGAGGTTTGTGTATGTGGCGATTGCATAAGGCTGAACCTGAATAGAGCGTTTATAGTAATATTCAGCTTCTTCCAGCATACCATCCTCCCTGAGCATACCCGCCAGTTCCCGCGCCTCCGTTTCCGCATGCTCTGAAATGCTTAAATAACGTTTCAGAATTTCCTGCAGCTTCGTTCTCTGCCCTTGAGCGCGGTATACCTGAGCCAGTCCCTCATAGGGATTACCCGGTTCTATGAAATTTGGAAAAAGCTCGATTGCTTCGAGAAATTTCCGTTCGGCTTCGTCGTAATTCAGATTTTTGAAATGTTCGTATCCCTCTTTCAATTTTTCTAAAAACGGGTTTTTCGTGCCTCCTGTTAATTTTTCCAGGAATGAAACCTCTTTCTCCTCTCCGAATAAGTCGGGCAAACCGGTAAGTACGTTTTTATACTTCTGCATTTCTGAATGGAGTTCATTGAAAAATTCCTCTTCCACGTTTTCGGGGCTGTCTTTTAAAACATTCATAAAGCTTGTTTCAAGGTCAGTCCCATTGCCGAATTCAGTCAGTAGAGCGGTAATGGCTTCAAATCCGTATTTGCCGGCAATGAATTCGATCAACCGTGCAGACTGATAATATGTAAGATATAACTGACCGGGAAACTTGGGACGGGTAAATCCCAGGTTAATCTCTTCCAAGGTAAGCAGTTTATCCTGGTCAAGGGCAGCATATAATTCGAGTTCCAAATCCCGCGCCCATTCCTGTCTGGAGCGCTTCTCTTCATATACTGCCAATCCTTCTGTAAACCACCTCGGAACGCGGTGGTCGGAAAGACCGAGCGCCATGACATGCGCAAGTTCGTGCCAGAGGCTTCGTGACCAGTTATACTTACTCGCTGACAGACCCATTTGGTCTGCATAATCTGACTGGGCTTTAGGTGTATCGAATGCTATGACGTCGCCGAAGCAGACGCCGAGCAATTCAAGTTCGGGCAGTCCGCTGATCCTTACGGCAAAATCGTCGTGGTTGTTATATGCCTCAATTTGAATTTTGCCCTCTGGTCTGTATGGGTAGCGGGTAGACAACGAATCGAAATTCTCCTCGGCGAGGTCAAGTATTGACTTACCGAGAACGACGCTTTCGGATTTGTGGATCAGAAGTTTGAAATGTTCGCTTTCGAGTGTCTCAAAATCTTTATAAGTATCAATCAGATTCAGGGTATTTGACGCAAATACATTAAACTGGTCATTGTCGTACGCTCTTGACAAATAGCGGTATGCCTGCTGAGTATCGCCGGTGCGGTGGAGATTAATGCCCACCATAGCATAGGCTCTCCAATGCTGCGGGTTGCGCGCTATTGCGTTGTAGCCGAATGTAAAGGCATCTTTATACCTGAAACGGCGAACGCAGTTTTCACCGATTATGAAATAAAATTGTCCCGAGTTCGGATTAATACTCAATGCCTGTCTCTCGACTTCGACAAATTTCTCTGTTTCGTTGCGCAGGTGGTGAATTGCTGCGAGATAGGCTAACGTTTCAATTGACGAAGGATTGATTTCGAGGATTCGCTTTATTTTCTGTTCCGCTTCATCATACCGGCTGTCTAAAATAAGAATTTCTACTATAATGTTGTGTGCTTCTACACAGTTGGGATTCTTTTCCAGTGCCAAAAGCGCCATCTCTTCCCTGGCGGCAAAATTCTCAAGCGCTCTGGCATATCCCGAGTAAAGGTCTGCTTTGCTCGGATTTATTTCGAGCGCTTCTTCATAATTCGCACGTGCCAGGTCAGGAGCAAATTCCTCTAAAAACAACTCCGCCCACCATTGCAGTATATGTACATTCTCGGGTTCAATCCTGTTAGCGAAATTAAATGTGTTGTTAGCTTCATGAATCTGCCCGCTTGCCGCCATCGCTTTTGCAGTATAGCCGGCTTCTAAAGCTGATGTTAAATTACCTCGATTATATTGATTTATTAGCTCGTTATAGAAAGAGTTTGCCTCGTATCTCCGTCCGACTTTCGTATAATATTCCCCAAGGTCGATTAAATTTCTCCAGTAATCAAATTTTTGCATGCGGGATTGTATAAACGCCTTTTCGGCTTCGTCGTATTTGCCAGTTAATATAAGCAGCCGCCCTTTCATATTCAACAGGAAGGGATCTTCGGGGGTCTTTTCTAAATATTTTTCAATCTCTTCCAAACCCGCAGTGTATTCCCCGATGTCAATAAATGTTTCAAAATACCCCATAACCTTTTCGCGGTCGTCTCCGGTATCGAGTTCTAAGAGCGGTCGGAACAATTTCCGAGCTTCGCTGTAATCTCCGATTTTTAATGCTACCAGGGCATCTTCCAGTGCACCGGTATAATCCTGGCCAGCAGCAAAATATGGGATTAAAAGCAGTATAATTAAGCCAATTACACTGCATAAAGAGATATGAGTTTTCATAATAAGATAATATTAAAGGATTTAATCTGTCAGACAATTATTTTAAACGTACAATCCTTAAACAGGGGATTTGAAGTAAAACCCATAAAACAATAACAAACAATCAAGGAAAAACGTTCAAAAAATTTAAAATATAATTTCCACAAAAAAAATCGCTTCGTATTCTCAGGTAATAAACAACAATTTCCAAAGAAAAATTCTAACATTCAATTTATAAAGGTATGAAAATAAATTCAAGAACTCAATAACAAACTTATAATTTTATTTGCTCTTCCCGCTGTAATGAAGAAATACACAGGTTTTTTGGGTATGCTTATGTCAATATACGTTCTTTTAATTTTCTCATCCTGAGCCACGAAATGTTCATCCGCGAAGTAGTAGCTTCGCAATACTTGGCAGTATGGAGGGGGATAATTTGTAGGATGGCTTCGCCGGGGGAGGGTGATATTATTTTACCGTTTCTTAAAATTTCTTCCCCGACCCTGTTCTTCCCCCATAGAGGGGGAGGGAAATATCACTATTGTTTTTGTAAGAACATTTAGTCTTTTATAATATATTATCCAAATAAATGCTTGTAGAATATAAATT
>Ga0111191_1065_pt1 | contig 14355 bp, 7 predicted proteins | sample DeeMarSWOR324_28_FD_80363 | JGI IMG/M metagenome (GOLD analysis project Ga0111191, IMG submission 80363) | bacterium SM23_31 | reverse complement strand
AAACGGGGCTTATAGAGAAGGGAACTTTGCTAGAACTCCAACTCCGAATTCAATTTAACTAAATTATTCCTCTATTTCAAACATATTTTAGTTTAATTATCAATATTTTCCCTTCTCAATTGCCTCTAACAAATACCTTAAAAGACATGTTACTGTTTTTTAAATGATATTTTTTATTTATAGTCATTCCTTTCATGTAGCTACGTAACATGCGGTGATTATAAAAAAAATATTCGAATAATTTTTATATTTTTATTAATGAACAAATCATATATTGGAGGAATATACCATGAATACCTTAAAACTGTTGTTACTTGTTATTACTACAGTCATTTCCCTTTGTTTCATATTTGGATTTACACAGGATACTCAGCAAAAACCAGATAAGGAACAAAGGATAGAATCGGCTCAGCTATTTAATCAGAAATACAATAACCAGTGGACAATACGGATGAACAATTTTACCGGAACGCCTGCATCGATTCTCGGACATACGATTACTAAATACTCAGGCACGCCCGAAAAGATTGCTAAAGCATTTCTGAATGAAGAAAAGACAATGCTCGGTATTGATAACGTCGATACGGACCTGGAACTGGTTCAGACTCATTATTTGGAAAAATTCGGAACAACGCTGCAGTACAGGCAAAAACATAAAGGAATACAGATCTTAGGGAGCGGATACCTTGTTGCGGTAGACAACAGCGGGGCTATTTATTATGTCAGCGGTGATTATTTCCCTGATATTGAAATAGATACTAAGCCATCAATAGGAGCTGAAACCGCAGAGGGTATTATAAGTTCTGACCTTGCAGGAAGCAGTATAAAAATTGTCAGAAAACCTGAGCTTTTTATCAATGTACAGGACAGGAACACTGAAAACGAATCCTATAAACTTGTTTATAAATCCATTGTTATTGTTTCACAACCGCATGATGAGTTAGAATATAAAATTGATGCGTTAAACGGAACAATTATATCCAAGATAAGCATAGTAAAAAGATACTCAGATACAGGTTGGGGATGGGTTTATTTATCATGTCCATTGTATGGTGATTTAGAAGAGAAAATTTTATTAGGTTTAAATGATCCGGTTTCTGGATATTATTATTTGGATGGAGCAAATGTTGAAGTTTGGGAAGATTATTACGACCCGAAAAGAGTTTCCTCAGAAACTGCGGAGTTCTATTATGACACTACAAGCATTCATTTTGACGAGGTTGCGGCATATTATCACTTCGATAAATTCGAACGCTTCCTATGGAACTTAGGATTAGAGACGAACAAAGTGCCGAAAATAAAAGCTTATACTCATGATATTACCGTTTTTTTAGCAACATCCTTTCTAGAGTCTAAAATGACTCGTTTTAGACATGGAGCTCCTTTATATGGATTAAAAAATCCAATGCAAGAATCTGCAGTTATTGCTCATGAGTATATGCATCATGTTATATATGCTCTGGAAGAACTTACAAAAGAGGAACTTGAAGACAATGCTATGGAAGAAGCATACGCAGATTACTTCGGTCTGGCGTATGAAAGTGATGCGGAAGGCGTTCGAATTGATACTATTTTTGTGTGGGTAGATGAACCCGGTGGATACAATTGGTTCAGGTCTTTGGTTAATAATTGGACTTATGATGATTTTGGTGAAATTGACCTTGAGCCAAATGGGGAGTCTGAGGAACATGATAATAGTGTGATTTTTTCCGGCGCTTTGTGGGATTTCAGATGGGATGCAGACATTGATGAAGAAGATGCTGATATTCTTGTATTTTCATCAATAAAGCTCCTTGATGACAATGCTACATTTTTAGATGCTAGAGATGCGCTTTTAGCCCTTGCAAGTTCCACTTATGATGATGATATTGTGGATGCATTTAATGCTCATAAAATTTATCACAATCTTACAGTTGAAATAGTAGATGGACCTGATGAAGTGTATTGGGATGATGAAGATGACCCTATATGGACGGCTGAGGCGAGTGGTGGTGTTTTGCCATATTCTTATCAATGGTATAAAAAATATACCGGTCAGTCATGGACTGAAGTAGGAGAAAACTCTTATCAATTAGAACTTGATGTTGAATCTATTACCGATGATTTTAAACTAAAAGTCGAAGTTACTGATGATTATAATAACTCAGAAGAGTCTGTATCTTTTGAAGTCGATTATATTCCTTATATGGAAGTTGAAATTGAAGGTCCTGATTATTTGTATGAAAATGAACATGATGAATGGTCTGCCGATGTTTCCGGCGGTGAGTCTCCTTATAGCTATCAATGGAAAGCTTTATATCCTGAGTCGGGAGATCCAGTGTGGGAACTTATATATTGGAGTGAGACAAGCACGGTTGAATTGGGTGTAAGTGATCTTGAAGAAGAATTTTATTGGAATATTAGAGTTGGTGAATATTTTTATCTAAAAGTGATTGTAACAGATGATGCTTCAAAATCAGATAGTTCTCAAATTAGTATAGAAATTCTTGAAGGAGAACCATCTAAAAAACTAAGCTTTAAGCCGCTTCCAAAAGGTTTCAAGCTTGAACAGAACTATCCCAATCCGTTCAATCCTGTAACTACTATTAACTTTCAACTGCCGAAGGCGTCGAATGTAACTCTGGTGATTTATAACATTCAGGGGCAGGAAGTGGCGCGTCTTGTGGATGGTTACGTGCAGTCAGGGTATCACAGCGCAACGTGGGATGCGAGCAGTGCCGCCAGCGGAATATACATCTACAGGCTGCAGGCAGGAGAATTCAGCGATACGAAGCGGATGATGCTGATCAAATAATTTTATTTCTTTTCACAAAAAAGAAAAAGGCTGGTTCGTTTTGAATCAGCCTTTTTTATTGAAATAATTTTAATTACGAGACTTTTGTAAATTTTGAAAGTTAGAGAATTTTAGATGAGGATATTGCTTCTTCTTGCTACCCACAGTATGCGGGGGGATCCTCTCAATGACAACTTGAGCATGTGTAGACACTTATGCAAACTTTAGTTTTTGCATATTGTTTTGCAGTTTTATATATTGATATAATCTTTGCGAGTCTTTCGTCTTTACGAAAAGATATTTTGTAAGAACATAAGAAATTAATGCTCAAATTCAAATGTATTTGTCAATCTGTTTTCCGTTTTTTCTTTTTTGCAGCAGGGAAGAGGACGTTGTTCAAGATTAACCGGTAACCGGGGGAATTTTTATGGAGTGAAAGTTGTGTAGGGGGGTCGCCGATGTAATGCGTGTAGTCTTCCGGGTCATGACCGGCATAAAACGTAAACGTGCCTTCCCCGTGGTTGCCGTGTATATATTTCACGAGCGGTGTATTTTCTATTTCACCCATAATTATGACGGATTTTTTGATCAGGTCGCGGCTAAATCCGGTAGTCTGTCCCATAAAACCTTTAATAACACTGACGTGGTTTTGTGTTAGCATGGCCGGTACGGGATCGTATTTAGCCGAAAATTCGAATAGCTTGAAGTAGTCTGTCGCCTGATTTTGTATCCAGGTTAAATTCGTACTTGGCGGATAATCTATATCGGAATATTCATACTCCGCCGTCATATACGGCACTCACGATATCTATGCCCTCCGCCGCAAGCGCTATATCGTAGCTGTCACACGCAGAGCACATGGCAAACATGAATCCCCCTTTGGCTACATAGTCCCGTATACGGCGGGCTACTTCCTTTTTCTCTTCCGATACTTTCGAATATCCCAGTTTTTTTGCTACCATTTCCGACAATAACTGGTCTTCAATATACCACGGGGCATTACTGTAAACCGAATAAAACTTCCCGTACTGTCCGGTGAAATCCTCATGATGCAAATGGAGCCAGTCAAAATTATCAAGACTGTCCAACATTACTTCTTCATCCCAGAGAACCGTATAGGGAATTTCAGCATAGGTCAGCGCCAGCGTTACTGCGTCGTCCCATGGCTGTTTGTTCGGCGGGGAATATATTGCTATTTTTGGGGCTTTTTCGAGTTTTATCGATTCCATGTTGTTATCCGCAATGGTTTTTTGAACCGAAACGACGTCTTCTTCCCGGATAACCTGATATGACACACCCCGCATCAATAATTCATTTTCAAGCGGCTCAGAGTATTTAGCCATGAATGAACCGCCTCGATAGTTCAAAAGCCATTCAACGTCAACGTCATGCTGCAGTGTCCAGTATGCTGCGCCATAAGCTTTCAAATGGTCTGTTTGCTTTAAATCCATCGGAATAAGCACATACTGCGCCCGGATGCCGGGGAAGGGGCTTAATAGCAATATAATTGTTAGACTGAATGCTGTTACGGTAAATTTCATGTCAATTTCTCAATAAAAATATATGTCTGAACCGCCCCGAGTACTCGGGGTGATTAAATGATTTCTATGATTCAATCCCGAAGATTCTAGATTATACCCATCATTTCATCTGCATTTATCTGCGCTAATTCGTATTAAAATGTTAACGATGTATACGATTTCGCTGTCGAAGGTGTTCTTCACCTTTGCTCTATTAAAGAGACGCATCGCCATGCGTCTCTACGGTTATTTGGATGATTGAGTTTTGTTATGAATGTTGAAATTTATCCCCGGTACTCGGTATCATAAAAATTATCCCGCTGAGCGGGAGCATGCTTATCATTTCATCCCCGAATACTCGGGGCGGTCTTGTTTTTTCTGCTGTAGTTTACGAAGCCGCTCCCGTACCTCGTCCAGATATATGCTGTTGCCGAAACGGCGCAGGAATTTCTCGTACTCTGCTATTGCCGGTTCGGTTTGATGCAGCTTTTCTTCATAGAGTCCGGCAATTGTGATAGATGCGCGTTCCAGAAGAAGGCTTCTCGGAAACCGGTCAATCAACTGCTGCATCGTGGCTATCGATTCCTCATAACGCCCCATTTCTTTTTGAATATGCGCTGCTTGAAACACCATGTCATCGGCAATGGGGTGCGAACCGATTGTATTGATATTTTCTTTTAACAGTGCTTCGGCTTCTGAAAGTTTTCTCTGGCGGATCAACAGTTCCGCTTTAACATAGCTCCGGAGCGGCTCAATGTCCGCTTCAAGATTTTCATCCAAAAATAAAATGAGCGCCAGTATGTCATTACTTAAATCGTTGTTTTTAGGAATTTTGGCAAACAATTCCTCGAGTGATTTCCTCACATCGGAAAAGTTTTCGGCGTAATACTCATTCATCAGCAGGTTATACTGTGCACGGAACATTATTTGTGTAAATTTTCCGCCTGCTTTTTCCAGCATGGTATAATATTCTGCCGCCTTTTTCATATCTCCCCCGGAAAGGTAACAATCTCCGATATTTAATGTCGATTCCCATCCCAGGGTCGATTGCGGTGATAGTTTTCTCACGGTTTCATACGCTTTTATTGCGCCGTCAAGATCAAACAGCCTGTAATATTTGATCTCACCTATGCGATAATATGCTTCAACTTCCCATGGAGTATTTTTATATATACTGGTTACAGCTTCGTATTCGTCAAGCGCTCTCTTTTGGTTCTGTTTCCGATACGCCGTTTGAATTGAATCGTCCATAGTATCGGTGTATTTTTCATCGAAAAAGCTTTTTTCCAGAGACCGCGCTAATCCCAGCCTTGCCTGCCCGGTGTTTTCGTTTTCAGGGTATTGCTGTAAAAAATAAGTATAGGATTGTATTGCATAATCATATTCGCCTATCTGGAATATTTGATCAGCGTAGCTGAGAATCTGATTACCGTTTGCCTGTACCATTGAATCAAGAACCACGTAACTGGCGAATGCCTTCCGGTATTCCCTGTTTTTGATATAAAATCCGGATAGAAGCTTGCGGAAATCAGCATTATCCAGAGAATCGGTTACAACTTTTTCTAATTCATCGGTTACATCGGCAACAACTTCGCTGTCCGGCGGAAAACTATTTATAACCTGTTCAGCAATCTTAAAGTACCCTGGATTTACCATCACCATATTCAGGTATTCCCTGGCAGCCAGCCTGAAATCCTGCCTGATTTGATATAAGGTCGAAAGCTCGTTAGCAAAAACCATCGGCTTTTTTATGTTTTCCCGTCCCAAAAGAAGCGTATTGATTGCATCATCATAGAGTCTGAATCCCTGTTGGAATTGTGATACTGTGCGGTAGTTGTATTCACTGTCCGGGCTTAATTGAATGATTGTATCCCATGTTTTTCTCGCTTCATTTTCATTGCCAAGAAGATAATATGCCCGGGCACGCTCACTCAAAAGACTAATATCTTCGCCCTGCTTTTTCAATGCTTCTTCTATGTAGCCGGTCCATTCTTCGTACTTCTTGAGGTTCTCCAGTATTCGCCTGATTCTTGACTGATAGACATTATTCTCAGGTTGAAGGGCATAAAGCTCCTTGTATAGAATTAACGCCTTCTCCAGGTCGCCCTGCCTTTCTAACTGCTGTGCCAGTATAGATTTCTGGCTTATCTCTTTATCGATTTGAGCCTGCAAGGAAGAAACAGTAAAACTCAGGAAAAACAGCAGGATGAAAAAACATTTCGACAAGCGATATGGAAAACTAACTTTTAGCATGATTTCAGTCGATATTTTAATAGTATTAGCATCGCAGAACAATCGAGAATACGATTTAATAAACAGCCATATATCTGTAAAAATTTTTAAGATTTTTTGAAACTCTGATTCGTCTTGCGTTGTTTAAGTAATATAAGGGAGTTGTGAATATGAATTGGCAAACAGTACAAATAATCATACTTTCGTTTGGTATCGGCTTGATGCTCGGTACCCTGCTTTCGTATTTCTTCATGCGCCGGGTAATTAATAAAAAAATTAAATCCCTGTCTTTTCATATTACACAACTCAAAGCTCATAAAGATTATACGGCTTTGAAAATCGAAACCAGAAAAGAAAATCTATTGCTCCTGGCGGATAAATTACGAAAAATTGAGAACAGTCTTGAGAAGCTCCGCCAGAAAGAATATGACACATACATAAACAGTCTTAACCTTTTATTAGACCAAAAAGGTATTTCCAGGATCGAAGATAATGATTAATTCTTTTTTACGGGTATAATAATATTTTTCTTGTTCAGGCTGTCGAAATAATTTTTTATCAACACCTCAAAATCCCTGGTGTAACCTTCCTTAAGCGCTTTGATTAAATCTTCTTCTAAATAACGTTTATGTTCTCCGAGATTTTCCGGTAGTATGCCCGGATCTATACCCTCGTATTGTTTTGCTGTTTCCGCAACTCTCTTTTTACTGAAGTCCCTGCGGTGTATTGAGCGTTGGGCATCGAGCATTCTTGATAAAATCTGTTCCTGGAGTTGCAGCGTTCTGCCGGTAATGTTCAGGTCTTTCATATCCTTTATAACTTCCCGCATATCGGTGCCCATCTGCTCCAAACGCTCTTTGAGATTGACCGGTTCCTGCATCTCTTTCTGCAGCTGTTCAAGACTCTTTCGAATTAATTCCTGCTCCTGAGCGAGCCTCTGCATGGCTGCCTGTTGTTCTAAGGATAATGCACCGCCTTGCGAGAGGCTTTCCGTATTCTGGTTCAATTTCTGCTGTTGACCCGCCAACTGCTGCATTCTTTCTACAAATTCATTAAATCCTGTTCCGCCGGTTGATTCCTGCACATTCTTCATGATTTCGCGGAGCTGGATGATAGATTCGTTAAGGCCTTGCATGGATTTATCCTGATTGGAAATACTTCCCGCTTTATTTCGTTCTTCAAGCATTTTGATAGAGCCCTGCATTGCGCTTAAAATCTCGCCAAGACTTATACCCAGTTCCGGCGTAATAAAAAAAGATTTTTCCGAAATGTTTACCAAGCTCCCTATAATTCGTAAAAGACCTGCCGTAATATCGTTCTGTTTATCCGCAATTTCCCGGAATTTGTCGCTGTTTGTCGTGAGCGATTTGCTCTCCGATTTCAACTCTTCCTGCTTTTTAGAAAGCTCCAGGAGATCGGACGCTGATTTGCGCATGGCTCGCAGTATATCTTCCTTCTGGTTTTCTGTCATTTCCTGCTGAGCTTCTTTCAGGTTTTCTTCAATTTCTTTCAGCTCTTTTTCAAGCTGTCTTCCGGTGTCAAGTGATTTCTTTATCGCCTCCTTAAACATCTCCTGACTCAATTTCAGCATTTGTCCTTGGAGCTCCTTTTGCTCTATATCTTTTAGGGTTTCGCTGAGTTTTTCGCGGGGGAAATCCGGTTGCTCGATCATTTTCTCCAGCAGCTTTTCAATAGAGTTTTGAAGATTGTCTGTGTTTTTAACAAGGTCTTTTTCCTGCCGGGCAAGCTTTTCTTTATCAAGTTCTGATTGCTTCTGCCCGGCTTCGCTCTTTTGTGCAAGTGTATCGAGCTTTGTGTTGATGGTTTGCTGAGTTTCGGTAATATGTTCGGCTTTAGTAACGACCTCGTCCATCATTTGTTCAATCTGCAGCCGTTTCAACAGCTCGAGTGTGCGGTTAACCTGTTCTGTGAAGCTCTCCTGTGCATTTCGGAAATTGTCAAGGTTCTGCCGGTTCTGATCCATCTGTGCGGCGTTTTCCAAAGATTGCTGTAACTTTTGCATTTCCGTTTGTAACTCGGGGGAATAAAGCTCCTCTAAAAGCTCCTGGAGTTCTTTATATTTGTCGAGAGTTTCCGCAGATAACAGATCATTCTTTTCAAATTTCTCAATAAGTTCTTCTATCTCTTTTTTAATATCTTCAAGTCTTTTTTTAATATCTTCCTGTTTTTTTAGTGCTTCATCGGCTTTCTGTTTCTGCTCCCATTCGAGTTCATTCGTTTGGAGAAACTCATGTGAGAGTTCCTTGAGTTTCTCCTGCAGTTCTTTGCCTTCTTCTACAATTTCCGATAGTTTTTCTTCCTGTATTTCCTGGGATTGTGCGGCTTGTTCAAAAAGTTCATCGATTGAGGGAAGCCGCAATGTGAAGGTCCTTGTCCGGGTACGTTTTGAGCCTGAAATACCGTCATTATCGTAAACTTCGGCGAAGTAGATAATCCGGTCTTCGGGAAATAATTGGATATTCTCGAGATCCCATAGTCGATAGACGTCCTGTATAATACCGCTTTTATCTTCAAGCGGCACGTCGGTGTATTTGAAAGCAAGTGAATCGTTGAGCAGATTCCGGATACTCTCCGGCGTGAGCAGTGTGCCGGCTTCCTCGCGGTCTACAAGGCGGTGTCCCAGCATGAGCTGTGTCAAACCAAAATCATCGCTTATTTTCAATCCGATTAATATTTGCTTATCTTCTGTCAAATCGGTGTTCTCGCCCGGTATTGTAAATTGTATGTACGGGTAAGCGTCTTGAACTGCAGAGATCCTGTATTCAATCGGTTCACTGTTTGTAATATCATCTTCATCCAGCAGGTGAATGGTGTACCGCGTGTCCTTCATTACGATAAAACTTCCCTCAGACTTCACCCCGCCTGCCGTTAGCGGTATTGCCGCTCCGTCCGTAAAATGGAGAGAAGCTTCCTTGACGGGCTTGTTAAGCGTTAGCTCCGCACGAATGATCGTACCCTTTAACGCAGCCGCATCACCGATGTTATCTTCTAAATATCTGCTCCCTAAAAAAGAATATGCCGGATACTCCAAATGTAGTTTCAAATTACGAACCGTCGGTCTGTAAATTACATGAACCGAATATTCTTCCGAATCAATGTTACGTCCTATAAATAATCCTGCGCCTTCCCTTCCTCGAATGAAATAATTGAAAGATTCCTTTACCTTTTCAACCTTAAATTCATACGTGCCTGACTCAGCCTCTGTTAAATCGTGCTTCTCATATTCAGAGCTCGACTCCCGCTTAATAAAAATGCTCATGGAACGCGGAGTCTTACCGGATACGGAAACAACCGCTCTGAACGGTTCATTGCGTATCATTTCAATACTTCCGGGGGATACATCGAGTGAAAAGGAATACGGTATCTGAAAGTTTTTTGTCGGTTGAAAAATCCGCACCGCCGCCCGGTTGACCGCCCCGGAAGTGAGAAGAATAAAAATAAGAAAAATTCCGGCAAATGAACCGAAAAGATACAGATGCCGGCGTAGTCTGCCGTGGTCGATACTCCTGGTGAAATCGTACGCGGCGAACGACGACCCGACCCGGTTCATTGTATCGGCAATGAGTGCGGGGGAATAGCGTTCCTTGCTGCGGGTCAGCTGCGTGAATACCTGTATTGCATTCAGCAGCTTGTCGCGGATTTCAGGAAAAGTATTCCCGGCTTTTCGGGAAAGCTCCTCGAATGAAAAACGTTTATCCCTGCCGAGCATCGCACGTATCGCGAAGAAACCGTAATAAATAATAAGACCTGAACCGGCAGCGGCACCGAAAACGCTGAGCACAAGCCGGTATCGTGCCGGAAGCCAAAAAATGCTTTCAATCAACGATAATCCAAGCAGTATAGTGCCTGAAATAACGATAAATTTCAAAAAATAAACCGTTGACCAGACGGTCAGTTCACGGTTCCGTAACCGTTTCAGCTTTGCAATAAACGAGTTGTAGTATATTTCGGATTGCATGGAAATATGGATTTTCTTATAAATGGCGTTGGCTAAAAGCCATCCACTTGTAATTGTTCAACCTATAAATTATTTCGGCAGTATAGACACGACCTTAGTACTTTTTTAATGCAATTATATTCAATAGAGTTCCACAACGATGGAATTTAATGAAATTTTTTTATCGGCTGTGTTAACGGCATAAGCTGTTCCTGGGATTATTTAAATGCAGGAATACGGTCTTCTTGCTCTTATAATACTCTCTTATGGTCATTATAATCGTGTTCATGATGTTCATAAAGGGGCGTAATTCCTTATGCCCATACGTTAAAAATAGGTTAAGTTATTGATCAATACGAAAACCTTATTCCCGCATACACTGCCCTGCCAGGCATGGGGATACGCCGGATTTCCTCATATTCTTCATCCGTCAGGTTGAGACCCTCAAGGCTTAATTGAAGGTTTTTAAATGAATATGTCAATTGTGCATCCATCAGCCAGTAATTATTAAACTTTGCACGCTCTTTCCAGGTCACAACGATGTTAAAATGCAAAACAGGTGTAATGTTGACCGAAGGCAATATTGAAAGCTGGTGCTTTGGGTGAATAAATACGTATTTTGAAATTTTTCCTTTCTGCTTTTTATTCTGATGAAGGTAGGTATAAAATAATTTAAGATTATAGATATCTGAAAAATGAATCTGAAATTCCTGCTCAATACCCTGGGAAATAATATCGAATATATTTAGAGCAGCAAAGGTGATACCATCGGTTGAAACCCAGTCGATTGTGCTTTTCTGGCTGCGGAGAAAATACGTTGTAGCTCCGTTTATTCGTGAGCGTGGTGTATACTCTGCCCCGCAGTCAAAGGCAATTGCCTTTTCGGGTTCGAGGTTTGGGTCACCGGTATTCCCGGAAGATGCCGGTGAGTATAATTCAATAAATGTCGGGCTCCGGAAAGACCGCCCTATAGATGATCTTAAGAAAAGACTTGGAGAAGCAATATATCCTAAGCTTAACGAAGGATTTACTTCCGTTCCCCATCTGGAATGGTTATCGAGCCGAACGCCTGCATTTACCAATAAATTATCTCCGATAGTGTTCCCGTATTCACTGAAAACAGCAAAACGGTTATGATAAAAATCACCTTTTACGGAACCCGGTTCTTTGAGTCTATTACTTACAATTCCCTCGCGAATTACCTCAACGCCCGCAGACACATTACCGATACGCTCGGAATTATATCTGGCGGTGTATTCACCGGTGTACCGCCCGGTTGTATGGTCGGCAGTATATATAGACGGATTAAACCGCGAGAATTCATAATGGTCTCGATGCTGTTTATAATGTAGATTCATGGTATGAGTAAGTGCAGCAGAGTGGAGATATGTACTTTTAATCCCGGAGTAAAAAGACTGAATTCGTTCGTATTCTTTTCCGTTATTTACATAAAAATTAAAGGCACCGAATTTCTTTTCCATGATACCTGAAGAAAAGGTTAACCGCAGCTTGTCTCCCGTGTAAGAATTTTTCCAGTGGAGAGCGTGTATCTTGTAATCGGTGTTTGTTGAGTCAACATGAGGAGGGGATTTCGGAAGATACCCGTCTGAGCGGGATGTTTCAAAAGATATGCGGCTGTTATAATTATCTAAAGAAGCTGAGAATGAACCGCCGGCAGTCGCCGTCGCAAATGAGCCGCCTTTGAGTTCAAAAGACAACGGATTTTCTGATTCTGATTTTGTTATTACGTTTATCACACCACCGAAGGCATCTGGTCCGTATAACGTAGAGCTCTGTCCTCTTAAAACTTCAATTCGTTCGATATCGCCGGATGCTATCGGCAAATTAAGGTTATGATGACCTGTCTGAGGGTCGTTCGTTCGGACGCCGTCAAGCAGGATAAGCACCTGGTCAAATCCGGCACCCCTCAATGAAGGGTCCGACTGTACTCCCGGTGTGCCACGGGAGTTCATTGAAACTCCTAATGCATAGTCTAATAGTTGGGCTAACGATTGTGCTGGAAGATTTTCTATTTCTTTACGGTCAAGAACGGTAACGCTGCGGGTAACGGCGAACTTTTGGGCAAGACGTGTTGCCGTAACTGTTATTGGTTCAGATTCATATGTTTTCAATGGTTCTTGGGCGGGAGATGTTTCGAACAAAAATAATAAAATTACGCTGAATAAAATAAATTTTATCATTAATTCTACTTTGATTATTTCTAACTATTTGTTATTTATGGGATTAGTAATTAGCGAATTCTAAAAAATAAAGTGATTTTATTGTTAATAAGCAAGTAATTTTTTAAGAGGTTCATATATGAAATAAAAGTGAAAAATACCGGATGAATATTTTTCAAGGTAAACCTTTCTCGGATAGTCCTTACAAATAAATTTAGTAAAATTATAATATACAGTAATTATGACCGTTAATGTTTTGTAATTTCATAAAAATAATAATTTTTTACTGCAATTATCCTATGTTTGACATATTTTTTACTTGATTTTTCAAACTTTTTAATATTTATTAGCTTGGAAAAACGGCTTATTATTTTTGGAATGTTATTTGCAACATTTTTCACTATAAAACATAGTATTATTTAAATATTCCACTCACGATAGAATCAGGAAGAATACCGCATTACATCGGCTGGTGGCATATCTTTTTTATTATTACATTAGTAGTTAATAATTCCAGTTACTTTTATATATTCTAAAGCAATGGAAGGAGTTAGCTTATGGCTACACTACAGGAAAAATTGGCGTCGCAGCTTAATGCGTTACGCGAAGAAAGAAAAAAAGTTCTTACCGAACACGGTGACAAGGTTATTTCCGATGTTACGGTCAAGCAAGCCTATGGTGGTATGAGAGGGGTGAAAGCTTTAATTTGTGATACCTCTTTAGTTGAACCGGATAGAGGCCTTATCATTCGGGGTATTCCAATAGGGGATTTAACTGATAAATACCCGATGGAAATTTTTTATCTTTTGTGTACAGGGGAACTGCCCGATAAGGATGCTCTAAACGCACTCTGGAAAGATTTGGCTGTCCGCAGCGACCTCCCTGATTATGTTGTCAGCGTGTTAAAAGCAATGCCGAAGGATTCACACCCGATGGCAATGCTCGATACTGGTATTCTGGTTATGGAGAAAGAGTCTGAATTTCGCAGACAATACGAAAAAGGAATGACAAAACAGGACTACTGGATGCCGATGGTAGAGGACTCATTGAAGCTTTTGGCAGTCCTGCCCGGTATAGCTTCAGCAGTCTACCGTATTCGTTATGACAAAGGCGACCTCATTCCTTACGATAAAAATATGGACTGGGGTGGTAATTATGCACGTATGCTCGGTATCGATGATCCCACCGGCGAATTTGCTAATTTAATTCGTCTTTATCTCGTACTCCACAGCGACCATGAAGGCGGTAATGTGAGCGCTAACACGTGCCATACGGTTGGTTCTGCATTGTCCGATGCATTTTATTCTGTATCAGCCGGTCTTAACGGGCTTGCCGGTCCGCTCCACGGGCTCGCAAATCAGGAATGCCTGAAATTTGTACTCGATATCAATGAGCGCTACAACGGCACCCCGACTAAAGAGCAGATGAAGGATTTTGCCTGGGAAACTCTCAATTCCGGTCAGGTTATACCGGGTTACGGTCATGCTGTTTTGCGTGTAACGGACCCCCGGTACGCCGCCTTTCTCGCTTTTGGTCAACGTGTCTGCCAGAATGATCCCGTGTTTAAGACTGTCGAGCTTATGTTTAACACGATTCCCGATGTACTGAAAGAACACGGTAAAGCGGCAAATCCATGGCCAAACGTCGATGCAGGTTCGGGAGCTCTGTTATATCATTTCGGTATGACGGAAT
>Ga0111191_1029_pt1 | contig 14523 bp, 12 predicted proteins | sample DeeMarSWOR324_28_FD_80363 | JGI IMG/M metagenome (GOLD analysis project Ga0111191, IMG submission 80363) | bacterium SM23_31 | reverse complement strand
TGCGCCGGGCACGCGTTCATCATACATCAGGCATGGATGAATATTACCGTCGCCTGCATGGAACGAGTTTGCAATACGGATGTTGTATTTCTTTCCGACTTCATAAATTTTACGAAGTATGTCCGGCAATTTTGTGCGCGGCACAACACCGTCCTGTGTGTAATAACAGGGGCTTAAACGTCCGACCGCACCGAATGCAAGTTTGCGGGCTTTCCAGAGTCGAGTCCGCTCTTCGCTTGAAGACGCTGCTTCTACGCTGCGGACGTTGAACGTATTACATACGTCAATTATACGTTTTTTTAGTATTTCCATTCCGGCTTCGGCTCCGTCCAATTCAATAATTAGAATTGCACCGGCGTCTTCAGGAAACTGCATATCAAAAGCCTCGTTCAATGCCTCGATAAAAACCGGATCGATCATTTCCAGTGCAGCCGGAATAATCCCTGCACCGAGAAGACCGGAAACCGAGCGTGTTGCATCATCGACCGAATCGTAGACAACATAAAATGTCAAGTATGATTCAGGCAGGTGAAGCAATCTAACAATAACTTTTGTAACGATGGCAAACGTTCCTTCCGATCCGGTAAGGACACCCACAAGGTCATATCCGGGAGTTTCGAGCGTTTTGCCTCCAACGGTAACAATCTCCCCGTCGGGGAGCACCAGTTCGAGTCCGAGAATATGATTAACGGTTACGCCGTATTTCATAGTATGAGGTCCGCCGGCGTTTTCGGCGACGTTACCGCCAATCGTAGATGCCAGTCCGCTCGAGGGATCAGGGGCAAAGTAATAACCGTCGGCTTCGACTGCATCTGTAATCCACTGGGTTATAACGCCCGGCTCAACGACTGCGTAACGGTTGCGAATGTCGATTTCGAGTATTTTTGTCATACGGGTCAAAGAAATTACAAACCCTCCCCCAACCGGCAAGCACCCGCCGCTTAATCCGGTTCCGCTTCCCCGTGGAACAAACGGAGCACCTGCAGCACGGAGTACTTTTACAATTTTAGAGACTTCTTCAGTCGTATGCGGGAACAAGACAGCCCATGGTATCGCTTTCTCTACCGGCAGTGCATCGCTTTCATATACCAGCAGTTCATCGGGGTTGGTTATGACACGGTCTTTGCCGAGCAGCTTTTTTAATTTCTTTATCAATGCTTTATTTTTCATAACTTTATTCCGAATGGTCAATCAATTTTAATATAACATAAAAAAGCCTGTAACTCAATACTATAAATCGATTAACATGAATAAAAAATAACTTTAATTTAGAGAGGATCAACATGATAAACCGGATTTTTTATCTTATTAATCCTGTCCCATAGGGATGGTTCAGGCAATTATCATGTCAAAATATTTTTTCGATTTTTTATAAAGAAAAAAATTATTATTTTATATGAATTATTCATAAAACTTCGTTGGTAGCCGCCTTTATTACTTGGGGCGGCTACCGCAAAAGTGTAATTGCTTAATAGCCGTTAAAAACAATAGCACAACGTAAGTTACAATTTTAGAATATTATTAAGCTCAAAGTTACAAGGATTGTATTAGCATAATTAAATATTTTACATGCAGCGCGGCATAACTCAAAATATTGCATCCTTAGGCATTTCACAGGTTGTATCCAAGGTACTGGTATATGCATTTCTCATAATGATAACCCGTAGCCTGGGCAGCGAGCTTCTGGGTATATTTGCCTATCTTCTGAATTTCATCATCATTTTTGACGTAGTGATGGATTACGGAATGACACCGTACATGGTTAAGACCATTCCGGGCGATAAGGGGCAGAGTGCGTCATATTTTCTTTGCCCCTTAATTATAAAATATTCACTTGCGGTTTTATTAGCCTCATGCGTTTTGCTGTACGGTTTTTTTATCGAGCTTGATCCGGTAAAGCAAAACGCTATGAAGTATGCTGTAATTGTATTATTTACGTGGCCCTTTTTTAACTCTGTAATTTCCGTCTTTCAGGCATACGAACGGCAGGACCTATACGGCATAATTTACATAGTGCGTAACAGCCTCCTTTTAATCATTACATATATATTTTTATCGCAAGGAATGAAAGTAGGCGCTCCCCTGCTGGGTTATGCTGTCTCAGCTTTTATTGCTGCATTTGCCGGCGTATTTTGGATACAGAAACGTTTTTTCACAATATACGGAACAGGAAAAATAAAAGCCGGCATAATTACAGGTCTGCTTCGCAGCGGACTGCCCTTCTTTGTGTCAACATTTATTACTGCGCTGTACCTGCGAATAGACATATTGATGTTATCATGGATAAGAGGGGATATCGAAACAGGATTATTCAAAGCATCCCAGCAGATACTCGAAGGATTGCTGCTTATTCCTTTCGTAGTGGGTAACACCATTTTCCCGGTATTATCACGAATTGTTACCGAAGACAAGGAGCAATTTGCAGAAATATATAAGAAGAGCGTAAAGTTCTTATTGTTTTTGGTGCTGCCTATTTCGGTTTTCATTACGTTAACTGCGAAAGATATAATAGGCATTATGTATGGTCTAAAAGAATATTCGGGCTCAATAGCCGCTTTACAATTGCTTGTTTGGTATCTGGTGCCGAACTATTTGAATTACGTAAGTCTTTATTCTTTATATGCATACAGCAAACAGAAACAAGTGCTCGTTGTTATCGCCACAGGATTTTTATTTAAGGCTGGGCTTACTCTTTTTTTAGTGCCGTGGTTAGGGTATATCGGCAGCTGCTACACCGGCATCGCATCGGAATGTATAATACTTGCCGGTTATTCGTATTACGGTAAAAACCCATTTGCCCGGTATTTTCCGTGGAAGGATAGTCTGCGGATAACGGCTGCTTCTGCGGGGATGTTTATTATTCTTTGGTTAATCACGCCATATACGTCGTTCTGGCTGAAAATTCCTTTTGCGCTGCTAATTTACGGTGCAGCGGTTTTTATCATGCGCGCAATTTCTATAAACGAAGTAAAAAGTATTGCGGCTTCTTTAGCCAAAGGTCAATGATATATTTGGATTTTTTGTATTATACGGGAATAAGCACCTTAGAAAAATATCCATATTTAAATTTATCCGATAATTTTAACAGAATTTCGAGAAGAGACAAAAAACATGTCAGAACCGCAGATGCCTATGATTAAATGATTTCCATGATGTTCTCCGCCGCATGGTGGTGGTTTATGCAAAAACTTCGGAATCATCCCGCTAAGCGGGATCATTTCATCTGCGTACATCTGCGGTTCTGACAATTTATTCATACTACTTATTGCATACGCAATCTACTCCTCGCTATTACTCCCGTATTTATCAACGCTTTGAGAAACGATATATCTCGGTCGCATTTTTACTTCATTATAAATTCTGCTGATATATTCACCCGTGATACCGATCCCTATCATTAAAAGGCTTCCGATAATCAACAGCAGTAGAATTACCGTAGCAAAACCGCTTACGGCTATTCCGGCAAGTTTATTATAGAGGGTCTGAGCGCCCAGGATAACGGCAAAAATCAGAAAAATGAATCCGGAAATTGTAATTATATGCAGCGGCAGGGACGAAAAAGCCGTGACACCCGATAATGCAAATTTAATCAACGAGAAAAACGACCATTTAGTTTTCCCTTTTTTTCTTGGTGCAACTTCAAAAGGGACTTCCGCATGCTTAAAACCCAGCCATGCGCACATTCCCCTGAAAAAAATACTCCTCTCGGGCATTTGACGCCAGGCATTCATAAAATATTTATCCATTAATTTAAAATCGGAAGCGCCGGTAAGATCGTATCCTGAAAATTTGCTTAATATTGCATAAAATGTTTTTGCTCCGAGCCGGGAGAAAAAAGTTTCTTTACCCCTGTCGATTTTTATACCTTCGACCACATTTGCGTTGTTTTCTTCCCGGACGCGTATAAATTCCGGGATCAACTCAGGCGGATGCTGCATGTCCCCGTCCATAGTGATGACTGCTTCTCCCCGGGCTTTGTCCATACCTGCGCATAAAGCCGACTCCTTGCCGAAATTACGGCTTAATTGAAATGCCCTGATTTCCGGACGGTTAACCGCTTCCTGTTGTAGAATCGACCAGGTATTATCCGTGGAACCATCGTCAATACATATCACTTCATAAAGCTCACCAACCGTTTTCATTACGTTAACGACAGCTGCGATAACCTTTTCTACATTTTCTTCTTCCTGAAAAAAGGGGATTACCACAGAAAATTTCGGGATACTATGCATTGTTACCTCACTGTGAAAGAGTACCGTACATGGCAATTGTTGTTGCGGGAATCCAGACATAAAAACGGTCTAAAAAAGACGGAAACGAAATACCAAATTTTTCTGCAACTAAAGATACAGGAAATGCATGCGGATAAGGAATAATAGCAATATTTTGCAGTCCGATAGTATGCATTAAATCCGCTAATGACTTTTTGTCAAAGAAAATAACATGCTCAGGGACTTTAAAAGAAGACCACCGCCGCCCCATAATGATGCGCCAGAAGCTTCCCATATCAGGCGTACCAATCACCAGACGACCACCGGGATTAATATAGGGCATTAATTGCTCTAAAAATTCTTTCGGAGTATAAACATGCTCTATAACATGCATGGAAATAATACAATCAAATTTACGTTCCGGCGGCAGCGCTTCAACTCCACCTTTCACAACAAGGTCTGCCTTTTTACCGGCATGAAGCACCGCATTATCTGAAAAATCAGTTCCGGCCCTATAATCGAAAAAATCCTTTGCTTCTTCGAGAAGATAACCGTATCCGCATCCAACCTCAAGCAGCGAGCCGCCGTAAATACCCCGCTTTTTTAGATTCTGCAGCAGTTTACGAAATGTGGCTTTCAACGCAGATTCCTGTAAAAAGTAATTTGAATATCCTCTTTCCTTACCTTTATAATAGTTATCATCTTCATAGAGCTTTAATGCAGCATTTTCGGCAGGCCTGGGATTAAGATAAAAAATACCGCAGGCATCACAGCGAACAACAGCGAAAGGAGTAAAATCATACGCTTTTTTATATTTTTCACATTCACACATTGGACAAACCGTGTGCTCAATATCATTCTTATGAAATGTCATAAAATTAAATTTTAAGATTAATGTTTATCCGATAATTTTTTCCAACATTACTTCAATGTTTAAATACAATGTTGGTATTAATCCTGTCACAAAGTGGCTGCTTCGTGATAGGAACGCGCCGAGGTACGTTCATGATGTTCGATTGAACGGTATTCAAATACGCAGTAATTTACGAAATATTATAACATATAACACATTTTATTTGGAAAGATGAAAGATTGCAGCGTTATTTTCCTGATAAACTTTATCAAATCCGGAATCAGTTAGAACATGAAAATCTTTATGATCGGTATAGGTTATAAAGTAATCGGTATTATAGAATGACATGATGTTTTTTATCTGTTCCGGTGAATTGTTTAAGTAGAATTCCGTTAATTTTTCCCACAGTTGAAAACCCTTTTCTTCCATGTTTTCTATGTAGTTACTATTTGTTATTTTTTCAAGTCTGTTTTTCCATTCGTACATTTCCGTTCCTACCCCGATAGGTGCGCTTTTTACATTCACGACAATAGACCTGTGTGTATGCAGCCGTATTCCTTCCATGTCGGGCGGCGTTAGAAACAGAGCATCCGGCGGCGTATTTTTCTTAATCCATTCCATCATTTCGATTTTGTTATGAACATCTATTCCTTTGTAACCGTTTCCGATTACAATAAGAAAAATTAGAATAAGCGTCTGGACAGCGTAATTCATATTATACTGCAAAATTTTATTAAAAACAAATATACCGGCACAAAGTATAACTGCTCTTCTTAATCCGGACTCTAAACCATGATGCGATATTAAAAGTAACGATACTACGATAAAAACCATCCAAAAGGCGTTTCGATTGATTTTTAATTCGGACAACAGTGCTTTTGAAAGTATAATATATGAAAATATCAATAAATACGGCGCAAACCGCCATACATATATTGTATAAAAAATCAAAGGTCCGTTAAGAAGATTTATAATCAGGACGCCGCAAAACAAACAAATCATTACGGCAATTACTTCAATCACCGGTTTGTTTTCTCTTTTTACAATAAGAAACCACAGCGCAAGAACGACTGGAATAATCGTTTCCAGCCATTCCGTAATGCCGAACGTCCGCGGGTCATAATGATGCGGCGACCTTACAAAGTAGGAAAGCCGCAGCCATTCGTCGCTTTTATTAAAGTTTATGAGAACAGGCAGAAAATTCGGCAGGGCGATAATAAAAAATATTGCCAGGCAGGTGAATATTGTTCTAAATCCAATTTCTTTATAATTGAGGAAAAGATATAACGAAAAAACAGCAATCCCGATAACGCCGAAGTTCACGTGAATCAATGCCGCAAGACCGATGAATAGAAAAGCAGTTTTGTACTTTCCGGAAAACAGGAATGCAAATGCGTAGGTTGTAACAGGTATCGCCATGAAGGCGGGTATCAATATTGCGGAATGTGTAATAGAATCACCCAGGCTCACCGAGGCGTATGCTGCAAGGAAGAATATAACGGCAAGAAAATTCCTGAATGTCCCGCCGAGTGATTCCGTCAAAAAGTATAAAGAATGAATATGCGCAAATAAAAATATAAACCAGACAATAAACATTCCGGCTTCAATATTTCCCGGAGACAGGTAATACAAAAGTTGAATCAGGTACGAGAAGGAAAAATGATAGTGCGACGTTCCCCATACAAACCAGTCGTTCACGCAGAAGCCGGGGTATATTTTGCGAAAGGGCAGGAGTAAATACTGCGTCTGGTCGGATATAAAGACGCGGTAGCCGGTGATAAACAGGGCATAAATAACTGAAATTAAAAAGATATTGAATACCGGTTTGGTATAAAAACCGGTTTTAAAATAACCGGAGAGGATTTTCATTTAAGTTTTAGATTCCAAAACAATGTATTGGGCAGGTTTAAAACCTGCTCCTACATAATGAACCAACTATAGTATAATACATTCCCAGGGACAAACGGCATAATCGCTTGTACCCTACTCTGATTCAGGCTGAATGCGCAATTTCAACCGCTCGATTTCCTTAAACAGGTTGTTTTGCTTTTTATGCAACATGAAAATGTATCCGGAAAGTAGTATCCAGATAACCAGGTAAGCCGAAAAAAGATATTCCATTGTATATTTCCTTTACTTTTTCCGCCGGAGGCGCATCTACCTCCGGTTGACCGCCGGAGGCGTACATTCCTCTGATTGATGTTCCAAAACTTTGAATAAAAAATCTACTTCTGCGCGTGCTTCTTCCAACTTTGTTCTTATTCGCAAAAGAAAGAAATAGAAAATAGTGAAGGCTGCGAGACAGAACATAAACGTGAGCAGCATCGGCGGCTCAAGCCCCGAACTTTCACCGCCTGCAATGACCGGAGAAGGGTGCTGGGTGCGCCACCAGCGAATTGAAAAATAAACAACCGGCACGTCCAGAAATCCGATAATCCCCACGACCGAAGACACATACGCCCGTTTGGTTTCTTCTTCAATGTAACTGCGCAGCATGAGATACGAAAGGAAAATCAGCCACAATACGAGCATCGATGTAAGGCGGGCATCCCACGTCCACCAGATACCCCAGGCATATCTGCCCCAGATAGAGCCGGTAATCAACGTGATGGTTGTAAACAAAAGACCAATCTCTGCGGAAGAGCTTGCGACGCGGTCCCATTTTACATTTTTCCTGTAAAGAAATCCGATTGAGCCGAAACACGTTACGGCAAATGTCAGAAATGAAATCCATGCACCGGACACATGGAAATAAAATATGCGCTGTACGTCCCCCATGGTCTTTTCGGTCGGTGCATACAGAAATACCAGGTATAATGCCCCTGCCATAAAGAGGAATGTTACGGTAAAAAATATATTTGAATTTGTTTTGCATGTCATACGTACGTCAGTCCTCCAATATATATTCAAACAGTAATACACACAAAGTAAAAAATATTATGTTAAAAGCCGATAAGAATTTTATTCCGTCGAAAAAACCTGCTAATGTATCCTCTTCGAGCAGGTCTGCGGTTGCTTCTACAGCAAAAATTATTGCGGGCAGTACTACCGGGAACTGTAAAATCGGCAGTAAAAATTCCCGCATACGGATTCCCGATGCAACTGCCGAGAACATTGTCCCGATAATTGCAAACGCAAGCGTCCCGAGTATCATTGTTAAAACAAGTAAATGCCACCTGCCGGTAAACCGGACATCGAACAGCCATATAAAAAAACCCAGCATAATCAGTTCAGCCAGAAACATAAATATGAAATTACCGGTTAATTTCCCGATGTATACCGCGCTGCGCGGCACAGGCGCGAGCATCATACCCTGAAGGCAGTGATTTTCATATTCGGCAGCAAACGAGTGATTAAGCCCGAGTATTCCGGCAAACGTAAAGGCAATCCAGAGCAATCCCGGTGCAATTTCGATTTGCTCTCGAGTACCAAGATTAAATGCGAACGAAAAAACGACAATAACCATCAATCCGAACACCAACATAGCGCTTACAGCCTCTTTCGCACGGAGTTCAATTGTTATGTCTTTTTTAATAATATTGAAAACCTGTTCCCAGTATGCCATGATTGGTATATAGAATTTAATTTTAAATTCACTCGCAAAGGCGCTAATAGCTAATAGCTATTAGCTTTTGGCTTTTAGAAATCAATTATCAGCAAACAAATTTTATTCATTTTTCGACACTGCTTTTCCAAAGAAAACAATTCTCGGTGCGGCGTTGCGAGATACATTAATTTTTTATTTTCTGCTTCGTGAGTGCATTTAATATTACCTTTTCCCCACAATTTCACTGTATTTTGCCGTAAATTCTTCCTTTGTAATATTCTTTGTATTTGAAAAAAATTGAATTTGCCCTTTATGGAGAACGGCTGCATGAGTTGCAATATCATATCCCTGGTCAATATTATGCGTCGTCATTAACCCTGCCCGGTGAGCAGCATTAAATGAACGCAGGAGGTCATTTAGAATTTCCGATGCAGTCCGGTCGAGACCGGTATACGGTTCATCAAGCAGCAGGATAAACGGATTGTGTAAAAATGCACGGGCGATTGTTAACCGCTGGAGCATCCCGCGTGAAAAATCCTTCACCGGATCATCGGCGCGCTCAAGCAGACCGACAGCTTCAAGCTTTGCACCGATTTGTTCATCAAGATCTTTAAGGCGGTACATTCTGCCGTAAAACCGAAGATTTTCACGCGCGGTCAGATTTTGATAGAGAAATGTACTGTGTGTTATAAAACCGACTTCACTGCGTGCACTGCTTCCTGCGTCACGGATATTCTTCCCGCGAAAAAAGATGCTGCCTTCGGTTGGCGCTGTTAACATTGCTGCAATTTTCAGAAAGGTGGTTTTACCTGCGCCGTTCGGTCCGAAGATTATGATAAAGTCGCCTTCATGCACCTTGATATTTATCCCTTTAAGCGCAGAAAGACGCCCGAACCGCTTTACGAGATTTTGGGCTTCAAATACGGGTACAGGTGTTTGCACGGAAAATCAAAGGAAAATGTGTTCAAACCGGGCAGAAACGACTTATGTCTCCCTTTCAGTCTTTTTATAAACTTCTACCAGTTTGTTTCTTAAAAGGGCTCTCTGCCTGTGATAATCGGATTCTATTATCTTATTTTCTGTATATTTATCATCGAGCGCTGCAATTTTAGTTATCAGCTCTTCTTTTCGCTTTATGAGTTTTTCAGGAATACCTTTTTTCTTATTTTCTTTTACCGGCGCTTTATTGCGGGATACAATAGTACTTAATCCAAGTATCGCAACTATCAAAATTATAAACAAGATTATATACCCGGATCCCATTTCAGGCACGGAAATTACATTACCTCCGGATGAAGGAGCGGGTGTTCCTCCGGTAAGCGTAAATGACAGGTTCTCCCCGCGGGCTAAATAATCTCTGCTAAAGATACCAAAACCACTGTTCGCAGTGCCGCCTGAGGGTATTAGACCGCCTCCCGTTACCATTATATCAGCAGGAGACGTAATCACAACAAAGTTATTCATATCATATAACATTTTTTCAGAAAAAGCGTACATTTTATTCGTATAACCCACATGATATGAAATGCCGACTTGCGTCATTCCTGGTCTAATGGGATAATCAATAGCAAAAACGCCTTTTTCTTCCGTTTCAAATGCTTCCTGGTTTACAGGTACGAATCCGGTACTTACAGTAATAAAATCGAACCCGTGACTTTCTTCGGGTGAATAGAACTTAAACGTTCCATTCTCATTAATATACGTTCTCGGTGTTTCAGAATCATTTTCCAGCACAAATATTTTCTGTATCTGTAGTATAGTGCCCGACATAATGAACCGGTATTGTGCTTCTTTAATAAATATATCCATTAATTCTTCAGTCGGTTCGTATACCAATATTTCAACTGCAACGGTGTCGTTTCCGGACGGTATGCCGACGTCAGTATTGTATTTCACGCCAATATATTCAACCTGAACGAGATTCGGGCGGGTTTTTGAAGGCATTAGACCTGTAAGAGTAAAAGCTGCATCAACGTCTTTCATTTCTTTAAGAATGTTCATACCGGTCTCTAATCCAATCAAGGCGAGCTTCTCGACTTTTGCCGGTTTACCCGTTGTTCCGTTCTTTATAGTACCTTTTATAACACTATTTTGAGCAAACAAGGGCGGATTAATGAGAAAGGCCGTTGTTACGGTTAAAAATAATATCACCAGCCGGAAAAGGAAATATTTTGCAGTTATAAAGTTCATATTTCAGCAGAACGTTTCAGACAAGTAAAAAAATTTACAAATGTCCCTGCATTAAAAAATCATGCCGGAACCGCAGGTATATTTGATTAAATGATTGCCGTGATACCAAATATGTCACTCTCTCACCATTTTACCGGGATTCATCTTCAGAGCGGTTCAGAAAATTCACGTGTACCAAGTAGTAATCAAGTTACAGCAAATTAAGATAATTTCTCGCCGCATTTAGAACAAAAATTACTGCCGGGAAGATTCCCGGCGGAGCATTTTGGACAAATCAAAGAATTTCCATCCTCCACTGCAATCTTGGGTTTTTTGCGATGTATTTTAATATCAATTTCAATTTGTTTTTTTATATCATCGGTTCTATCGGGCTTGCCCAATCCACCAAGCTCATGATTAATTGTTTCGAGCCGGGAAATATATGCTTTCCTCAATTTATGATAATCTTCCTTTGGAATCATCCCGGTAGCGTTTTCAAGATCGAGTTCCCTTATACTATCCAACAGATTTTCTTTAAGGACATTTAATTCATTTTTTCTTACCTGTTTTCTTGTAATAAATCTGTTTGGCAATTTACGAACGTAAAAAAATGGTTCAAAAACAAAAAGGAATACTGCTGCGGCAATTAATACTATAATAACACCGGTCATGATATTCAAATTAATTTGTGATTTCTTCTTTAACAGCTAACTCTTCAAATATCGTTATTTTACGATTTTTTACTCTATTTGGAATCATCGCTATGATGCTTCCGATAACCAGTATTCCCCCGCCAAGCCATACAAAACATATCAACGGGTTCAAATATGTTATTATTTCTGCACGATTTTCTGCAGGAACATCAGTATAAACAATATATAAATCATTTGAAAAAGACGAATGAATTGCGACTTCGGTTGTAATCTGCCCGCTTGCAAGATAATACCGTTTTTGTGGTGTTTTTCGAGAAACTTCCTTTCCGTTCCTGAATACCGCTAAATCTAATTCAATAAATTCATACAGCGGATTTTCGCCGCTGTTAAAATTATCCAAGCGCAGTTCGTAGCTGCCGATTTCCATCGTATCTCCGATACCGAGTTCAGCTCTTTTTTCTTTATTAAACGCATTTCCTGTAAAACCCATAAATAGAAAAACTATCCCGAAATGTACAATATATCCGCCGTATCGGCGGGTATTGCGCAGTGTCAGATTAATCAGGGCACGGCAGTAAGATTCACCTATGTTTTTGCGGCGTGCATGAGTTCCTTTAAAAAACTCCTGTAACACAGTGAACGCAACGAAAAAGCATAATGTAAATGAAATAAGCGCAAAAATATGCCTTACGCCTAAAACAAACAGGAAAAATCCGAAAACGACAGATGAACTAAAAGGATATAAAAAATTTCGCTTCAGACTTGAAGCCGATGATTTTCGCCAGGCAAACAGCGGCCCAACGCCTGTTAAAAAAAGCAAAAATAATCCTATAGGGATATTGACTTTATTAAAATAAGGAGCGCCGACGGTAATTTGTGTTCCCTGAATCCATTCGGATAATATGGGAATGATGGTACCCCAGAGCGTTGCCAACATTGCGCCGACAAGTATAAGGTTATTGAAGAGGAAGCCGCTTTCTCTTGAAAGGAGGGAATCGGGCCTGGTCTCGCTTTTTAAATCAGGGAGTCTTCGAATAATTAAGAACAGTGAACCGGCAATGAGAAAAAACAAAAAGGAACCGAATGCAGGTCCGATAGAGGACTGGGCAAATGAATGCACTGAAGAAATAATACCGCTTCGTGTAATAAACGTGCCCAAGATACAAAGCAGGAACGTTACGATAATCAAGGATATGTTCCAGACCTTCAGCATGCCCCGTTTTTCCTGAATTATAACCGAATGTAAATAGGCAGTTCCGGTTAACCACGGCAACAGCGAAGCATTTTCAACAGGGTCCCACGCCCAGTACCCGCCCCAGCCGAGTTCTACGTATGCCCACCTGCCGCCGAGTAATATTCCGATACCCAGGAAAATCCAGGCAAAGATTGTCCATCTTCGTGTTACTTTTGTCCAGTTTGCATCCAATTTCCCGGTAATTAGCGCAGCGATTGCAAATGCAAAAGGCACCAAGAATCCGGAATAACCGATAAACAAAGCAGGAGGATGAATAACCATTGCCCAGTGCTGTAAAAGCGGATTCAATCCGTTTCCATCCCCCGCTGTAAAAAGGGAAGTCCCCGTCTCGCTTTCCACAACCCAATGGTCGAAAGGATTGGCAATAAAAAGGGTTACCAATATAAAAAATAGAGTTACAATGCTCATTGCAGCCATGACATAAGGCATCAATTCCCGGTTATGCTCCTTATTTTGCAACACGGCAACAGACGATACGATACTCAAAATAAGCAGCCAGAATAATAGTGATCCTGCCTGCCCTGCCCAGAACGCTGCAAATTTATAAAAGAAGGGCAAATCTTTATTGGAGTAACTTGTAACATAAGAATAGCTAAAATCACTTTTTAAAAGAAGAATAACAATAGAAAGAGACGCAACGGCAACCATTACGCAGCCGGTGACCAAGCTTCGTTCAGCACTGATTATAATGTCGTTTCGGCACTTTCTTGCTCCAATTACGGAAGCAAATATTGTATATATGGAAAGGGCAAACGCAATTATTAATGCAAAATTACCTATATCTCCCATAATATTACTTTTCCGCCGAAGGCGGATTTTTTAAACAACGTATGATTATAAATAAGATTTATTGATAGAAAAAGCAAACCAAAACGGCTTGCTCTATAAAACAAACATTAATTTTGCAGAATATTGTTTAGTATTTTATTGGTTCCTTTTCCGGACTCGATGTATATTTAGAAGCACACTTTGCCTGTATTTTATCCGCTAAAAATATGCCCTCAGGTGTATATTTGCCTTCGACAACCGTTTCAGAGTTGTCTTTAAATGTATCGGGTACCGGTCCGCTGCCGATATATTTAACCGGAATGGTAGTATCATTATAATTTATCTTAAACTTCACAGGCTTGGTTGTGCGGTCAATCGAGCCTGCTACAACATACCCGGCTACTCTGAAATTCTTCTCGTAGGCTTGTTTGTCAAATTCCTGCAACTTTTCTATAAATTCATCCGCAAACAGATAGTATGAGTAATCCTCCCGGAAGCCCGTTACCCCGAGATAGATAATAGAAATTACTATAACAGATACGCCTACAATAAATTTCAGATTTTTCTTCATATATCTGCGAATTTGCATTTCTATGTATGAATCTGCTCTAAAAAGGTCAATTAAGAAAATTACAGTCCTGGAAGTCACGGACCAATCCGTGACTTTAAGGCTATTTAGAAATTGTGTCATGGAATGGTCCATGACATCCCAGTTTATGCCCTTTTTAGAGTGAATTCATATATGGAAAAGTATCTAAATCCCGTAAATTGGCTGTACAAACACAGGGTATGGTTTTACACATGCCCTTACTAAAAATAATATATTAATTATATAATCCTTTATCAAGAAAATTGTCTCACTATCCCCACATCGAATACTGTAAGAGCTTTTTTTCAACTTTAAATAAGTAAGAACTTCGGGACCGGAATCTCTATTGTAAAGTAGTTATCGAAATCAGCCTTTAGCTGTCGGCTTTAAAAGCAGGCACTTTTACATTCTATAAGCAAAATTATTCAAAGTACTTTTGTAATTGAAATTAAGCAAAAACATTTGCATATTTCATTAT
>Ga0111191_1026_pt1 | contig 14901 bp, 11 predicted proteins | sample DeeMarSWOR324_28_FD_80363 | JGI IMG/M metagenome (GOLD analysis project Ga0111191, IMG submission 80363) | bacterium SM23_31 | reverse complement strand
CCAAGTGCGGAGCCTATTTGAACAATGGGACCTTCACGACCAACAGAACCCCCGCTCCCGATACAAATCGCAGAAGCAAAAGCCTTAACCACCGTTACACGCGGACGAATGACTCCGCCTCTAATAGTCGACGCCTCCATAACTTCCGGGACGCCGTGTCCCTTTGCCTCTCTTGCAAAAAAATAGACTATTAGACCGACTATTAATCCTCCTATCGCCGGTACTGCCAATTTCCAATACCACGGCAGGCTATAGACATATTGCAGTGTATATGCCCGGCTGCCGAAAAATATCCATTGGAAAAAACGGATCAAATACCGAAAACCTATAGCGCCAAATCCACCTAAAATCCCTATGATAACCGCCAACACAACAACAAATGTGTATTCTTTGGCTTTTGCGCGATACAGAATACTGTTAAAAAACGAGGAAATTGATACTCTGTTTAATTGCGGGATGGAATATTTAAACATAATTTTTCACGATTAAGAGTTCTTTGATCCGAATAATTCATAAAATTCATGATATATATTAACTTTGTTATTATAAAACATACATAGAACTGTCGTCCTGTACCGCTATGCGAAATCAAAATTATTATTAATAAACTGTCATATAATACTATGTTCGAAAAAATAAATTCAGGATAAAATAAAAGGAATTCACAATTAGTCTAATTTGTTTATACATTTGTATAATAGTATGGAGTATAAAATTAAAAGTCAAAAACTTTTTGAAAAATTTTCATTAATACTCCAAAAAACACATTTTAAAAGTCTAAAATACTATTGACATTTTAAAAGCGAATTATTATATTGGAATTGAATAAATAACCAAATTGTTCAATAAGTATAATTAATTCCATGGACAAAATTGCTGATAAAAGAGAAATAATAATATCCGTTGCACAGAAAAAATTTGCTCAATACGGACCGCGAAAGACCACAATTGACGAAATAGCGAATGGTGCAGGAATAAGCAAGGGATTGATATACCATTATTTCGCCGACAAAAAAGACATATACCATGCGGTAATAATGAAGGAGATAGAACAATTTGAATCATTACTTCTTGAGGCAGTTGATAAGATGGACAAACCTGCATCAAAGTTAACTGAATATATCAGAGTAAAAACAAACAAGATGGTGGAGACTGCTAATTTTTACCGATTAAATATACAATGGCTTAATGAAGTAACGAGAGATGTTATTAAAGTTTTTATACCGGAAATCTTAGAAAAGATGAGCGATTATCGAAAAAAAGAAATTAATATGGTGTCGAAAATTATTAAAGAAGGTATGGAACAGGGAGATTTTAAAAAGATTGACACCCAGAAGGCGGCTATTTTTTTTATAAATCTTTTTAGTTTTCCTGAAATCCTCCTTGCTATTCATGAAGATTACGTCGATATAAATGAAATGATAGACTTTTCACTTAATATATTTTTTGAAGGAATAAACACACGTACATAATGTAACAATAATTAACCTTGGAAACAAAACGCACTTATTGTTCAACCGAATAAACTACAGGAGCATTAGTGAGACAATTCATTTTAGGCGCAATAGCAGTATTTCTTGTTTACTCTATTCCGGCAGCGGCACAAGATAAAGATAAAAAATTAACTCTAAAATTTGAGTTTGGATCATTAATATCTGTAAACGGTTCGTACTCTGCTGCCGATAATTTACGGGATATTGTGAATCCCGGACCCGTTTTTGGTCTTGGAGTAAATATGAAAGTCAATCCGCATTATTTTGTTGAATTGAACATTTCTAATGGGTGGATGACATATAAAGACGGTAAAAAACCTGTTCAAGGAAAATCTCCTTCCTATTCGGTAACAAATATCAATTTTGAAAACATATACTATGTTTATCACGGGAAATTAAGTATTAGACTTCTTGCCGGACCGGGAATTTATTATTGGCGGTTTACCGAAGACGGACCTTTTAGCAAGATTCAGACTTTTGAAGGGGAAAAATTAACAAAAATGAGTGTTGGCGGGGATATTGGTGGAGGTTTTGACTTCAATTTATCCGGAAATTATGTCCTTTCACTGACTTCGCGGTATCATTATATTCTCTCAAAAGACCGTTTTTTCTTTGGCGAGCATTTTTCAGAGCAGGGATTGCTCGACATCAGGGTAGGAATAATATATTATTTCGGAAATTTTTAATACAATTTGCAGAAGTTTTATTCTGAAGTTTAGCCGAACTTCTAATGTGTAATCAGGTTCCGAAATACAATCTTCTAATAATTAATAAAATTTAACGGGTGAAGTTTCGAAGATTCTGGATGAAATAGAAAATCTTTAAAAGAGAACTTTTCATTCCGATAAGCGTTATCGGCACACAGATTCTAAAACAAAAAAATCAGCAAAATAATAGGAGTAACAGATGCCCAGAAAAATATTTCAATTTAACTTAATTTCCGGTTTTATTCCTGTTTTTCTTCTATCCTTTTTTCTGCATATCGAAATCCTGAATATTCCTGCATTCGGACAGGAGAAAATCCCGGGAGGAACACAGCAATTAACATTAAAAGAGAGTATCGAAATTGCATTAGAACACAGTAAGAATTTGTTAATAGCAAAATCTAAAATTAATGAAGCAAGCAGCGGTCTTAGTCTAAGCATGACGGCTTTTTTACCGAAGGTATCGACCGCATTCAATTACACCCGACTGGATGAAGCGCCCTTTTTCCCTACGTCAAGATTTGCACAATTAGGAATGGGCGGCGGGGGCGGATCAATACCACCCGAAGATATGCCAAAAAAAATAACGATCGGCGATTACAATAATTACGCCGCAGCCTTCTCCATACAACAACCTGTATTTACCGGGGGCAAAATAAAAAATTCTTACAAAATTGCCGAATTTATGGTCGACGCAGCGGAAGCAAATGCTGAAATGACGCAAAATGATTTAGTTTTTGAAGTGGAAAAAGCGTACTGGAACGTTATAAAAGCAAAGGAATTTAAAAAGGTTGCTGAAGATGCCGTCGAACTGGTAAAAGCCCATATGCGTGATCTGAATAATATGTTTGAAGTAGGAATGGTCACGGAAAATGATATTTTAACAACTAAAGTCCAGCTTTCCAATGCACAATTAATGTTAATTCAGGCGAATAATGGTGTGAAACTGTCGGCGATTTCCTTTTGTAGTATTTTGGGTATCCCGCTGGATACGGATATAGAGTTGATCGATGAACTTGAGACAGAATCTATGCCTGAACAAAACGTGAGCGAGATTATATCCTCGGCTATCCGGCAGAGACCCGAATTAAAAACGATTGAATCAAACATTGAAATCGCAAAAAAGTCTATTGAAATAAACAACTCCGGTTATTTTCCGAATATATATCTTTCTGCTGATTACGGGTACAGAAGACCCGACAGAGAATACAATAAGGATTTTTACGGCACATGGACAGTATCGTTTTTGGCTCAATTTAATTTGTTTGACTGGGGCGAAACCAGCTATAAGATTGCCGAGTCAAAAGAGCGATTGTATCAAGCAGAGATAACCATGGAGCAGCTAAAAGACGGCATCACATTCGAGGTTACGAGTAATTATCTGATACTTCTTGAAGCCCGTGAAAAAATTGAAATGAGCAGAATTAATATCCAGCAAGCTGAGGAGAATTACCGTGCAACCGATGACCGGTTCAAAGAAGGTTTTGCTACAAATACGGAACTAATGGATGCCAATAATTTACTTATCCGCGCACGAACCGACAATATTACCGCACTTGCAGATTATAGAACTGCTCTGGCGGGTTTAAAAAAATCAACGGGCGAATTATACATTAAAAATTAGCATTACAAAAATTATTAAACAGCAAATATATGGGAGTTTTAACTATGAAATATTTTGAAAAATCTGCCTCCGGCGGAAAAGAATATATCGGATTGGCGATAACGATTTTCATAATGCTCACTGTTGCCGGTTGTGCCAAACAAGAAGAAACCGGAAACATTCAAGAAGAACAAATTCCGGTTTATGTAACGACCGTACAAAAAGGCGATATAAAAAAGACATTAAAACTGACGGGAAATATTGAACCTTGGGAATCGGTCAATATTATGCCCGATATTTCCGGAAAAGTAAAAAAGATTTATGTCGATAATGGAGATTTTGTTAAAGAAGGACAAGTGCTTGCCGAGCTTGATACAAGGTCAATGGCTCTCATATTAAAACAAGCAGAAGCCGGTTTATCCGTTGCGGAATCGAACTACAATGATGCTTCAAAAAACTGGGAAAGGATAAAAACATTATTTGAAAAAGGGACAGCTACGTCTCAACAATATGAAAAAGCGCAATTAGGTTATGAAGCGGCAAAAGCCCAATTAGAACAGGCAAAGGCTGCTTTTGATATTGCACAATATCAGCTTGATGTTTCAATAATGAAAGCGCCTTTCAGCGGAATTATTGCATCCAAAAACATGAACGAGCAGGAAACAATCAACCCGATGATGCCCGGAGGACAGGGAGTACTTACTCTTGCCGATTTATCGAAAGTTAAAATCCATGTAGCCATCCCGGAAAATCAATTCAGGGATGTTTTACCGGGTCTTGATGCATTGTTACATGTGGATGCTTATTCCGATGAAGTATTTACCGGAGAAGTTACAAAAATTAATCCGACTGCCGATCCCTTGTCGAGGACATTTGGTGTTGAAATTGTAGTCCTTAATGAAAATATTTTGCTGCGTGCAGGTATGTTTGCCAGAGTTGAATTAACAATAAAAGAAAAAATTGACGTCCCGTTAATTCCGGTTGAATGTGTGGTAAAAACAGCGAATGAAAATTATGTATTCGTTATTGAAAACGGTACTGCGCACAGGCGGAATATAACTTTCGGGCTCTCAGAAAGTAGTATGATAGAAATAACCGATGGTTTGCAGATAGGAGAATATGTTGTTACGGTCGGAAAAGAAATGTTAAAGGACGGCAGTTTAGTACAAATTAAGGAGAATGTAGTAAAATGAAACTATCTGAAGTTGGCGTTAATCGACCGGTATTTACATCTATGATCTTTTTCGCGGTGCTGCTCCTCGGTATAATTGCACTAATTCAATTGCCTGTAGATATAATGCCCGATCTGGAGCTGCCTACCTTAAGCATCATCACGATGTATCAGGGAGCTGCTACAGAAGAGGTTGAATCGCGGGTTACACAAATAATAGAAGACAATGTAAGTACTATCCCAAGATTAAAAGAAGTGTATTCCATGTCCCAGGAAAACCTCTCGGCAATAACACTTGGATTTGAATGGGGAACGAATCTTGATGAAGCAGCCGGCGATATCAGGCAGCAATTGGATATGGCATCCCAGTTTTTGCCTGAAGATGCTGAACGGCCGATGCTGGTAAAATTCGATTTTTCAATGATGCCGGTTGCATTTTTTGGTATTACCGCCGAAGAAAGCTATATTAATTTATATGACATTGTTGATAAACAATTTTGCAACGCCATAAGGCGTATCCCCGGTGTTGCCATGACCGTCATTATAGGCGGACTGCAGCGGGAAATCAAGGTTAATGTTGACCGGCAGCGGCTTGAAGCCTACCATCTTTCTATTAATCAGATCGCAGGAATACTTGCGACGGAAAACATTACCCAGTCCGCCGGCGCTTTAAAAATCGGCAGAACCGATTATGTGATACGGGTACCGGGAGAATTTAAAAACGTTAATGAAATTAATAAAGTAATTGTCGGAAATCAAAATGGTTCGCCGATATATCTTAAAGACATCGCAACTGTTGAAGATTCATTTAAAGATATAGACAGCAGGGTACGTATCGACCGTTACAGCGGATTAATGGTATTGGTTCAAAAACAATCCGATGCAAATACCGTAGAAGTTGTCGATAGAATTAAAAAAGCGCTGCCTGATATAGAAAGAACGATGCCGTCCGATGTTAAAACTACCCTGGTATGGGATACTTCCGAATTTATTGAACGGTCTATAAATAACTTACTCGAAACAGTACTATGGGCTCTGTTTTTTGTAAGCTTTATAGTATTCATCTTTTTGAGAGAGATCCGCGGAAGCTTTATTATTATTGCCTCGATACCATTTTCTCTTATTATTGCATTTATATTTCTCTATGTCGGCGGGTATACAATCAATATGATGTCGCTATCCGCAATTGCAATTGCCGTGGGTATGGTTGTCGACATGGCGATTGTTATATACGAAAACATATACAGGCACAGGACGGAGGAAGAGGAATCACGCCGGGAAGCGGCAATATTCGGCTCCGACGAAGTCGGATTGGCGGTCACCGCTTCTACCATTACTACTGTTTCCATATTTTTGCCCATAATATTTGTAAAAGGCGTTACCGGAATAATGTTCAAAGAATTATCGTATGTAGTTATAATAGTATTATTAGCATCTCTTTTTACAGCCTTGAACTTTACCCCCATGCTCGCCTCCAAGTTTATGAAAATTCCGTCTGAATATAAAAAGCGCAGTAGGTGGTCAAGTAACTTCCAGACAGTAAGCGGACGGTGGTTTAAAACCTTGGAATCGCGTTACAAAATTCTCTTGAACTGGGCATTAAATCATCGATCTCTGACCCTCGGAGGCGGTCTGGTAATATTTCTTCTTTCCCTGCTGCTTCTATTTATTATTCCTACCGGATTTATGCCCGCAGTGGACGACGGCACGGTAATGGGCACAATTGAATTATCAGTCGGAACAAGAATAGAAGAAACCGATAAAGTCATGCAGCAGATTGAAACGATCATCGAAGAAAATGTGCCGGAAAGAGAAATGATGTTTGCGCGTGCCGGTGAAAGTGAATCAGGAATGGGAACTGCCATGGGTCAAAGAAGCGATATTAACATTATGATGGTCGGTGTTCAATTGGTCCCTAAAAATGAACGTGACCGTTCCAAGTTCGATGTTGCCGATATGTTGAGAAATAAGATTGCCGAAATTCCCGGTGTAGAAAAAATGGATTTCACGGAACAGGACATTTTTTCAATGTTGTCGGGCGGTGAAAAACCGGTAAGCATAAATATCTACGGTTTTGATATTGAAACAACGGATGCGTTTGCTGTGGAAGTTAAAAATATGATGGACCGTATTGAAGGGCTAACCGATGTTGTTATTTCACGAGGGAAAGGAAGACCGGAATTATGGATCGAGGTTGACAGAGAAAAAGCATCATCCCTCGGCTTGAACATGGCACAGATTTCAAGTACGCTGCGAACCAATTTATACGGAAAGATTGCCACTTTATACCGTGAAGGCGGAGATGAATACAATACCTTTGTACAGTTAAAAGAATCCGACAGGCAAACAATAGATGACCTGAAAAATGTTTTTATTACTTCACCTCTCGGCAGACAGATTCCTATTATGAATATTGCTAAAGTGACAGAAAGAGGCGGACCACTCATCATCGAAAGAAAAAACCAGGAGCGGGTCGTATTAGTTGGCGGCGGGCTCTATAACCGCACTCTGGGTGATGTTGTGGCAGATTTAAGAAAAGAACTGGAAACGATGTCTGTCCCGTCCGGTGTAACAGTGGAGATAGGTGGAACCGCGGAAGACCAGGAAGAATCTTTCAGGTTGCTTTTATATGCATTGATAATTGGTATTGTCCTGGTCTATATGGTTATGGCGTCGCAATTCGAATCGTTTCTTGACCCATTTATTATCATTTTCACCGTTCCGTTTGCTATTGTCGGCGTACTCTGGGCGCTGCTGATTACCGGTAAGATGTTAAGTCTCATTTCTTTTATAGGAATGATCATGCTTATAGGAATTGTGGTCAACAATGCTATCATTCTGGTCGATTATATTAACATCTTGAGGCGAAGGGGTCTGGGCATTAAAGAAGCAATATTAATTACGGGACCGAGGAGACTTCGACCAATATTAATGACCGTCCTTACGTTAATATTCGGATTAACGCCCTTAGCACTTAAAACAGGGGAAGGTTCTGAAATCTGGAGTCCCTTAGGTATATCCGTAATCGGTGGATTAATCGTATCTACATTGATTTCTCTAATTTTTGTACCAACTCTCTATTCGGTATTTGAGGAACGATTCAGAGCATTAAAAAATAATAGATAAAAAATATTCATATTTTACTATCGGAGAGATGGAAATGCATATAGCTATTATTTCGTATAAAGAAAGCTTTGATAATGACATAATGGAAATTTTGAAGGCGCTTGATATAAACTCATTTACAAAATGGGCTAACGTGATGGATAAAAGCGAAAAAGGACGGCCTAAATTCGGTACTCATATCTTCCCCGGTTACAACTATGCCCTACTTCTTACTATTGAAGAAGACAGGAAAGAATTTTTGTTCAAAAAACTGAAAGAATTTAATGAAGAACATAAATTCGACAAGATTAAAGCATATTGCTGGACCGCCGACGAGTGTATTCAATTCTAAAAGCGTTGACCGGTTCATCCGTATGATAAACAAGAGTTGCGAAATATAAACAAAGGATATACATGCGTAATATGTTGAGGCTGCTGCGCTTTGAGACCGTAGAGTATTTAACATTACAAATAAGGGCACGATAACCGTGCCCTTATTTTTATAATATACTTATGAATTATTACTCAGGATCACTACTGTCCGGTAAATATTTTGATTTTTTCATTTAGGCTGTGATATGAGAAGGATTTTCACCTTGCTTTAGCTTTATTAGATGCACGGAATGAGAAAAAAAGTCGCTGCCTAAAAATTATGTCATTCCCGTAAAAACGGGAATCCATAGATCAATTTGAACTTAAAATATCCGGATTCCCGCTCTTGTCCCGCTGAGCGGGATCATGGCAATCATTCAATCATAGGAATCTGCGGTTCAGACAGTAGCTTTCTCATCAAAAAAAGCAAAGTTGGAGAACACCTTCACAAGGGGGAAATTCCATGCAGGTTTGTAGAGACGCACGGCGGTGCGTCTCTCAGGTAAAACAGCATCAAAATTACTTCAGAGACGCATCGCCATGCGTCTCTACAGAAATGAAATTAAAAGAACAACCAACCATTTCATATTACGTTTCGTCTAAAACAGTGTAAACAATGAGCAGAGATAAATTATTGCCCAAGAATAATGAAAAATCACCGGAATCAGCCTTGATCAAACGATGCCAGCAGGGAGAACAATCCGCATATGAAGAACTTTTTGATCTGTACAAGGACAAGGTGTATTCCACGGCAGTGCGCATGCTTGGCAACGAACTGGATACGCAAGATGCGGCACAGGATATTTTTGTTAAAGTTTTTGGAAATATACATGCTTTCAGATTCGATTCATCACCGTCTACGTGGATTTATAAAATTGCCGTTAATACCTGTCTTGATAAACTCAGGCATGATAGAAAATTTATGCAGGTTGACGCAATTGAGGATTTGCCGGAATATTTAACTGCCTTACATTCAAATGAAAAAACACCGGGGGCTATTAACAGCATCATTGAAAATGAGATACAAAAACTGCCGGAAGGATATAAAACCGTTTTTATTTTGTATGCAATCGAAGGTTTCAAGCATGAAGAAATTGCAAAAATATTGGAAATATCACCCGGAACGAGCAAATCACAGTACTTTGCGGCAAAATCAACATTGAGAAAAAAATTACTCCCGTACATGGAGGCTTTTACGCATGAATTGTAAAGATTTTTGGACGCAGTATGAAAATTCGGGATTGAATATTGAACTCGAAAAGCATCTTGAAGGATGCGAAAGCTGTAGAAATGAACTAAAAATCGAAACGCTGCTACACGAAAAAGTAAGCGCACTCCCCGGATATAAAGCGCCGGACGGATTGTGGAAAAAAGTCAGGGAGTCCTTAACAACATCACAAATACCCGACACACAAAAGGAATCGATATTATCTAAAATCGGATATTTTGTAGATGATGTTTTATCCCCGCTGAAAGTGATATTCCTTAAACCTGCATTTGTGGGTGCGGCTTCGGTTCTGTTGATTGCGGCATTAAGTTATTATTTCCTTTATCCGTTATCGGTTGAGGAGAAAATCTCGCGTTTGGCGCGGTCGGAAAAGCCGTTACTCGACACGGAAAATCAATATGCTGCAGAAATCGCAAAGTATACTGAGCTGGTCGAAACCAAGAAGGACAATATACCGAAGGACATGTACATGTCTTATCAGGAAAAAGTTGCTTTTTTAAATGATTACGTTTCCGAATGCAAGGATGCTTTGAGTGAAAATAAATACAACTATAATGCACGAAAATACTTGTTATTGGCGTATGCAGAGATAGTATCAACGATGAAAGAATTGAATAATAAAGCGTAAGATTATACGAATTAAAACTTTAGCAAATTTTGATTAATTGTTAAATTTAATGTATATAGGTACCTGTTAAATGAATAAAATATTTTGATGTCATTCCTGCGAAAGCAGGAATCCATTGAGCAATTATCAACATAAAGGACTGGATTCCCGCTTACGCGAGAATGACAAATGTTTATTTATAAAATTTGCCAAAGTTTTAATAGAATATTAAACATTAATAAAAAGGAGGATTAGCCATGAAAAGCAGATTGATTGTAATAAGCTTAGCGTTTGTTTTTGCCGGTTTTTCGTCTTTAGCTTTTGGACAAGCCCGGCAGGCTCAGCAAATGACAGAAAACGGAGGAATTCAACCAGCTATTGAATTAACGGAAAAAATTGACATTACCCTAACAGGCAAACCCGGAATGCAGATAACAGTTATCCACAGCTTCGGGGATATTGATGTGCGCCGAGGTACGAACGACAAAATTACCATAAAAGGTGAAAAGAGGGTTTCTGCAGATGATAAGCAGGATGCGGAGGAATTTATTAAAAAGATGCTGTTGAAAATCGATGAGAATACGAATAAAGTTGATATTATAACCGAATATCCTAAGGATAAAGAGGATATTAATTCATTTTCAATATCATATACCCTTGAAATACCGGAAAATATCGACTTGAACATCGAAAATTCTTTCGGCGAAATCGACTTAAATGCTCTTACAGGTAGATTTAACGTGTCGAATTCCTTTGGGGCATTAAATGCAATGGGTTTAGAAGGCGAAATCCAATTAAACAACAAGTTCGGTGAGCTAATTGCCGACAATTTAACAGGCAATCCGAGAATAACAAATCAGCATAGCTCTTTAATAATTTCAAATATCTACGGAGATTTAATTGCAAATTCGGGATTTGGTGAAATAAAAGTTACTGATGTTACGGGAATGGCTAAAATAACCGGCGGACATGGTTCCATGACGGTTGAAAGAGTCGGTTCTACTACTTCTTTAACTAATCAATTCGGTTCCGTTACATGCAAAGAAATTAAAGGTGATTTACATATCGAGAATAAACATGCATCGGTTGAAGCAGTAGAAATTTCAGGTAACGTTTCGGTGAACAACTCCTTTGGAGGCGTAATCATTACAAATGCTGCAGGTAGTGTAGGCGTTAATAATGAGCACGCGGCTATTACCGTGAGTGGTGTTCTCATAGATACGGTTGAAGAGCGAACAATAGATCTCGAAACTTTTTTCGGGCGGATCGAGCTCACACTTCCCGGTGATGTGTCCGCAAATGTTACTGCTTCCACGACGTTTGGCGAAATAAGAAGCGATTTTGACCTGAATATAGAAAAAATCTCTAATAAAAGAAATTTATCCGATGTAATTGGAACCGGAAAACACAATATTGAATTAAGAGGAGAATATACAACCATCCACATCAAGAAGAAATAGATTATTTGCTATTACGTCGAAAAATACGCAACATCGTAGGGGCTCAATATATTGAGCCCCTTATGCTGTATGTTGGTCTTGTGACCAACATACTAATTTTCTCTGTTGGTGACAACACCAACAGAGAGCTTCCCGCCGGCGAAAAATACGCAATATCCGCGGTAGGGGCTCAATATATTGAGCCCCTGCGTTTTTTTACATCCCCCTTTATCCCCCTTCAAAGGGGGACTTTTCGCTAACGAAGGTGTTCCGCTGGAATAATCGTTGACAGGTGAGTCTAAACTATATAAAAAGTCATAAATAAATAGACAATTCCGCTTAGCGGGATCGAATTAAAGCTCACTGTTGGTGTTGTCACCAACAGCGAAACAAAAGTATCTGTGTGTTGGTGACAACACCAACACACAGCTTAACAATATTAAATGTCATTAAGACGTTATATATAAAAGGGTAATGCTTATATTTCAGGTCGGATATTTCTTCTCGCGCTCCGAATTTCCTGCCATGCATACCTCACCTTTAGAATGAGGATTCATTATTAGAATATCGGTATTAAATAGTTGAGCAATGCACGGGCTTCAGTTGGCAATTGTTATGGTAAAGAAAAAAGTGGAGTACAGAGGAAAAGATAAGTTGCCTGAGATTTTAGAAGCGAAGGTCAAATAGATCAAGAGGTTATACCTCTTTTCCAAGCATCTTGATAATATGCTTGGCGAGTTTCTCGTTGATTTCTCTGTGTCTAGGGATAGGTTGGGATATCTTTGTTTTGGGACTCTGGTACCAGTCGTGTTTCCTGCCGTGCCTAATAAATCTCCTCAATTTCCTTGATCAGGTCTTTGCGCTTCACGAGACTTCCAGTTCATCTACTTTGCGCACACAAGGAATGGATCCGGTAGTCAATTCATTGTAGATATCTCTAAGGTTCTCCTTGAGTTCCTCTAAAGTTTCTCCCTGAGTCATATAATCCGGATATTCTTCAAGATACCCTATCCACATTCCCTCATCTTCCCAATAAACGTATTTTTTTGTTTTCATCGTTAGTATCTCAATTACTATACTTGAATTTTTATAAATATTGTAGTAAAATTATAGTAAAGTCAAACATCTTTATTGCATCATAAACCTACAACTCAAAATCTCAAAAATCAAGTATTTTTTTATGCTTATTGCTTGTTATAAAGTTTTTGTCTTTGGAATATATTTTTAAGACCGTAACATAATTATATTCTGTAATAGAATTTAAAAGAGAGATTGCTTCGCTTCGCTCGCAAAGACGAGTTGTTGTGCTTGTCGTCGCAAGGAGTCCCGAAACCACGGGACGAATAAACAATATCGCTTTAATCAGGTTTTGCTATTTTTCAATTACATTTTGCATAATTCCAGGGATACAATACTTAATTATGGCGTAAGTTATGACTGTGCTCTTGGCGTAAGCTATCCCGAGAATTCGGGATTGACACTCGAATTGTATATTATTATATTCGTTTCGTGGCAAGAACAACGCGGTCAGGGGCTACATTATGTGAAAAGGTGCATGGTGATTGGAAAGACTTTCTCACGCTGCTTATAAACAAAAAACTACGACATCGATCTACAGGAGAGAAAAAACAGGCAAACCTCTCGTGAGCAAACGTTTTATATCGAATCCGGAGAAACAACTCGACCGTGAGGTAACACTAAAGAAATCAGGAAAATAGACATAATTAATCTTTGTGTCCTTAGAATTAACTTATGGATATGTATAAATGATGCTTATTTTCGAAAATAGTAATGAATAAAATCACAGACAATCAGGAATTCAATTATCTGTGAAACTATAGGTATTTTTTATTTCTTTATTAACATATATTTAGTGAAAGACATCCCATTTACTTCCGCATATTTGATATCAATATCACCTTTAAAATCCGTGTTGTTTAAATTCACATCACCAGAGAATTTTGAGTATTTAAAATCAGCCATTCTTTCAAAGACAGCATTTTCAAAGGTAACACCTTTAGGGAATTCGGCGTATTTAAAAATCGCTTCTCCCTGGAATTTAGCTCCATTATACTTAACAATTTCCGGAAAATCCGTGTATTTAAAATCAGCCGTCTTCTCAAAAACAGCGTTTTCAAAAGTGACACCTTTAGGGAACTTGGCATATTTGAAAATTGCATCTCCATGAAATAGCGCATCATTAAAATGAACAGCTTCAGGGAAATCCGTATATTTAAAATTCGCATCGTCATTAAACTCCGCTTTTAAAAAACTTATCTCCGTTGAAAACTCAGCATACTTGAAGTACGCTTCTTCGTGGAACTTTGTGTTATTGAAATCCGCATGTTTTAAGAATTGAGCATATTTAAACAAGGATTCTCTTTTAAACTCGCACCCGCTGAAAACAGCATCTTCATGAAAGACAACATTATATAGGTCATTATTAATATTAAATAACTCCAAGAAGTCATTTGAATCTGTTAAATAACCGATAACATTACCACTAAAAACGCAATTTACGAAAGATACAGGACTCCTGACATTACATAAATAAATATTGTCGGACTTTTCGTCAGGCGTAATATCTTTCAAAGATGAAAAATCAATATCGCCGACTATCTCAACGTTTTCATAATTTACCGGTTGTCTCTCATTTATCTGATCCATAATATTCTCAGCCTTTATTTGAGTTTGAGAGAGTGCCAGAACAGGAATAAAGAGAATTAACAGGAAAAATACCAAAAACCTTTTCATAATAATCTCCTCTTGTTGAACTAAATTATTTATCTAATCTACGTACTTTCCATATATATTGTTAGACGATACATTTTTAAAAAAGGTTGCATACAAAAATAAAAATATTTTATGTTCTTTAAAATTGCAGGTATTTCAAAAGTTTTGAATTCGTGTTAGAAGAAAGTAATGAAAGTATTATTAAAGAGAGTAACATAATTAGATTCTGTAATAGAATTTAAAATAGAGATTGCTTCGCTTCGCTCGCAAAGACGAGTTGTTGTACTTGTCGTCGCAAGGAGTCCCGAAACCACGGGATGAAGAAACAATATCGCTTTAATCAGCGACGTAATTTTTAGATAATGTCGCAAAGGGGGGATTTAATTAGCTATAACCGCTTCCGATTAAGGCATGTTTTGTTAACCAATACAGTTTACGTTTTTCCC
>Ga0111191_1025_pt1 | contig 14941 bp, 15 predicted proteins | sample DeeMarSWOR324_28_FD_80363 | JGI IMG/M metagenome (GOLD analysis project Ga0111191, IMG submission 80363) | bacterium SM23_31 | reverse complement strand
TGCTTTTATTTTAGCTGTCTGTCGAGTACTCAGGATTCACTTTCGACTTCAAGCAAGGGGGGATTGCCGGAAATAAAGTATTTTTGAATACTATAACAAAAGCGGTTATACTACTGTCATTTTCACAACATTTTTTCTAATTTTAAATAGATTAGATTCAGTCGGGTTTTTTGACAATTCACAGTTTTTGCAATGGATTCGAGGTTTTCACCCGGGAACGGCTTACTCTCAGCAATTTCGAGACAATAATCCATTCCTTCCATGAGGTTATCTTTGAATACTTTCAAGGTTTCTTTTTCTCTTTGTGTGTTTTTGCATCGGGTGATCTGTTTTTCTAAATAGTCCACGTATAATTCAATTTCTTTGGCAAACATGTGCGGACGTTCCGGCGGGACAAGGGACGCGCCCCTCCCGTAAATATGGTCAACCATTTCTTTCAAAGTATAAATTTCATTAAACCATTCGAGATTAGGACCGGGACATATAGACTGAGGCGCATCCATTTTCCCATTAACAATACCGAGATTCAAAAGTGCGCCGTTACCCAGATGGCTACAAATACAGGTTTTTTCTACTATTTCATCACAGAGTTTTTCTTTTTCGCCGTCCAAATTCGGCATGTTGCAAATTTCCGCCAGTTTCAATTGCTGGTATTTTCTGGAGGCGAGGCATATCGGATCATCAGTGAACTCCGTATTAGATACAAGAAAACCCTTTGGACAAGGAGAGCCGGGTTTGCCGTCTTGCACTCTTTTTTGCGTCCATATTTCTGATCCTGTATTTCGCACGTTACTAAAAGGCAGCCCAATCGGAGAAACATTACTAAGGTAAAGTTCGTTTTTGCCGGCGTTCTTTAAAATATCGAGTGTCGTATCATCTACACGGGTGGCTTCGGGCACAAGGAGAAAAGGAGTTGCCCATCCGGTTCTATCCATTTTAAAATCTTCCATGAGTCTGCGAACTTCGCCGTTAGTGCCAATGCCTCCCTGTACGGTGATGAGCGGGCGTTTTTCCGACTGCGTCTTGAGATATTTTTTGTCCGTCTTTTTGTAATACTTCTGCACTTCGTATTGAAACTCTTCCGCTAACTGGTCTTTTTTTTCTTTGAACTGCTTGAGAATACTCGGCAGTATATTGCCGTTTGTGGGGAAAGCATGACCGCCGCAGTTAAGCCCCGATTCAATACGGAATTCAGAGACTTCCAGTCCCTTTTTTGCCAGAAACCTTCCCTGTATAAGAGCAGAGCGGTAATCGCTGACTTTGATAACTATCTTCTTTTTAATATCGCCTATCTCATTCCGGTAAAAGTCGCTGAATTTTGTCATATAGCTGAACAAACTCTGGTTTATTCCGGCAGAGAATACAATGCTTGAATTAAGTTTACTGTTGGCATAACCTTTTAATGCCGCTTTAGCATCACTCAAAATTTCGCCAAGAGAACTCCCGCTCTTGAGAGGGTTGGTCCGGTCAAGCTTGACCATTATATTTACTTCTATCGAGCCGGGTTTCATTCTCTTTGTGAGCTCATGTTCGAGGGCTTCCCGAACCCTGCATGCTTTCATGGAGATCAGCTTAAAATAATCCTTCTTCATCAGGCTGTTATCCGGCAGCAGATCAAAATATTTCTTTTTATCGTTAATCTTGAAGAACGGCAGATTCTTGATCGCTTCCATTTTGATTTGAACAATTTCGTGCACCATGTCAAGATATGCGGTGATCCTTTTTGCCCTGCCGTCCTCATCTTTATATGGAATTTTAAAAAAGGGAAAGTTATATAACTCGCTGTAGTATTTTCGGATCTTATCCAGCAGGATGTCGTCCACAAGCGAAATAACTGAAGTAATACCCAGAGGAGCAACACGAATGGGCGTGTCAACCGAATGCCCCGTTCCCATCACGGGAATATGAAATGTGTGGTAATAGATACTCATCTTTCTTCCTACTTATCATTACTCAGGCCATTAAATTGTATCATTTTGTCCCCCTGCATACTGCGGGGGGATTACCTGTAAAAAGGACAATAGTAAACAAGCCATGCCGGAGGCAGGCAAGGCGGTCGGTTGCAAACCGATATTATGCGCAATTTAATGAGATAATCTATACGCTTTTCTCAATCAATTTAATACTTCTTTCACGTAATAATGTTTTTTCTTCAATTATTAATTTAACTTCGTTTGTGATTTTTTCTATTTCTTTTTCATTATTATGAATTGGTAAAATTAGTTCATTAATTCTATTTCCGAGTGTTGACAAAGTTGCTTGGACAAACGTTTTTATTTCAATTTGTTTTTGAACAATATTTGAGTTTAGTATGTAAAATAAATAAAATGGATTTAACTCGTTTTTTTTCAAAACTCGTATTTTACGTAAATGACTTTGAATCACACATTTTACATCTAAATTTGTTACAATTGCTGACCTACCTATTAAGAAAGTCCCATCATTAACAAATAAAATATCATTTTCTTTTACGTCTTGTAATATTTTATATTTGTCATAAATCTCTTTTGAAACAGCTTTTACTGGATTAATTTTAATTTCCCAATTTACAATATCAGTTGTTCTTATAAATGGGATATTACCAGTGCCATAATGGCGTGAACCTATTTCATTTCCACGTCTTATTCCCAAAACACCTTTTTTGATAAGCTCACCAATAGTAGTTATATGGTATTTCTCACTTTTTTTAAGTTCTAGTAATTGTTGTTCAATTTCAGGATTATAGAATTCAGGTATGAAAATATTGTCTTTTAAATTTTTAGTTTCGATTAAAAAACCAAGATGGTTTTCTTTTTCAATTTCGTTATTTAAAAAATTTTTAAAATTTTGAGCAATTGCAGGAGTATCATCATCTAAAATCTTTATATTATTTTTATCAAGAATATGATAGCCATCTTTTTTGATTTTATAAATTTCTTTCCCATTTTTGTCGTGCCCAACAGCATTTGCTATTGCCATAAATATTACTTTACGGCTCATTTTCTTTTTTTCTAAAAAGACAACACTTGTCTTGGTATGTGTGCTTGGTTGAAAAGTTTCTTGTGATAAACTAACAATACTGATAATAGATGCATATTTTCTGATATATTCCCAAATATATCTATCTGATGGGTTTCCAAAAATTCCTTCAGGTAAGACAATTCCTGCTCGACCACCTTCTTTAAGTAATTGTATAACTCTTTCAATAAATAAAATTTGAGGAGGTTGTTTGTCTCTTAATTTATTATTCAATATCCATTTTTCATCATTGTTGTTCCAATAATGCCCTAATTCATATTGTTTTAAAATATTGTGTCCTATAACAGGAATTTTAGCACCGAAAGGAGGATTAGTAAGTATTAAATCAAAACTATTAAGTTCAATATGTTTTTTGGTTTCCTTGTCCCATTTTTCGGGATGTTCCAAACTATTTTCACAGAAAATATGATAATCAGTCTCGCCGAGTAATTTTAAATATATTTTTGATAATTTTGATAAGAATAAATCTTTGTCAATACCTGTAATAAAATAGTTATAAGATCTATTAATAATTAAATATTGCAAAATATGAGCAAGAAAACCGCCACTTCCACAAGAGGGATCAATAATTCTTTCATTCGATTGTGGTTGAAGAATTTCAATCATCATTTGCACGACATTACGAGGTGTAAAAAATTGTCCTTCACCACCTCGGAAAGATATTCCTATCAGTTCTTCAAAAGCATCTGCAATTATATCACGGTTGGCGGTAATTAACGAATAATTCTCTAACTTAGAAATAATATAAGACAAATCTTGTGGTTGAATTTCAATTTCTTCTTCAATATCAAAGATATCAGAATAATTCGATTTTGTACGATCAAAAATATTTTTAACTCTTTTAACGAAGTCATTTAAAGATTCATTCGGACGATTTGAAATATCAGTAAGTTCCTTTTCAGATTTGTTTTTTTCATCATAAATTTTACAAAACAAAATACGCATAATATTTTGCGCTATTTTTTCATCACGAGATATTCCAGTAACATTTCCAGCGAAATAATCACGAATATCTCTAAAAACAATTTTAAGATTGTTTATCGGTGTTAAATCTTTTTTATATATTAATTTTTTAGGTTTGTTTAATTCTGCAGATTGAAATAAATCAAATGTTTGACTATTTGTTCTCATATTTACACCTATCATGTGCTTTAACAATAAATTCCATAAAATCTAGTGTTTCATCTAATGAGTGATCTGTCATGGCAACATTGCACCAGCGGTGTCCATATCTAACAATATCAGGTTTATGTTTTATTTCTGTTTCAATTAAAGGAGTTACATGCAAAATTTGATTACTACCATCGTCACCTTCTTTCTTTTTTGATGGACGCCAATCTGGTTGCCAAGTAATAATTCTCTCTTTCTTCTTAAAGCGGCTCAGTTCATCAGATAATGGTAATCTACATACAGGACAATTTGTAATTTGTTCTTTTTTTCTTGGAAATAACTTTGAAGGTAAGCTTATTTCTTTATTAATTTTTTGTTTCATTAATATATCAATTATATTGGGGTAGATTTTATCGAAGTCTACTTGATAATGTTCAACAGCAATTGCTATTCCAAGAATCGAATAAGTTTCAACAGCATGATGCCAATCACAGGATTCTAAAGCTGGAATTATACAAGAATTTTGTGTCCATAATGTATCATTCCAATGTCTTAATATAGAAATATGGGGTATCCAATGTTCAGGAAGAGCAACGTATCTTTTTGGTAATTCATAAGTTTTATCAGAAGGATATTTTTTTATAGTATTATTTACTTTAACAGAAAAAACCAATATTTGTTCATCATCATCACCTTCAATTTCAATTTGTTCAATTGTCTTTGCAAAATTAATTGGTTGAGCTGCAACGACAAGTGGATGCCAACGTAAGTTTCTATTTGAATATGGAGCTTTACCCTGTTGTCCGCGTGTACACAACGCATCTCTTTGTAATTTACCGCCGCCTAAACCAAGTCCACCGTCTCGTGTTTTGCTAATTTTACCATATTCCTTTTCAAAATCTTTTTGTAATTTATTTGGAATATTATTTTGTATTTCTTGAGAGATAATATTGCATAATTCTATTACTCTCTCATCTAATTCAGTTAAAAAACTTGCACTTACTGTTCGTCCAGTTGCCATAATTTTAATCTTTATAATATGACAGGTAAAGTTGTTTGAATTACAATATAAATAATATTTCCAATTTTATTCAATTAATTTAAAGCGCATAACAAGCAATTCTATAGTTTCTACATAATATTTAAAGATATATATTTTGTCATTGATAAGCAAGGAATTTATTACTACGGAGTGGTACATTTCTACAATGGACGGGGTACAGCAGAACAAATTGATATTGGGAATATCAGTTAAATTATACCAATTATTTAAATTAAATATTGCCTCTTTTTTTTCGCCCTCTATGCCCGACCAAACCACCGATGATGATAAATGGAAATAGTAGGAGAATATAAGACCATAAAAGGTCGGGGTAGGCTATGTATATATAAATCGACAAGTATATCCAGCCGATCCCTTTTATGACCTGTCCAAGCGGCGAGTATCCCCAATGTAATCCCGGGGGTACTCTATGATACTTAAGAAGAACCGCAGTTACCAGAAAACCTGCACCATAACAAAAAAATATAAAAAATAGACCGTAAGTAAGTGCTAAAAATATACCTACTCCCAACACGGTAATCCAGTATAAGTAACTCATGCAGCTATTCTCGTTCTCAGTTAGTGTCTGATCCGCCTGCCTGCCTCCGGCATGGCCTCCGGCGGAAGGGATTGACACGCGGCAATCTCTCTGACCTGAACTATTCATAAATTCGATTTGTAAGTAATGAAAAATTAGAAATATAAACTGAAAACAATGTCATTCCCGTGAAAACGGGAATCCATAAAAATTCAACTGGATTCCCACTTTCGTGGGAATGACAGCTAGGGTGAAATTCAACAGCATATTATTAAAATCAATACAACATTTTAATCCCGCTAAACGGGATTAGCCAAGAAGGTACTTCAAATGCTTGATGTGGCATCAATAATTTATCTAAAATATAAAGAATTTTTATGAATTATTCAGGCTAAAAAAAATACTTAGAACGCCAGACAAAAATACCATATTTACGGCATCATGTCCGGAGTAACCATCCACCGGATACACCAGGACTTGTATTTCTCCGTCCAGAGGCAGATGATGCTGCCCATCTCGAATTCAACTACGTCTTTCGTCGTATCCCAACAAAGCAGAATCGCAGCCAATCTGCTCAATTGCGGCAGATGACCGACTAACATAATGTTTTCGGTTATGTCGGCAATGCGCGCCGCCCAGATTGACGGATCGTCCATCGGATTTAACCCGTCGGACTCGCTAATACCGTTTGAAGGTTTCAAATATTCCGTTAGGACTTCGGCAGTCTGCCGCGCCCTGGTCTTTCCGCTGTGTAAGATGCCGGTTACGTTAATATCCCCCTTTTTTGCGATGAACTCCGCCACTTTTTTAATGTCTGCCCGCCCCTTTTCAGACAGCGACCGCTCCGGGTCATCTTTCTCATGTTTCGCCTGTGCGTGCTGCACTAAATATACTTTCATTTCTGTTACCTCTTTCTTAAAAGTGGCGTCTAACCATTAATAAACCGTTAAAGCGCCACAGTTTTAGTATAGTAGACAACAATAATCTAACTTACTTCATGTTTTTCATAATATCAATTGTCTCTACAGGCTTTTAAAGATTATATTAATTTTATGTGAAAATCACAACATAATATTTAAAGTTCAATAATTAATATTTATGAAAAACAGTAAATACACCGGTTAAATCGAAACAAAAAAGGGAAATTACCTTATGTAAAGTAATTTCCCCATGATTTTCGCCGATTTCCGTACAGGAAGCACAACCTTGAAAACACACCAAAAATGGACTATTATAAATAGTGGAGTATTCTTTGAACTCCATTTCTTATTCACTCACCACGCAGCGAAAATTTTATCCATAATATCCTGGTTAAATCAGTGCAATTCATTTAATACACTTACCGCCACCAGCGATACATTCCTGCCGATCTTCCCAATCCGAGACCGCAGGGACCTCTTCCCATTCTCATGCCACCTAAAACATTAGTGCCATATCCGACACCATATCCTAATCCTGCAGTGCCTCCAAGACCGAGTCCATAGCCGGCACCATATCCTAACCCGGCACCGCGTCCAAAACCGAGTCCATAGCCCGCACCATATCCTAATCCGGCGTTATACCCTAATCCTGCAGTACCATAGCTCAATCCTATGCCTTGTCCTAAGTCTCCACCGTAAGTATTTAACATTCCTGAATATCCTGGAGTATTCACATTTAATAACGTTTTCTGTTCGTCCGTGTAAACATTTTGTATCTCACTTGAATAGGCTAACTCTTTCTTCTGAAGTTCAGCTTGAATCTTATTGATTTCATCAATCTTAGCATTGATAGCAATATTATTGATAGGTTGAACCGCAATAAGATTTTGAAGTTCCAGATTTTTCTGGTTGAGACTGTTCATAAGAACCATGTTTTCATTCTGAAATTTCAACTGAATTTCATTAATCCGGTTGATTTGAACCTGTGTTAGATTGGGAATATTTGCATATGGATAAGCATATGCATTGTTATAACCGGTAACGCCATAATTGGGGTAGCCTGTGCCCAACATACCTGCTCCCATACCCATACCTGCTCCCATACCCATACCTCTGCCCATGCCCATTCCCATACCCATACCCCTGCCCCAACCCTGAGCAAATCCAAATTCTGAGAATGCAAAAATACAAATCAGAACCAATACTAAAATTGCTTTGTACCTCTTCATGATCTTTTTCCTCCTGTTATTATTTTAATAAATTGAAATGACTCTTTAAACTATTAATATTTAATATTCTTCTGCCATCCCTGTCCTCCTCTCCCTCTTCCCTGCCCTGCACCATACCCTAATCCTTTTCCTCGCCCAAAACCACGTCCCATTCTTGTATCAAACTCAGACAAGTATTTCTGCTGCTGTAGAGAATCCAACAAATTTTTTTCCTGTATCATCCGTTTTACCGCCTCTTTTTGAAGCTGTGCCTGGAGTAAACTTATCTCGTCTATTAAAGTATTTGCTTCACTCATATCAGGATTTTCACTGCTAATGACGGCAAACAACTCTCGCTGCTTTTCATTTAATTTTATCTCCGCACTTTCTAATTCATCTACAAATGAGGCTCTGATATCTGAAATTTCCGCAGCCTGTAATTCACTGATACCAAATTGCTCTGCCATTACGGATTGAATCGCACTTTCCTCAGTTGCGTCTCTTCTTGTTAATAACCCGCTATTGTATATAATTACGGTTAGGGCAGAAATATTTGTTACCAATAAAAATGCTATTACAATGATTATTATTTTTTTCATAATTAATGAAACTCCATAATTATTATTTAGCGTTCATTATAATAATTAAGATATACGTCCCCAATCGAGCCTTCAGGGAGATTATCAAATATTTCAATATAAATGGGTTCTTCAATTTCCTGGCGAAACATACGCACATCTAAATAAGATCCTCCCAGCTTGAAGCCGAACATTATTCCAAATATGAACAACAGCGCGTATGCGGCGGGTTTGAGAAATCGAAGTACATTATCATAGATGCCTGCAGGAAATACCTTTTCCCTCTCGTATTCTGAAATCTTTGCCCGAAGTCTTGACCAGAAATAAGGAGAGAGTTCAGAGCTTGGCGGGGAAGTCGTGTAGTCCCAAAGCGAAGAGAACTCTTTTACAATCACAGCGCATTTTTTACATCCGCGCAAATGCTCCTCTATTTGAGTTCGTTCTCTATCGGAAACATTCGCTTCAAGATAATCTATTATCTTATTTTCAACATGTTTGCAATTCATGATTTTTCCTCTTTCATTTTATTAGACATATATTATCCATAAAACTTTCGCTGAATTATGAAAATTCTTTTAGATAATCAACTAACTTTTTTTGAAGATTTATTTTTGCCCTGTGTATTCTCGATTCCACAGCAGAAACCGAACATCCCATTATACCGGCAATCTTTTCATATGTTAATCCTTCTACATGGCAGAGCGTAAAAGCCACTCTTTGATTGGAAGGCAATCCATTCAATGCTTTAAAAATAACCTTTTTCTTCTCACCGGTTACAGCTGTATGTTCGGCAGAAGAATCTTCCGGAGCAGGAATTTCAGCAGCATTTTCGCTGTCTACATATAAAATATTACGTTTTGTGAATATCCCGGATAATTTCCTCTTTCTTATATGATTTAATGACCTGTTCACGGCAATCCTGTATATCCAGGTGGAGATTTTCGATTCGTATTTGAAATTTTTTATATTTTTAAAAATTGTAAAAAACACATCCTGCGTTATATCTTCTGTATCTTCTTTGTTTTTTACAAAACCATAACAGATTTTATACACCATGTCCTTATAAATATCAACTAATGCCTTAAAAGCTTCCCGGTCGCCCTGCTTCACACATTTTATCAGTTCAATATCATCCATTTCAATCGTCTAAATATGCATGTTTAATAGTATCAAAAAGTTATCTTTTTAATCTACAGGATTTTTTATGATATTATACCATTATGTCGGAGCGTACCTATTTTTATCCTGAATTATTTTTCATGTAGTAACGAATGCTTGTTTTTTCATCAAGTCACTCAACCGGACAGATATTCGATACTTTCAATACAAGAACACAGGGATACTTTTCTGCAATATGAGTAAACACTTTGTCCAACGATGAGAAAAACGCTGTACTCTCACCCGTTAGTCTGCTGCTCATGCTCCCCATTTCAACTTCAAATCCTTCATTCTCCAGAGCAGAGACGAACTCTCTTATCGGCTGTCCAAGATGCTCGACTCCGAACGGGTATAAGCTGATTTCTGACTGAATATTCATCGTATTCCCTTTCCAATTATGAAGTCACCCCATTTCCAGTTGAGCCGGGCACCTAAAAATTCTGTCAAGGGGTAGCTCCAGACCAACCATCGCCAGGGGAGAACAAATGCTGTAGCTCTCACCTCAACGTTATTTAATGGTGATAATAATTTTTTGAGCTTTTTCACTGTAAAAAGGTGTGCGGTTTTAAATATTTCACTGCCCCGCCGTTTCCTTTTACGAGACAGAGGCGACGAGTCATTTAGAACTGCAATCAATACGCTTCCACCGGGTTTAATACAGCGAATCATTTCCTGCAGCATACGCTCAGGTTCCTCAACAAACTCCAGAGCAGCTATAGATGCAGCGATATCGAAGTATTCATCAGGGAACGGAAGATCAGCCATGTCGGCAACACCAAAAGACGCATCCGGGATAGACTTGCTCTGCGCGACTTCGACCATTTTAGCTGAAATGTCGATTCCATAAACTCGAAAGCCGCGCTCAGCAAAAAGTTCACTAAAGTGACCCGTACCACACCCGACATCAAGCATCTTTTCACCGGAATGCGAAGACGGGAGGAAACGATTCAATGCCTGCGACTCCAGCTTATTGTAAATGCGACCAATAGGTGAATAAAACCATTGATCGTATTTGTAAGCGATTGTTCCAAAGTCAAAAAATTGTTTTTTCATATTTTACTCATGTCTGATAAAACTTTTCGGGAGAAGATATTCACAATTGTCATGCCGGACTTTTACCAAGCATTCATCATCAACCATAGTATCAACCACGCCCTGTTCTCCAAACGCCTTTTCGATTTCAAGGGCTTGTTCAACCCGCAGGGGATGACGCGAACTCGTTTCAATAATTGCTTGATATGCATCCCTGTACTCTAAAATTCCAAACCGACCTTCTTCGCGGTCTTTAACAGCTTCACCCTGTCCAAGTATTTTTTGTGCCCTGATAATATCCTCCGGAGAGGGAGGTTTAACCCACGATTCTGCCGGCGGTCGTACAGGCGTAACGATATAGAGTCTATCCGGTGTGATCCTCTTGATTGCTTCACCAATTTCAGCAAGCGCTTCTTCGGAATCATTTAATCCTTTGACGAGCATAACCTCTAACCATAACTGTCCTGAGTAAACTCTCCGGAATGTCTCCAGCCCGTGGAGCATTTTGGAATAATTGATGCTGCCGTGCGGGCGGTTTATAGATTTAAACAGCATCTCACTGCCGGCATCAAGACTTGGTAAAACTACATCCGCCTCAAGTAAGTCCTCCCTGACATCAGGTTTAAAAAAGAGAGAACCGTTTGTAATAACCGCAACAGGTATGGAAAAATTCTCCTTACATTTTTTAATAATCCATCCAAGGTCAGCCGAAAGAGTGGGCTCACCGTCACCGACCATTGTAATGTAGTCAACCTTACAGTTTGTAATCCGGTCGGTAATTTCTTTGAAAATATCCTCTTTAGGGAAAAAACTCTCTCGCCGGAATCGAAGCCGATTTGTCCTTCCTAACTGACAATAGACGCATGAATAAGTACATGTTTTCGGGGGTATTGGGCTTACTCCTAATGACTGCCCCAATCTGCGTGAGGGAACCGGGCCAAAAGTATACATAATTCAAATCCTATTATCTTGTTTATTTTATATTAATTTACCCTGGTTATGATATAAAAAAGACAAAAATAGCGGAGCTATTCATACAATTTATATAACCCCGCTACATGCAAATACAACTTTCTGTCGGAGCGGCCGGATTTGAACCGGCGGCCCCTAGACCCCCAGTCTAGTGCGCTAACCGGACTGCGCCACGCTCCGATGTTTTGAATGTTATTCTTTTATTTTCCCGTTAATAATGCTTAATATTTCCTCAAGTTCAGACTGAATGTTATCGATGAGCAGTTTATGATTTTTATTTGATGCGGATTCTAAAATATAACTTTTTCCTGATCCGCCTAACTGGCGTAAATGATTACGAGCCCCTTCTATCGTATACTTCTTTGTATACAATAGATCTTTGATTTGTTCGATGAGCTGAATATCCTTTTTTTTGTATATTCGATTTCCGGCGCGGTTTTTTGATGGTCGCAAGTCTTCAAACTCTGTTTCCCAGTAGCGAAGTACATATTGCTTCAGGCCGGTCATTTCAGCCACTTCGCTGATAGAATAATAGAGTTTTTTAATCGGTTTTGCTTGCATTCTCCTACTCCAAATTATATATTAACCACCCAAAATATTTTCAAGAGGAGTATACGGCAATTTGAATGCTTCCGCTACCCGTTCATACGTAATTGCACCGTTATATGTATTAACTCCATGCCAGAGCTCTTTATTTGAAAGAACAGCTTTATCTATCCCTTTGTTAGCCAATTCAAGCACATAAGGAAAGGTTGAATTATTTAAAGCAACGGTTGAAGTAAAAGGAACGGCACCGGGCATGTTAGCAACGCAGTAATGTACAATCCCTTCTTCAATGTATACCGGGTCATCATGAGTAGTTGGTCGTGCCGTTTCAATACATCCTCCCTGGTCTACGGCAACATCAACAATCACCGATCCCTTACGCATAAATTTTAGCATATCACGCGTAACAAGTTTAGGCGCTTTTGCACCGGGAATAAGCACAGCACCTACTACCAAATCGGCGTTTTTCAGATAGTTTTTAATATTATGAGGATTGGACATAACCAGTTTTACATTCTTCGGCATTATTTCATCAAGATACCGCAGCCTGTCGAGATAAACATCGAGAACGGTGACATTAGCTCCCAAACCCGCTGCCATAAACGCAGCGTTTGTACCTACAGTTCCGCCGCCAATAATAAGAACATTTGCCGGTTCCACACCGGGAACACCTCCCAAAAGAACTCCCCGCCCCCCTTTCATCTTTTCCAAATATGTTGCGCCAACCTGTATAGACATTCTTCCTGCAACTTCGCTCATGGGAGTTAACAACGGCAAGGCGCCATCCGCTTTTTGAACCGTTTCATAAGCAACGGTTTTTGCTTTTGATGCCATCATTGCTTCCGTCAATTCCCGGCTTGCAGCGTAATGGAAGTAGGTAAAAATTACATGTTTTTTATTAATTAAAGAATATTCGGATTCTAATGGCTCTTTTACTTTTAGAATTAAATCCGCAGCTTCGTATACTTCTTTAGGGGATTTAAGAATAACCGCTCCGTTCTCTTTGTAGATTTTATCACTAAAACCGCTGCCAACTCCTGCTGAACTTTCTACAAAAACTTCGTGATTTTTTTTCGTTAAAACATGTACGCCAACGGGAAGAAGTGCAACCCGGTATTCATGCCGTTTAATCTCTTTAAGTACACCAATCTTCATCGCTTTCTCCTCTTCATTTATCGTATGATTAGTAACAATTTACTTTGGATAACGCCTGTATTATACGATATTAAAAGAATTTAAGCAAATTATTTTTTAAATTTTTTTAAAAATGCCAACTTTAGTAAGTTTTTTTGCGATACTAAATACAAAAACCTGACGGAGATTATAATCCGTCGCTCCAGTAATTAAAGAGATTCTGTATCTTACATTTCTACCAAATTTGGATTATAACGGTAAGATATAAAAATTCTGTGGATTCCCTGCTTTGGCAATTATAGTATTCTCTATAATATAGTTTTTTAGTTTAAAACATATACTAGCGTCTATTGAGGAAGCAAGGCATAGACGCTTCCTGAGAGCAAATATAGAATAAATAATACCGTTAGGCGAACAGATTTTTGTCCGGCAGGTGTAAAATCCGTCGCTATAGTCAATATTTAAAATGGCAAGCGCTAAAAGTAACGGCTTACGCTATTATCTTTCTTAAAAATGAGGATATATCGAGTGCTGAATTTATTCATTATCAATATTTGTGCCTGCTGTTGCGGTCATAGCTACTTTTTAATAATTGTTTTCTGGTTAGGTCCACCTTTCCCATTTGATCGATTTTTTTGACTTTCACCTGTACGTTCTGACCCAGTTTCAGGACATCTTCGACTCTTGCAATGCGGCGGTTTTCGATTTCCGAGATATGCAGCAGTCCTTCTTTTCCCGGCATAATTTCAACGAATGCTCCGAACGGAGTAATTCTCTTGACCGTACCTTCATATATTTTACCGACTTCCGGTACTGCAACGATTATATCAACCATCCGCTTTGCTTCTTCTCCGTTTTTCGAATCTACTGCTGAAATAAACACAGTACCATCGTCTTCAATGCTAATGGTAGAATCTGTTTTATCCTGAATTTCACGTATTGTTTTCCCACCGGGACCGATTACTATCCCAATATCGGCGGGATCAATCTTAAAGATAATGATTTTTGGTGCATACGGCGAAATATCCGGTTTCGGTTTATCAATAACCGCATTCATTACTTCAAGTATTTGATTAAGTCCTTCTCTTGCCTGAGCAATAGCTTTTTTCATTATTTCAATTGAAATACCCGCAACCTTAATATCCATCTGAACAGCGGTAAAGCCATCTTTCGAGCCGGCTACTTTAAAATCCATATCGCCGAGATGGTCTTCATCACCGAGAATATCGGAAAGCACAATAAAATTTTCTTCATCTTTTATTAAACCCATTGCAATCCCGGCGGTCTGCTTTTTAACCGGTACACCTGCATCCATCAATGAAAGGGAACCTGCACACACAGTTGCCATTGATGAGGAACCATTCGATTCTAAAATATCGGAGACTATCCTGATTGTATAAGGAAATTCTTCTTCATCGGGAATTATATACTCCAGGGCTTTTTCTGCAAGACGACCATGACCTATTTCCCTTCTGCCCGGACCGCGCGGAAACCTGACCTCGCCCACACAGAAAGAAGGAAAATTGTAATGCAGCATATAGCTTTTCCAGAAGGAACCGTCGAGCCCTTCAATTTTTTGTTCGTCTATTTTTGTACCCAGTGTAGTTACCGCCAGGCTTTGTGTTTCTCCCCTGGTGAAGAGCGCAGAACCGTGTGTTCGGGGCAGTAGTGATATTTCACAATCT
>Ga0111191_1024_pt1 | contig 15163 bp, 17 predicted proteins | sample DeeMarSWOR324_28_FD_80363 | JGI IMG/M metagenome (GOLD analysis project Ga0111191, IMG submission 80363) | bacterium SM23_31 | reverse complement strand
GCTCCACGTGCTCCGAAATATGGTTTAAATATTCCGATACGGGGAACTTTGCAAATTCTTTCCCGTCAGGGTCAACCACACGAAGCTGTCCGTCATAAAAATTCACTTTATTATTCTCATCCACAAGACCCATGTAATAGGTTCTATGTTTATACACGTCGCCAATTATTGCATTGACGTAATCTTTGTTCTTCAGCACAACGTCGTCGAAAATTTGCAGAGCAAATTGTGCAAATTCTACGGCATAATTAGCGGTTTCGATAAATGTTTTTTGGTCGTCTTTTGTAACACCTTTCGATACGCCGCCCGGCAGTCCAAAGACCGGATGGACGACTTTACCTCCCAGCGTGGTGATAATGCTGCGGCATTCCTTCCGTACCTTTATTACTTTTCCCGCTATCTCGAGTCCGACTTTGCCTATAACGCCGAGAATATTTCTTTCTGCGGCGGGGGCTTGAGGTCCGACCACGAAATCGGGTCCACCAAGGAAGAAAAAATGCAAAAAGTGGTCTTCCACCATGAATGCAGAATATATCAACTCCCGAATCTTTTTTGCAGCAGGCGTTGGTTCAACCTTAAACAGGTCATCCAGTGTCTTTGTTGATGCCATGTGATGCGCAGTAGGGCAGACGCCGCAGATTCTCTGTGTAATGCGCGGCATTTCTTCAGCGGGGCGTCCTTCGCAGAATTTTTCAAAACCCCGAAATTCGGGAATCCGCATCATCGCCCGCTCCACATTTCCCTCATCGTTCATGAAAATATCTATTACTCCGTGTCCCTCAAGACGGGTTATAGGATTTATTGAAATACGTTCCATAATTTATACCTCCAATCTACGGCGACGCAGCAGCGAATCCGGCAAACTAAAACGATAAAAAGTTCCCGCCGGATCAGCAATAGTATCCACGATTTCCTGGATTTCTTTTTCGTCATTTGTATTAAAAATCGATGCAAGAGACGATACGAGTTTTGCTCCCTGGTCTCTTATTTTAGAAGTGGGCCCGAAACAACCCCGACATGGCATATTTGCTTCAATACACCGTTCTCCGCATCCCGACCTCGTCACGGGACCCAGACAGATCACGCCCTGTTCTAAAAAACATTTTTCCGGATCGAGCATCACCTCGTACGGTCGTTTTATCTCGTTAACTTCCATTTTTTCAGGTTTGGTTTCATTCCGCTTACATGTGTCACAGAGTATTTTATCCGGCGCAAGTACCGTCCCTTTCGGAGGCAGTTTACCCTCTAATATAGCCGTTACGGCATTCATAATCAAGTCTGCCGGCACTGAGCATCCGGGTAAATAGTAATCCACATCGATTACCTGATCCAGCGTTTTCACGGTATCGTAAAATTTAGGAAGTTCCAACGTCGAACCGTTTATCTTAGTCTCTTCGGAAGGAAAAATATTATCGGGATTATCCGTCGAAGGACTTAGCCGGTATGCACGTTCGAGTGAGAGTTTTGCATCGTAAAAGTTTGACAATCCCGGAATGCCGCCAAGATGTGCACAACTCCCGAATGCCACCACAAGGCCAGATTTTTTGCGCAGCAGATTTACCATATATTCCTGTTCGGAAAGACGAATTGCACCATTGATAAAAGACACCGCAATTGAGCCGTCGGGCATTGCCTCGACATCTTTCTTTTTAAAATCGAGCGCTACAGGCCAGAAAACAATGTCTACTGCTTCCACGACCTTTAAAATATCTTCGTTGAGGTCTACTACTGCTTCTTCACATCCTCCGCAGCTTGCGCACCAGTAGAATGCTACTTTAGGTTTATCCATTAGATTGTGCCTTTCCGTTATTCAAATCAAGCGGTCCCAGCTCCCGGACTTCTGAAAATATTCTCGACACTTCTTTTTGATAGCGTTCTCCTTCGGAAGCAGAGACCCATTCAAGTTGCAAACGCTGGGGTTCAATTCCAAGTTCTTCAATCATTTTTTTAAGCAGGTGATAACGGCGCATCGCCTTGTAATTTCCTTCTTGGTAGTGGCAGTCCCCCAGATGGCAACCAAATATTACAACAGCATCTGCGCCTTCTGAGTATGCTTGCATGACAAACGATGGGTCTACCCGACCGGAACACATTACCCTGACGGGTATTAAATTAGGCGGATATTCCATCCTGCTCGTTCCGGCTAAGTCAGCGCCCTGGTAGGTACACCACCGGCATAAAAATCCGACTATCTTTGGTTCAAATGTATTTGTTTCCATTGCCAAGTCGTCTCCTTTTAATCTTAAAATAATGCTCCTGAAACTTCCGCTTCAATTTGGCTGTTAGTAAAGCAATTCTGGTCTGCGGCACCGCTCGGGCATGCGGCAACACATGCTCCGCAGCCCTTACAAAGCGTTTCCTCTATGCTGCTGATTTTTTTATCTTCTACATATGATATTGCATCATACGGGCAGACTCCGATGCATATCTTGCATCCGACGCATATCTCTTCATCAATAGCCGAGAAAATCGGCTCGATAGCTACCTCGTCTCCCAGAGACATTACAGCTCCGGCGGCTCCTGCACCCTGTGCAACGGTATCAGGTATATCTTTTGGTCCCTGGCATGCACCCGCAAGAAAGATTCCATCCGCATCTGTTGAAACAGGACCGAGCTTCGGATGCTGCTCTTTAAAAAATCCGTCCGGGGTAGAACATAATCCAAACAGCTTCATAATTTTTTCACTGTCTTTACGGGCAACAATTGCCGGGCATAGTATTACAAGGTCAACGGGAATGCGCCGGATCATGTTAACCGTCGTATCCTCTGCCCTGACAATGAGTTTATTTTCCTCTTCCGGTATAAGCGCCGCATTCGTTACCTCAGCAGCTTTACCTCTGATAAAATGAGTACCCTCTTTCTGCATCCGGTTATAAAATTCTTCGTAACCTTTGCCAAAAGCCCTGATGTCGATATAGAATTCATAGACTTCCGCATCCACTTTTTCATGAACGAGGTGCGCCATCTTCATCGCATACATACAGCAGACTCGAGAGCAGTATTTCATGTAGTTTTCGTCCCTGCTTCCTATACAGTGCAAAATCGCCACGCCTTTCGGTTCTCTACCGTCTTTCAGCAAAATTTTCCCGCCGGTAGGTCCGCTGGCATGGCATAAATGTTCAAACTCCAGACTCGTGATAACATTATCCAGCCGTCCGTATCCATACTGGGGCATATTGCTGCAGTCCAACAGCTCATATCCGGTTGCCAGAACCGCCGAACCAACTTCTATTTCCTTAAAAGTATCTTCCACGTCGTGATTAATTGCTTCGGGTTCGCAGACCATTTCACAAAGCTTACACTTGTCGGTTTTAAAGTGAATGCAATTGTCCTTATCAATAAACGGCACATTAGGCGTAGACTGCATAAAAGGTATCCGTATCGCTGTCGTAGGACCAAGCGTTAGTTCCGAATGAAGCACTTCGCGTCCTCTGAAATCTTCTACCCTAATAGCCTCGGTCGGGCAGAAATATGCACAGGCGCCGCATTCGATACACTTTTCCGACGGCATATTGAAGGCAGTGGTAACTTTACGTTCAAATCCGCGCTCTTCAAATGTCAGAACATGCGCACCGACAACATCCTCGCATACACGGACGCACATACCGCAAAGTATACATTTTGCTTCCGGGTTTTCTATCGGAAAGGGGGTCTTTTCAATACCCATTTGAGCCGCCATTTCCTGAATAACTTTTGCAGCGGGAGCCCGAGCCATAAGAAGCTCAATGTTCAACCGACGTGCATTTAAAGTCCTCTCTGAATCAGTCTCTATGACCATTCCTTCTTGAACTTTTGTGTTGCAGGAGGTTTTCAATTCACTCTTGCTATCGCCTTTGACTTCTACCACACACATCCGGCAGGCTGCATATGGTTCTAAAAGAGGGTGATAACAGAGAGTGGGAATATCTATCCTCTCCTGCTGCGCCACCTGAAGAATTGTCATTCCCTCTTCAACCGATAACTTTTTGCCATTTAATGTAATATTTATCATAATATCTCCTTACTCCACGATAACAGCGCCAAATCTGCACACATCGTAACATGCACCACACTTCACGCAAATTTCCTGATTAATTTTATGTGCTTTTTTCTTTTCACCCGTGATAGCCTTTTCAGGACATTCTCTCATGCAAACACCGCAACCGTGACCTTCTGTTACACATCGTTCTTCATCAATCGTATAAATATTCAATTGGCGGCACACTTTAGCCGGACATTTTTTATCTTTTATGTGTGACTCATATTCATCTCTGAAGTATTTCATTGTCGTAAGGATGGGATTCGGGGCTGTCTGCCCAAGACCACAGAGGGCTGTTTCCTTCACAACTTTGGATAGTCCTTCCAGGAGGTCTAAATCTTCCATATTTCCTTTGCCTTCGGTGATGCGGGTGAGGATATCCAATAGATACTTCGTTCCATCCCTGCAGGGACTGCATTTTCCGCATGATTCATCGCAGGTAAAGGTTAAAAAGTATCGGGCAACATCCACCATGCATGTGTCTTCATCCATAACCACCATTCCACCCGAACCCATCATAGAACCGGCTTCTTTCAGACTTTCATAATCTATCGGTAGATCGATCAGGGAGTCGGGTATACAACCGCCAGATGGACCGCCTGTTTGCACTGCTTTGAATTTCTTCCCATCGGGTATTCCGCCACCGATTCCATAAATTATATCCCGCAGCTTAATCCCCATAGGTACCTCAACCAGTCCGGTATTATTAATCTTCCCGACTAAAGAAAAGACTTTTGTTCCTTTACTATTTTCTGTTCCGATTTCCGCATACCATTTCGCCCCTCGACTAATAATAACGGGGATATTTGCCCATGTTTCTACATTATTGATATTAGTTGGATACCCGGATAAACCATGTTCTACCGGATAAGGAGGACGAGGGCGAGGCTCTCCCCGCTGACCTTCCAGAGCTGACAGGAGTGCTGTTTCTTCTCCACAAACAAATGCTCCTGCGCCCCGATGAACCTGAATATCGAAAGAAAAACCCGTGTCAAAAATATTGTCCCCTAAAAGTCCATATTCTTTTGCCTGATCAATAGCAATTAAAAGCCGCTTCATAGCCAGGGGGTATTCATGGCGTATATAAATAAATCCTTGCTGAGCACCAATTGCGCGGGCTCCGATTATCATTCCTTCTAATATTGAATGCGGGTCTGATTCCAGAATACTCCTATCCATATAAGCACCGGGGTCACCCTCATCAGCGTTGCATACAATATACTTAGTTTTCTCTTTTGCTTTTCGTGTCAACTCCCATTTCACGCCTGTCTGAAAACCGGCACCGCCCCTACCGCGGAGTTTTGAATCTTTGACAGTCTGGATAATCTCTTCGGGAGTCATACCATTTAGCGCTTTTGCAAGACCTGTATATCCATCTCTTGCAATGTATTCTTCTATATTTTCGGGATCGATAATACCGCGATTCCTCAAAGCTATGAGCATCTGGTGCTTGAAAAATTCAATTTCACTCATTTTAGGGACCGGGAGCTTATCTTCCGGTGGTGTATACATTAACCGCTGTACAGGGCGTCCTTTAAGGAAGTGTTCCTCAACAAGATAAGGAATATCTTTCGTGGTTAACAATTGGTAGAAGATTCCATCCGGATGAACTACCAAAAGAGGTCCAACTCCGCAAAATCCATTGCAGCCGGTGGTAACTACCCGGACTTCATTTTCAAGCCCGCGTTCCTTAATCTCATTTTCCAGGGCATCTTTGACCTGAAATGCCCCATTTGATACACATCCTGTTCCTGCACACACCATTAATTCCGCACGATATGGCTTCACTTTCAAATCTCCTTTCAAAAAATTCAATACTAATGTGCACGCTCACTTCCTACTGCCAGAGCATACTCATTAACAATATTTCCGTTCATCACATGGTCTTCAAAGATTTTTTGCATTTTCTCTTTTGTCAAGTCCACATACTTAATCGGGGGCTGGTCAAGAAGTTCAACCGTAATCATTGGTTCCCGGCTGCAAAGACCGGCACACCCGGAGGTTGTAACCAGTACATCTTTGACATCCCGTGATTCTACCTCTTTCATAAGCGCACTCATAATATCCCGTGCGCCCGCAGCAATCCCGCATGTTCCCATATGAACGGTAACCTTTGCCCTTCCAGCCCCTTCGCGTAAGGTAGTTGACTGTCGGGACTTCTCACGAATACGCGCCAAGTCTTTCGGTGTTATTTTAGGCATCTCTATATCTCCATTGAGTTTGATTTTTCTGATAAAATCCCTCAAATTTAAAACCCATTTGTTTTAAAAGTATCCATCTCCTTCAACGCCCGGATAAATATCAGTCTATTTGCGATACGGGTTCTTCTTTACTGGTTTTATACTTCTTGAGTATACCGGGGATTTTCGTAACGGTGATCTTTCCGTATAAATCATCACCAACTGTGACCACAGGTGCCAGACCGCAGCATCCAAGGCAGTGAACCTCATCCAAGCTGTACAATAAATCATCAGAAGTTTCCCCCAGTTTAATGTCAATTTCCCGCTCGATCTTCTCAATAATCCGCCCCGCTCCCCGTACATGACAGGCAGTACCCATACATACACTAATGGGATGTTTGCCCCGTGGTTGCAAACTGAATGTCCGATAAAATGTTGCAAAACCATAGAGTAATGAAATCGGCACTTCCATAGCACTGCTCAGGTAGGCAAGCGTATCCTCCGGAAGATAATAGTATTTATCTTGAATGTCCTGCAGCATGGAAACAATGGCACGCTTGTCGCGATTATACCCATTAATCATTTCATCAATAAATTCAACTTCAACTTCCATGGCGATATCCTTATAATTTAAAGTAAAACATAAATATTTAGTATTTGTCAATTCATATTAATCCCGCTTAGCGGGACTACTATGCAGATACTCCCAGATTTTTCAAACCATCATTCAAAGTACCGGCAATAAATCTTATATTCTCTGAAGAACTCTGCAAATGACCATTTATAGAATTTTTTATCAGTTCAGTATCAAATGAGAATTTTTTACTGTTCTTTTGATATAAAAAGGAAAAAGAGATTTTTGGATTCCCAATAATCAACACAAGCAAGGTTTCCCCGATATTTCCCATGGGTCTTCTATCAATATTGCTGAACTGGAAAGTTGCTTTAACCTTAGTTCCTTTTCCCTTTTGAGATTTAATAGTCAAATTTCCGTTACTGCTTTCTACTGCCTCATTAAAAAGAGCAAGCCCCAGACCTACATCCCGGGTTTTCCGTGTAGTGTAAAATGGATCGGTGACACGGGAAACCGTATCCGAATCCAATCCTGCACCATTATCTGTGATCTCGATACTCAATAAATCTTTCCTGATATCCTCTCTTATGGTTATCTCTATTCTGCTCGCCTCGGCTGCGATCGAATTCTGAGCAATATCTAAAATATGTAAAGACAAATCTTCCATGTGACTTAATTCATTATAACCGTCCGCCCACCTTTTTGCAGCAAAGCTTTATGAAATTCCTCGAGGGTCGGTTCGCACATCATCACTTCAGTTCTGCCTTTACCAAAGTCATCAAGAAAATGGGCATCCGAAGAACAGATAAAAGTATAGTCTTGATAACGCGGATATTGTTTAACTACCTCCTGCTGAGCGGGATAATGAAATCCCGCTGAGCCCCGATTATCGGGAGCAAGCCGGGATGTAACTTCCAAACCATCAAGTTTGAGGTCTTCGGGAATAAATCCCAGCTGACTTATAATACTGAAACTTTCTCTATCTATGTGCGCTGCAATGGCAATTCCGTTAAGTTCATGAATTTTATTGACAACCTCATGCACCGTTAATCTTGTAGCACCGATGAGCAGTTTATTGTTTATTCCCGTGTAATTGCCCAGTTTATCGGCAATTAACTGTATCCCAAAAGCATCTTCATCATTCTCGCCGTCAAGATTATCTTCGACCGTTTCTTGCATCGCCAATGCATCGGAAACGGAATTGAAAAGACTAATTATATGAACTTCTTCACTGGTGGTAACTTCCATGCCCGGAAAAACAGTTATATCATGGTTATGAGCAGCTTCCACCACAGATTCGCAATTTTCGGCAGAATTATGGTCACATATACCTAAGATATCCAACCCGCATTGTTCTGCTCTCTTTAATATATTTGGTGGTGTCATATCATTATCCGCACACGGCGATAAACAAGTATGTATATGAAAATCTGCAACGAATTTCCGTAAATCTATATCTTTCAAATAATCCCCAGTTGATACATTTTCCCTGCCAATTCATACGTCTGCAACTTACTCATGAAAAGCGGTATATTTTTATCTCGGGCTTTTTCCAGAGTTTCCTGTTCGGGTTTTCTTCCGTTAACAAAGATAATACCCGTCAAATCATTCAGCGTAGCAACCGCTATCACATTAGCATGTATCTGCAAAGTAATCCATATATTACCCTCTTTACTGTTAGCCATTACATCGCTCAACAAATCACTTGCATAACACCCGGTAACCTTTTTGTCCAGATTCTGTTCTCCGGTACCGCCAAGCGGTATCAGATCAAGTTTTTGAACAATTCCCCTTAAAGTCATGATTTTCCGCCATGATTCCGAGTACTCATAAAAATACTCCCATTTAAAAGTTCTGTTAATTGGGAAGAAATATTATTAATCTTTTCATACACCTTAAAGACACACATATTAACATCGGCGTCTCCATTGACAACATCCCGGGCAAATGAAGCACAGGTAGGTGCTCCGCATGCACCGCAGTCCGTACGCGGAAGGGATTTAATAATTTCATCCCGCATTTTCATTTTCTGGATTGCAACACCAATATCTTTATCCAGAGGTTTTCGAGGGATAGCAGGAATTTCCTGTGCAAGAAAAAAATGGTCTTTATCATACAAATCTTTTATATTATTCCAATTCTGGGCTGCTAATTCACCAAATTGTTCCGTTAATCGAATTATCTTACTCCTGGAAATATAAGGATTATCTACGGTAAGGGAACCGCCGACACACCCTTCAGGACACGCCAAACACTCGACATATTCTAAATCCCGGAGACGCCCCTTCTCGATATCATCCAGAATTCTGATTACATTATGCAGTCCGGAAACAGCCAGTGTATTTTCAGCCCTAAGCGATTTCGCTTCACCGCCAAGAACCGCCCACCCAACTCCTATGCCCGATATATCCCGGTTAGCCGGGTCACCAAATTTTGCGTTTTTTCCAAATGAAGCAAGCACCGAGAGCAAAGAATTATATATTCCTGAGATAGAAATACCTCCGTTTAAGAACGATTTTTCTTTCCTCGGAGGGTACAATATTGAGGTTATCTTTGCAGGACATGGAGTGATATAAACCGCTCCTATTTCTTCTTGCGGGATATTAAACTCCTTAGACCTTTTCAATTTGTGCTCTCTTGCACAAATCTCCATTGGAGATTCGATGGGTAGTAATAATTCCCTTAAATCCGGATACCGATTTTGTATAAGGCGAACTACAGCCGGACAGAAGGGAGAAATCAACGGTACCGGACCATGGTACGTTGATAAAAATTCCCGGATTACAAGGCTGACAGATTCACAATAGTATGTTACATCCACTGCATCATCAAATCCTATCTGGCAGAGAGCTTCCAATATGCTGGAAGGATCTATTTTCCTGTCAAATTGGCCATACAATACCGGTGAAGGTATAGCGATTGTATATTTATATTGCGATAAGTCAATAAAAGAACTCATTTGTGGCTTTATAGCACTATTAGGACAAATTTGAATGCATTCCCCGCAATCCACACATAATTCATCCAGTATCACCGCTTTTCCATTACGAACACGTATTGCCTCAGCCGGACACGATTGGACACAGGCCATACTTCCCTTACATAATTCTGTGTCGATAGAAACAGTGAGAACAATTTGAGACATTCTGAAAATCCAGGTTTAAATCATTACACCAATTTGTAACTTGGTTCCTTTTCCCACTACTGAGGATATATGAAACGTATCCGCATTTTTTTTAATATTAGGAAGCCCCATTCCTGCACCAAATCCCATTTCTTGCATCTCCGAAGTAGCCGTGGAGTAACCTTCACGCATAGCTAATTCAATATCTTCAATGCCAGGGCCTTCATCTTCTACGGTAATATGCGTCTTACGGGGATTCATAGAGAATAAAATTTTTCCTCTTTGAGCATACATAACAACATTCATCTCGGCTTCATATGCGCAAATCGATATACGGCGAACAATTGAATGATTAATACCAATATCTTTTAATATAGATTTGATTCGCGTTGAAACCTGACCAGCTCGGAGAAAATCCCCTCCAATTACTTTAAATTCTTGAACATAGGTAGATTCCACATTCACCTATGGAGCTAAAGAATTTTCCCAATACCTCTCAATCCGGCTTGATACAATTTACCGCATGCTTCAAACATTACATATTGAGTAGCCAGGATTGGAATATTTTTAGATTTAGCTAATTCTAAAGTTCTTTCATCCGGTCGTTTCCCCCGGACATATATAATCGCCTTCACATCCGCCACGTCTGCCGTAAGCACGGACTGAGAATTGGACAATCCGGTTAACAGAAGGCATTGTGGTTTAGAAAATGCCAGCACGTCGCTCATTAAATCCGAACTGCATCCTGTGTTCACTTCCATCTGCAGATCGTCATTGCCCGACAATACGGTGCATTCTAAAATTTCTGTTACCTGTTTTAAAGTCATAATTCTTGCCCGCACCTAAATTTTTACTATAATTGCTTGTTAAAGTTAATGACCTGTTCCCCTTTTTTGATGATTTTATGTACAGGAACAAAAGTTGTAGGGCAATTACTCCAGCACAATCCGCATCCCGTGCATTTATCTAAATCAACATACCGTGCTTTGTTGCGCACCTTGACCTTAAAATTACCTATGAAACCCGAAACCTCTTCCACCTCACTATACGTGAGAAGCACAATATTTTTCTCCATACCCACAGTGCTCATTTTTGGCGTTAGAATACATGCTGCACAGTCGAGAGTCGGAAAAGTCTTATCCAGGTGAGCCATGTGTCCCCCGATAGAAGGTTCTTTCTCAACAATGTACACAGTTCGCCCGGCACCAGCCAGCCTCAAAGCTGCCTCGATTCCGGCAATCCCCCCTCCGACAACCAGCACATTAGGATTAACAGGAACCTTTCTTACCTCCAATGGTTTTTGCTGCTTCACGCGGCTAACGGCAGCAGCAATAATCTTTTTTGCCTTCTCTGTAGCTTGTGTGGAGTCCCGTGTTACCCACGAGCAGTGTTCCCGAATATTTCCCATTTGAAACAAATATGGGTTTAAGCCCGCCTCTTTACAGGCATTACGGAATGTATGTTCATGCAGCAAAGGTGAACATGAATTGACCACAATACGGTTGAGATTTTTTTCCTTAATATCGTTTCTAATTAACTCCTGCCCCGGATCGGAACACATGTATTTGTAATTCCTGGCAATCTCAACACCCGGCAGTTGTTCAGCAAATTCAGTCACTTCATCGATGTTTACCGTGGCGGAAATGTTCGTTCCACAGTGGCATACATAAACACCGATTTTTAATCCGCCATTCTGATTCATATTTTCTCCTTTTCAGACCGTCGCAAATAAATGCTCAGGCGAAATGATAGCTTTTTCAATGCCAAGTTTTTTATGAGCGATACCAAAAGCAAGACCCATTACCTGAGTAAAGTAGAGAATTGGGATATTAAATGATGCGCCATATAGTTTATTAATTTTCTTTTGGTAACTTTCCAGATTAAAAAGACAGAGAGGACAAACAGTAACTATACAATCAGCTCCGGAACGCTGCGCTTCATGCAAAAGTATATAATTAAGCCGGAGCCCTACATCTTCAACTGTTCCTGTTAATGCTCCGCCGCAGCACCGCGTTTTGCACCCATAGTCGGTAACTTCGGCTCCCAGTGCATGAAACAGTCTATCCATCGAAACGGGATACATAGGGTCATCAAAATCGGAATATGGACGAACCAACTGGCATCCATAATAGGGAGCAATCCGCAATCCTTCTAATTTATGCGTAACATGTTCTGAAATTTTATCGAGACCTACATCGTTAATTACAACCTCAAGAGGATGCCGAATTTTTGCTGTGCCATTGTATTTTAATCCGGCAGCTTCAAAGCCTTTTAATACTCTTTCTCTGATTTCAGTATTATTCTCCATCTTGTCTTTTGCTTTTAACAATCCGAGAAAACAGGCGCTGCATGGTGCAACAAGGTCTAATCCCCTTTTTTCTGCTAAACAGAGATTACGGGATGCTAAACCGACTGCAAGATATCCATCGATATCATTAAAAAATGTTGCGCCGCAGCAGTTCCAGTCTTCCAATTCGTGTAATGTTAACCCTAAATACTGAAAAACACTCAGAACCGACGCTTCATAAGCTTTTGCTAAACCTTTCGCTGAGCATCCGGGATAGTATGAGTACTCCCTCATGATTCCTCCTGTAGAATGCTGTCTAAAATTGTGTTTAATTCTTTCTGCGAGCGAATTTTTTCTTTCTTTAAGCCGATCCTCCCCGATTTAAATAATTTCAGACCCAGAGAAGTCATCGATAGCAGTTTCATCGGATTAGATTTCAAGAATGTTTTTAATAACAAATAGCTCTCAGTACTTCTACCTGCGCTTCGGACCATTTTGAAGAATTCTTTTGCCATTACCGGAACTGTAAACCGCTTCGGATAATATCCTTCCCGGATTGCCCGCTGCTTCAATTCGTACATAAGATCGGTTATTTTGATCTTCATAGGACAATATACCGTACAATTGTAACAGGATGCACACAGCCAGATTGTATAACTTTTTAAAACTTCATCCTTGAATCCCATTCGTGCCATACCGATAATCTCACGAGGTGTATAATCCATATATACACTTACGGGGCAGGAACCACTGCAGGTTCCGCACTGGATACATTCCTTCATTTTTTCGCCGGCAGGAAGTGAGGTTATCCAGTGAGCAAAATCTTTGTCCAGCTCACTTTCGTATTTGATTTCACGTTTAAATTCCATCGAAGACTCCATGAACGTTTTTCTTAGAATTATAATAATAATATTTTCTATTTAAAATTGTAGCAAATAATATTCCAAATTCGAATTACCTCTTTTTTAAATAGGTAATTATCAATAAAATAAATAAAGTAAGGGGTGAAAATGTCAAATTTAGGATAAACGCTGCAACTAATTATTATTTTTATGAAATTAGAAAATACACTAATTTAAAATCATTTTATACGTTAGAAACCTTACAATTGATTGTTACCAAATTATTAAACAGATCAAATATTATGCTATGCTTTGTAATTAATATTGTCTTATTGCATGAAATTCTTAGTCTTTCAAGTTATATACATGTCTTAAGAAAGTGTAAATATGTTGAATTATTGATTAACAGAGTATTATTCTGACCGTAATTGTATTAAAAAATGTCTAATTTTTTTATACATGTATCAAATATAATACACTATCCACTAAAAGTCAAGACATTTTTACGTTTTTTTATTCAATTTATTACATTTCAAGTAATCAGGGAGAATTAGTTTTTAAAAAGGGAATACTGAACTGAACGAAGCACAAGAGTTAAAAGACAAGGAAAAAACACTTCCTCTTTTAAACGGCGGTCATTTTTACAAAAAGCCGGTACCGGGTTACGAATGAGATTATCAAATAAAAAGAAATTATTTTCCGTAACAACATACAAAGAAATTTATTGAATAATAAAAATATGTTTAATAACTTAAGCATTTTAAGAGTTAGAATATCCCATGGTGATAATTATATAATAACGGAAAAAAATTCAGCTTCAGTAGTATATATTTAGACCACTTTTTACTAAAAATTGCATTTGCTGTTGTAAAAGGTCAAAGTTAATTAGGTAGAGTCATGTCTTCTGTTACAATGTTTTTTGCTTCCCGAAAGGGTATTGCTTTATCAGGATTGTTTATTGGAGCGGCGGCGGCGCTGCTGCAGAAAGCAGGTAATCCCGCTAATATGGGCATTTGTGTTGCTTGTTTTGAACGGGATATTGCAGGGAAGCTGGGTTTTCATAGAGAAGAGGTCGTTCAATATATCCGTCCGGAGAGCATAGCTGAATTATTCAACGTTAAGAATCCTTTACGGATTGTGTTCGGCTTAAATGCTACCGAGGCGCTCAATCTTGCGTTAAACGGACTTCTTAGACCGGGAGACCACGTAATCACAAGCAGCATGGAGCACAATTCGGTGATGTGTCCCTTAAGAAAGCTGGAGAATAATGGAATAGAAATTACCGTCATTCAATGTTCTCCTTATGGATTTCTTGATCCGGGAGATGTTGAAAAATCGATTAAGAAAAACACCGTAATGATTGTTCTCAACCATGCTTCTAATGTGACGGGCAGTCTTTTACCGGTCAGCGCCGGCGGCTCACAAAACCATAGGGACTTTTCCTGCAGGCACCGTTAGACTCGCCTCAGGTTATTTTAATACAATGGAAGAAATAGACAGGACGATAACGGCAGTTGGGGATATAGCAAAAATCCTCAGAGGTTAACTTATGGACGGGAATTTTGGTGTTGTTCTTTTTTATTCTACGAGTGCGGCAATAAGAACGGAAAAGCTGATAAAAAATTCAGGATTTAAAGTAAAACTTATTTCCGTACCCCGACAATTAAGTTCCGATTGCGGCATCTCCCTGCGTTTTAATATTAATTATAAAGATGAAATAGTGAAGATATTAAAAAAAGAAGAAGTAGAATACGATAGTATCCATAAGTTATAATATGATTTTTATCAGCCTCAATATGCGCTCCCCGGTTGCATTGTCTAAGCTGAATATACGGTTCCCTGGAAATAAAAAATATTATTCGATAATAATTTCGTTTAGCGTGCGTTTTGGCACGTGGTGAACACCTTCCCCGTCCCTCCAGTATTTGATATCGCCGTCCGGTCCGACAGTATCGATAACGACAGTCTCTTTCGGTTTTCCAAGGGCAATAACAAGAAGTATCTCGTAGCGGGGTTCGATATGCAGTGCTTCACGGAGTTCATCCTTTTTGATTGATGCTATTATACCCCCGCCAAAACCTTTCTCGACAGCGCCGAGAAGAATACTCTGTGCGGCAATGCCGTGGTCGCAGTTAATT